>WNFT01001501.1_pt1 | contig 19725 bp, 22 predicted proteins | sample 5400191 | NCBI WGS metagenome assembly WNFT01 (sample SAMN13153359, study PRJNA577476) | soil metagenome | isolation source: 80 cm saprolite under Madrone tree | place: USA:California | collected 2016-06-14 | reverse complement strand
CGCGGATTCATGACGGCGCTGGCGGCTCCGATTCCACTCTGCGTTAAGGGCGCGCCCGCTTCGAACACCGGAAGCGTTGAGGTGAGCGCGACGTTCTTCGCGACCAGCGTGCGGATCGTTTGCTTTACCGCATCGCTATTGAGATCGAGCTGACGCAAGCTCGCGTTCACGGCCGCGCCCGGACATTTGTCAAGTTGTTTGTTGGGAACGAACTCGGAATCGGGAAGCAAGCCGTGTTCGAGATTATCAATGCCGATCTCGGCCGCTTCGCGATAACCGATTGAGCACAGGTGCCCCGTCACTTTCAGTCCGCGCTTGTGTGCTTCTTCTACCGCGGCGCGCAATTCGTCGCGCGTGATGTTCATATACGCTTTGAACGAAGTCGCGCCTTGATCAGCCCAGAAGTTCACCATGCGCCGCGCGTCTTCCGGCCCGGTCAGTTCGTGCATCACCGGCGTGAACGAGCCGCGGCCTTCCAGATAAGGCGCCGTGACGTGCATCTTGGGTCCAATCATTCGGCCGCTGTCGATAAGCCGCTTGATTTCCAAATCCGTGTACGGCGTTACGCTGCCAGTCGTGCGAATCGTGGTGACGCCGAGCGCGAGATAGAGGCGTGGGAAGCTGGTGCCCATGTCCGAATACATCGGCGGCGAGCCGCCCATCGGAAAGAACATGTGGTCATGCATGCCGACTAGTCCCGGCAAGACCGAATAGCCTTTGAGATCAAGAATCTGCGCGCCGGACTGGACCTTCGCACTTGCAGTCGGGGCGATCGATTGGATCTTTCCGTCAGCGATCACGATCGTCTGATCCTCGAGCGGCGCGGCGCCGGTGCCATCGATCACGCGTACATGGGTCAAGGCGATCACCGTGGCGTCGACGCGGATGAATTGTTGGCGATCAGACGGAGGCGTCTGGGCAAGGCAAGTGATGAAAACACTCAGGAGTAAGAAGAATGCGATTGTAGTTTTCATTGAGTTCCCCAAAATGGTCACAGCGTCTGGCAAAGCATATCACACGAACCGTTGAGCAAATTGTTAGAATGCGGCGGACATCGGTCACCTCTTTTGGGTTCGCGAATCGTGATACTATAGCGTCCTCTCAGGCGCTTCAAGTTCGACAAAAAAGATAACCCGCGCTCTCAAAATAAATCCGATTCATTAATGAAGAGACCTTCCAAGACAAAGAAGCCTCGATCCGCAGAGTCAATAGCTCGTCTCGCGGACATGGGTAAGGATGTATCTTCCTTCTTTACGAATAAAGGCAGGACGATGCCTCCGGACCCAATAGATACCAGCGAGAATCGGGAACCTAAATCTCAACAGAAAGAAGGAATGGATTCATCACCACGACGCCATCATAATCCTGAGCGTGGCTAAGATCCTCTGAATAGATCATGCGACAGCCGAGTTCATGAGCTGCCGCGATGATTGCTGCATCCCAATAATTAATTTGAAATCGCTCTCTTAGTTGGAGAGCCTTGAGAATGGTTGAGGGATTAAGCGACTGGGTAGGGAAGTTTAGCCAAGTCTTAACATATTCAGCAGCCGAAGGGTGTGAGAGCCGAAACTGGCGCTTAGCTGACGTCGCAATGGTGTAGAACTCGCCAGCCACCTGCACAGACCATCCCCAGTTTTCGTCGAGCAATACCTGCCGGGCGCGTTCGGTTTTCGTCTGTTCCTCCGGACCATCGCTGAGGGCGTAGAGGAAGACGTTCGTGTCAATGAATACTTCCGCGTTCATGCATTTCTTCGCGCGTAGGTCTTACACCCACGCCAAAGTTCTTGGTGCCTCGAAAGAGTTCAGCCATGTGAGCACGGGCCGCGCGAATGCCGTCATCATCGCCATTGATGGATTCGAGGTATTGGGTCACATGTTGATTGACCTCAGCTTCAAGGTTCTCAACTGCGCGCGAGGCGCGACGATAAAGGTCATCGTCAATCTTGATGGAGATTTCTTTCATGCGTTCAAGGTAGCTTTGAAGTTCCGAGAAGGTCAAGCGATAGAGCACACTGCCGAGTCTGATTCTTCTGAATCAGTCCGCAAGCATTCTTGGTTTTTCATAAGCTTCAGTTTCCCATGCACTGTCATACCTCATATGTCTTGTGATCTTGGGTATCTCGACCTTAGCGATTGCCGCAACTTGGGCTAAGCAACGGTAAAGATGACCTCGAAGCATTTCAAGGGCGGCAAAGTAAGCCCCCCCTCGTTGGACGTTCGCCTCTCATTTTGATCAGGCCTCCATAACTGAGACTCAGGCGGTTCGCATAAGCGCTGTTCAAATGTGAGGAACTGCCGTATCGCCTCTAGCATGAACTCAATCACAAAATAGAGAGGTCCATTCGTCGCCTTAGAGAGCTTGACCTGCTGGTTCACAAGCTTGGCACGTATCTTCTGAAGCCAGATTAACGCTTGATCAATGCAGCCATCGCAGCATTCAAAAGAATTCAGCACACGACGGTCGGCCATTCTAATCACAATCTCGCGCGCCACTTGCTGCTCGATGTCGTCTGGGCAAACACCAATAGAAATGAATGGTAAGCTGATGGTTATACCACCAACTCGATTATTCAATTTGCGTCGCGCAGTCGCGATCAGGTTTCCAAACTGGAACTTAAATGGAGGTGAGAGACTTCTCACAGGTTATTCACCTCACGGTCAATGTCGTCTTCGCAAAATACTCCGTTAGAAGGAGCGGGGGCAAGCCACCCTTCCTGACCTTGAGGTTTACTAGATTGAATTTGTTTCGCGATCATTTATGACATTAGACCCATTAGTCCCTCGCGCTGACGCTGCCGATGCCCGAAATGTTTTTGTTGATAACCTTAGGTTGGCCGCTGTAAGTGACTCGACCAACGCCGGAGATGGTGACGTCTAACTGCTCGCTGGCGTACACCTCGGCCTGTCCGGCGCCGCTGAGGTTCACATCAGCTTTGGAACTGCGCAGCTCATGCGCGTCGATCAAGCCGGCGCCCGAGTTGCGAATCTCGACGGCCTTCGTCTCGCCATTCGCCTGGATTTTTGCCGCGCCGTTTGAGTGGATTACAAAGTTTTCGTTTTTCACGCCAGCCACGCGCACCGTGCCCGCGCCGTTGATAGTGATGCGATTCAGATCGGGAACCGCGATACGCAGAGAGATTAACTTGGGCGCGTGATAATTCTGCTTCATTCCGACATGCAGCACGCCGTCTGCCACGTCCGTCTCAAGCAGCGGCAGCAGATTGTCGTCGGCTTCGATTTCCACGCTCTGCGGTTTTTGACAAGTGACCTCGACATCGAAAGCGCCGCCAGTTTCGATGGCTTTGAAAGCCGGCAGTTCTTTCTTTTCGGTCTTGCGGGTACCCGATCCCCTAATGCCGCCCATCTTGCAACCACACAAGAGCGTCAGCAAAGTCATAACCAGAATTGATTTTTTCAAGATTCGCATCCTCCAGTCCTTTCGAGTTTTTACATTTCTTTTCCGCGTCGCAGAGCGGTTAGTTGAGCTCGATCCTTGAACACCTTGCCTGGCAGGGTGCTGAAAAAACAAAATCGCCACAGAGACACGGAGTCGCAGAGAACAGGAAGGATCAGGAGCAATCAGAAATGCCAACAAATTCCTACATTATTCTCCGTGTCTCCGTGTCTCCGTGGCTCTGTGGCTAAGGTTAGTTTTTCATCAGCCTGCCAGGAAAGCCTCTCAACTAGGACGCTTCGCTGTCCTTATCACTCTCTCGTTCTTCAATTTCTTCGAGGTTCATTGTCTCGGGTTCAGGCGACGCTTCATCAAGATCGCGTTTGATGGCGTCGAGGATTCCGTTGATGAATTGCGTGGCCTCGTAAGAGGAAAATCGGCGGGCGATTTCGAGGGCCTCATTTATCGTTACGGTGCGCGGCGTGGCCTCGTGCAGGAACTCGTAAACAGCGAGACGCAGGACGTTGCGATCCACCAGCGCCATGCGCGAGATGCGCCAGTGTTCGGCGCGCGAGCGAATTCGTTCGTCGACCTCTGGCAGATTCGCCAGCGTGCCCAGCGCCAGTCGGGTAGCGAACTCGTGCGCGCCCGGTTCCAATTCGCCATCAGCCAATTCAGACCAGAAGGTGCGCGCGAGATCGTCTCCGCGCGTTCCCGCAACGTCAGCCGCAAAGAGCATTTGCAAGGCGCACTCGCGCGCCTTACGACGCGAACCCATAAAATCAGTGATGAGTGATGAGTGACGAGTGATGAGAGCAACGGTCTGGCTCTACATTCTCACAAGTCCGGAGTGAAGAGAAAAACTTTGTCATTGACTCATCACTCATCACTTCGTAAACGCTTCCCGGTACAAATTTACTAATTCAACCGCCGCCCTGGCTGCTTCGAAGCCTTTATTGTTCAGCTTCTCTCGAGCGCGATCGATTGCCTGATCGATATTGTCCGCCGTAATGACGCCAAACAGCAAAGGCACCCCAGTCTTCAAAGCTGCTTCGCCGATCCCACGGGCGGTCTCGGCGGCGATGTAATCGAAGTGCGGCGTCTCTCCTCTGATAATCACGCCGAGACAAATCACGGCGTCGAAGTTTCCTGAGTCGGCTGCTTTCAAAGCGCAGAGTGGAATCTCAAACGAACCCGGCACACGAAAAATCTCAACAGTGTGCTCGTCTGCCGACAATTCTTCGAGAGCGTCGCGCGCACCGTCGATCAAACGCGACACGATTGAATCGTTCCAACGGCTCGCAACAATCGCAAAGCGAAAGCCTTTGGCGCTGAGCGCCTTCTGATCCGTCGCCGGCTGTGAAATTTCTGATCGCAAGGTTTGAGCGCAGTGTTAAGTCGAATTGAGTATAGTTGCCGCAAAGCGAGTTGCCAAATGTAGTTCGGAGTTGAGGGCTGCCCGCTCCAAAGAGAGAGGGATACAGCGAGGGGAACGTAATTCTTTGCGCACCATCATCTCTCCGCCGGTTGCAGCAGCGAATCTCCTCAATTAGAATTCACAGTTTCGAGATCACACAGAAAAGGTCTTATAGATGCTCAAGCAACTCAGTAAGCTGGAACGCACCCGCAACGTCCTAATCCTCGGATTCGTCGGGCTGATGGCGGTCAGTCTCGTTCTTTTTTTCCGGCCCAACAGCGGATCAAGCCAGATTGAACCCACCCGCAGCTCTGAAGTGCTGGCGACCGTCGGCGGCGAAGACATCACCGTGGGCGAGTTCGCGACCCAGAAGCAGAATATTCAACAGCAATTCAGCCGGTTCGGCGGCCAGATAAGCCTGATGCAGATGGGTTACACAGACGAAAAAATTTTGGACAGTTTGATTATGAAAAAGGTGGCCGTCCTGGAAGCCAGACGACTGGGTCTGGGGGCATCCGAAGGCGAAGTTAAGGAGCGGATTGCCAACACCTTTCGCGATCCGACCGGAAAGTTTCTGTTGCTTGACGCTTCAGGAAAGTTTGACATGAGTCGTTACCAGGAACGTGTGGGCGACATCCCGATGTTCGAGCGCGGCGTTGCTGAGGACATTGCGCGTGAAAAGCTCGAAGCCTTCATCACCGCCAGCGTGCGCATTTCCGAAGACGACGTGCGCGAAGATTTCAAGCGCAAGAACACAGCTTTCGATCTGACTTACGTGATCGTTTCTGCCAGCAAGCTGGCCGAGAAAATTCAACCCAGCGAAGATGAGTTAAAGGCTTACTACGAAAAGCACAAGACCGATTACAACATCCTGGTGCCACAGAAAAAGATTCGCTACCTCTTCATCGATCAGGACAAGTCAGGACAAAAGACGGAAATTACCGACAAGGAATTGCACGACGAATACGACAGCTTGAAGCCTGAATACAAACAAGCCGGCGTCAAAGTGCAGCAGATAGTTTTGAAGGTAGCGAGTCCTGCCTTGGACGATACGGTGAAGAAGAAGGCTGACGATCTAGTTGCTAAGGCTCGCGGCGCCGCAGGCACATCGACGGAAGATGCTTTCGCGGAACTCGCTAAAGGAAATTCCGAAGACTCGGCCACCGCCAAGAACGGCGGACGTGTCAATGGCATCGTCAAGAAAAGCCCGAATAAGTCTGACGACCCATATCAGAAAGTTCTCGACATGCAGCCGGGTGACGTTACCGATCCGATCAAGTACAAGAACGCTTACTACATCTTGCGACGAGGCGACGCTGTGCCAAAGACCTTTGAGGATGCCAGGGAGGAATTGAAAGTTTCTCTGCGCAATCGTCGTGGCTACACCATCGCGCAAAAGATTGCGCAGCAGGCCCAGGATCGTTTGAAGGAAACGAAGGACGCGCAGAAAGTCGCACAGGAACTCGCCGCTCAAGCCAACATGACACCCGCCGAAATGGTGCGCGAGACGCCGTTCATCAAAGCCGGCGATGACGTGCCCAACATCGGCAGCTCGCAGCAGTTTGAAGATGCGATTGCCCCGCTCAACAATCCGAACGACGTGGGCGAGCGCGTGGGCATCAAGAACGGTTTCGCGGTGCCCATGCTGGTCGAGAAACGCGATCCCCGCATTCCCGATTTTGAAGAGGTGAGAGACAAAGTCACGAAAGCTGTGAAGGACGAAAAGGCGAAGGCCCAGTTGGAAGACAAAGCGAAAGAAATCATCGCCAGCGCCAAGACACCGGGAGATTTGAAAGCGGCGGCAGCGAAGCTGGGATTCGAAGCAAAGGCCGAGGCTAACTACAAGCTGGCAACGCCTCTAGGCGAGGCCGGATCGAGCACGCTGATCGACGATCCGCTATACGCGTCCAAAGCCGGCGAAGTTATTCAGAAACCGGTTTTCCTGAATGAGAACTACCTCGTGTTCGGCGTAACGAAACGCACCGAGGCCGACCTGACCGAATTTGCCAAGCAGCGCGATTCGCTGATGCAGACCGCGCAGACCGAACGCAAGAACCAGGTGTTCGAAGATTACCTCGCGGCGCAGCGCAGCCGCTTGGATCAAGCCGGCAAGGTCAAGATTAACAAAGACGTGTTCGCCAATTTCCAGGCCGAAGAAGAACCTGAAGCCGCGCCGCCGCGTCGTCCGCAGTTGCCGATTACCAGGTGATGGTTACAGAACCGGCGAGCGGTAGCGACCGGATCTAAATGGGCTCCGGATGCTTAGTCTCGATCCGGTCGCTACCGCTCGCGGTACTGTAACTATTTCGCTAACTTTGAAAATCTCTCACGTCCCGAAACGGCGTCTGGCCATCAGTGAAATCGGGACGATAGTAAAACGCCGCGCCATCGTATTCTTGCATCCAGCCTTCTTGAATTCCCAATTCATCCAGCGCCGCGACTGCGCGCAGCCACTCTGTTTCTCTGATCCGCCGCGAAAGCAAAGCGTAACGCTGATTCGTGCCCGCGACGTTCGTCGGATAGTACTGAGCCATCAGTGAGACGGCGACGCGTGGGCCTAATTCATTTCTAATCCACTCCAGCGAATCCCGCACACCGCCGAGGTCGTTTGGCAAAACCAGCAGACGAATCACCAGGCCGCGCTTAAGCAAACCACCGTCATCGCAAACCAGTTCGTCGCCTGTCTGGCGATGCATTTCCGAGATCGCGGCGCGTGAGCATTCGCGATAGCTGCGCACCTTCGAATACAAGACTCCCGCTTCGTCTTCGGCATATTTCAAGTCCGGCAAATAAACATCGACGACGCCGTCGAGCAGTTTCAGCACTTCAATCGAATCGTAGGCGTTGGTGTTGTAAACGATAGGCAGGCGCAGACCCTGTTCGGCGGCAACCAGAATCCCACGCGCCATCTGCGGCGCGAAGTGTGTCGGCGAAACAAAGTTGACGTTGTGACAGCCGCGCGCTTGCAGTTCGAGCATCATTTCGGCCAGGCGTTCGTGCGTCACTTCGTTTTTGATTTGCTCTTTGTGCGTCTGCGAAATCTGATAGTTCTGGCAGTAGACACAGCGCAGATTGCAGTTACCGAAAAAGATGTTGCCGGCGCCGCGCGTACCCACCAGCGGAGGCTCTTCGCCAAAGTGCGGCGTGTAAGAAGAGACAATCGGCAAGCGACCCGAGTAACAAGCCGCGATTTCATTGCGCAAGCGATTGTTGAGACAGTCGCGCGGACAGACCGTACATCGTTCGAGCAACGCCTCCAACGCTTCGACACGTTCAGTTAACTCGCCACTACTCAACAAGCCAAGGTAACCGGGATCGTTGTATTTCAGGTGCTTACTCATAGTGTCAGAACCGCGAGCGGTAGCGACCGGATCAACTGAAACTCACACACGACACATGATCCGGTCGCTACCGCTCGCGGTTCTGACACCGCCGGCGTCAACCAGATCACTTTCTTGCTGTTCATTACTCTTTCTTCTTCCGAAAATGAACGTTATGGGTCTTGTGCTGCTCGACCAGCTCGCGCGGGACGAACCGCTTGCTGGTACGCCAGATGAAATCCATCTCAGCGTGTGTCGTGCTCAACGCCAGTCGCGCCTCGAAGACCAGGAGCATGCTGCCATAGAAAAGAAAGAAGGCGCCGATCAAACCCATCGCCACCGGAACCCAGGCGCCGCGAGCGCCGAAAAACGCAACTACACCGATGGCCACACTCGTCGCCACGAACACTCCGACCGCAAGATAGAAAGTCGTCAACGCGCGTTGCAGCAGACGCGAGCGGCTAGTCAATTTATCGAGCTGATCGAAGAGCATTGCGCGCCGTTCTTCGAGGAAATCGATCTCCAAATCGCCGCGCGAAAGCTCCGGCAAACGATCCGATAACGACCGGACGCGATCCACTACCCGACCCAGCCGGCTGGAGGTAGACAAGATCATGGTGCCGCTGGCCGAGATCAACACAGCGGGCGTAATCATGGCAGTCAAAACCGCCAGCGACGAAGATAATCCATCCATCGACAACAATTCTAACTCACTCTCGAGCGGGCGTCCCGCCCGCAGATTCATCCACACGCTTGAGTCGTTTTTGCGGGCGGGACGCCCGCGCTCCCAGTCATGTGATATGCTCCGCGCGCTATGCGCCTGTGGCTTTCAAAGAGCAGCGAAGTTCCTTTGCGCGAGCAACTCGTCACGCAAATTCGGCTGGGCATAATCAGCGGCGACCTGAGCACGCGACAAAGGCTGCCCAGCACCCGCGAACTGGCGCGACGCTTTCGTATTCATGCGAACACGGTCAGCGCCGCCTATCGTGAACTCCACCGTAATGGCTGGGTCGATTTTCGCAAAGGCAGCGGTGTTTATGTTCGCGAGTACTCGGCGGATCAGAGCAAGGAAGGCGCCCTCGGTCTGGATCGACTGATCGCAAACTTCTTTCAGACGACGCGCGCGAAAGGACATTCGCTGCGCGAAGTGCAGTTACGCTTACAGCACTGGCTGACGCTTCAGCCGCCGGATCATTTTCTTCTGCTCGAACCTGATGTTGAGTTGCGTCACATTCTGATGACTGAGATTCAGGGCGCAACCGGTGCGCTCGTCGCGGGAACAAGTCTCACTGACTCTCATTTTGGGGAAATGTTGACCGGCGCGGCTCCAGTGGCTATGTACAGCCAGGTTGAAAGCGTTAGGGCCGTGTTGCCGCCTGATGCCGACCTAATCACCTTGCGTTCGCGCTCGGTGCCCGAATCCCTGCTGAGTCAGACTCGACCTTCATCCGACACGCTCATCGCCATCGTCTCTCGCTGGCCTGAATTCCTGCGCTGGTCGCACACCATACTTGTTGCCGCGGGGCTCGATCCAAATGCACTTAGCTTTCGCGACGCGCGTCAACGGGGCTGGCAGAGAGGCTTGGCTGCGATGGCATTCGTGGTCACGGACTCGTTAATGCTTCACCAATTACCCCCGAGCTGTAACGCACGCTGCTTTACAATTCTATCCGATTCGTCATTGGGCGAGCTGCAACAGTTCGCTAAACATTTCATTGAGCGCTAGCCAGACGAGCGTCCTCCCTCACTGCCTGTGGCAGTTGCAGAACCGTCATAGCACTTTACGCTGAATGGAAAGGTCTGGGTATGCTCAAACGTACTCGATTATGTACGGACCTTTCATCCATCGGATCGATCCGGTTTTTGGTGAGGCAGCCGGTTTCTATCTTTGGTTCTACGGTCTGAGTTATTCACTGGGCTTTCTCTCTATTCTTATTTGGCTCAAAAGAACCCGTCACCGTCTCGGTTTCACAGTCGATGATGTCTACAGCCTAACCATCTACCTTGCAGTCGGTGTGCTGGCCGGCGGTCGTTTGATCGAAGTCATGTTCTACGAATGGCCTTACTACCGACAACACCTGGCGCAGATTCCGGCCGTGTGGTTAGGGGGGATGAGCACTCATGGTGTGCTGCTCGGCGTGGTCGCAGGCACTTGGATGTTCTGTCGGTTTCATGGGAAGAGCTTACTGGCAGTTGCCGACGAACTGGTCATCCCCGGCAGTTATCTGATGGGCATGGGCAGAATTGGAAACTTCATCGACGGACAGATTGTCGGCAGCGTCACAAACGTCTGGTGGGCCGTTCAGTTTCCGGATGCGTCCGGCTTTCGCCATCCCGTGGTGCTCTACGATGGCGCCAAGAATTTTCTCATCCTCGGGTTGCTGTTGCTGCTTCGAAAGACCAAACCCGCGCAGGGAATCCTCGCCGCACATTTTATTTTCTGGTATGGCTTCCTTAGAATTATTGTCGATCTTTTTCGTGAGTATCCGACGACTCTTTTCGGCATGGCGACCGGACAGGCCTTCAATTTATTCATGTCGATACTCGGACTGTTTCTCCTCTTTTGGTTCTCACGAAAGCCGCGGACCCCAGTCGATAATACAGACTTGCAAATCACTCTTGCTCGCATACGAACAGCCGACACAACTGGACTGTGGCTAAAACGGATCGTCTTTGCGAGCTTATTGTTTACTCCGCTGACGCTGCCCAGCGATTGGACGCAGGACATTCCCAGTCGCTATGGAAAACGCCACCCAGAAATGCATTACTCTCGCTTGTATCCACACGTTGAAGGAAATATTCCCTGAACTTAGACCTTGCCGCGTCCGACCAACTCAATCTAAGATCTGCGAGTCATGCCCACGAGTGATTATCATTTCATCGATCGTTGGCGCGTCGAAGCGGACGTGAAGGAAGTCGCCGACATTCTCGAAGACGCTCTGTCTTTGCCGCAATGGTGGGGAAGCGTTTACTTCGAAGTGAAAGAGATCGAGCCTGGCGGCGAGCATGGAATTGGGAAACTTGTCAGCTTCCGCGCGGGCGGTTGGCTGCCGTACACGCTGCGCATTGACTTCCGCACCGTTGAGTCACGCTATCCATACGGTTTTTCAATGGACGCGACTGGTGATCTCGAAGGTAAAGGTATCTGGACTTTCGAACCGGATGGTCCTTTCGTGAATGTGACTTATGACTGGACGATTCGCGCAAACAAACCGATCATCGAGAAGCTTTCGTTCCTGCTCAAACCAATCTTTCGCTCGAATCATAATTGGACCATGAAACGCGGCGGCGAAAGCTTGCGGCTGGAGCTGATGCGTCGTCGGGCAAAAACAACTGAAGAAGCTTCGGCTGTGCAGGCAGCCCCAGCACCTTCACTAGCAGTCAGACTTTTCCAATTGAACCGCCATCTTGCCTGATAAAAAAATAGCCTGGTTGCCGAATTTGCTGTACGTCGCAGGCAGATTTGAGAGCGACCTGGCCTTGGTGTGCGAGGTGTCGGGCACTATTGCGAGGATTGTGCGCGCGGATGAATTAAGGGACGAGAAAAGAGTTAGGCTGTCGCGCCGCGCGATGCTGCCGGGAATGGTCAACGCGCATTCACACGCTTTTCAAAGAGTCTTGCGGGGAAGAACCGAATACCGCACGAAGTCGACATCGTTTAGCGGCGGGCTACTGCCCGCCGAGTCGGGCGGTAGCCCGACTCTAAACGAAGTGAGCGCGCGAGACAGTTTCTGGACCTGGCGCGAGACGATGTACTCGGCTGCAACGCGCCTCACGCCCGAGGATGTTTACGACGCCTCGCGCATGGCTTTCCTGGAAATGGCGCTCGGCGGTATCACTGCCGTTGGCGAGTTTCATTATCTTCATCACGGGCTCGACGGAAGGCCTTATGACGATCCGAATTTATTAGCGAAGGAAGTTATGCGCGCGGCAGGCGAGGTCGGTCTGCGCATCGCGTTGTTGAGAGTTGCCTATGCGAGATCAGGCTTTCAGACCGAGCCGAATCCGAAACAGGCTCGGTTCATTGAGAATAGCCCGGATGTGTACTTGCGAAATTTGGAAGCACTCATTGCGAGCGTAAATCGGGCTAATGCCCCGCATGCGACGGCATGGGCAGGCGTCGCCCCGCATAGTGTGCGCGCCGTACCGCTGGATTACTTGCGCGAAGTGATCGCATACGCGAATGAAAACGATCTGAAGATTCACATGCATGTCGCCGAACAGCCCGCGGAAGTTTCGGCCTGCATCCAAGAGTACCGGCGCAGTCCGTTCGCATTGCTGGAAACCGAAGGTCTTTTGAGCGAGCGCTTCACTGCCGTTCACGCAATTCACGTGACGACGAAAGCAATTCCGTCCTTCGCCAAGTCAGGCGCGATCGTTTGCGCTTGTCCTGCGACCGAAAGAAACTTGGGCGACGGAGTTGTGCCCGCCGACGAATATTTCAAACACGGCGTGCCGGTTTGCCTCGGCACCGACAGCCAGGAGCAAATCGATCTGTTGGAAGACGCGCGCGAGCTTGAATATCACTTGCGTTTGCAGAAACTGGAGCGGGCCGTGCTCAGTGTCAGAGGCCCGAGCGTGAGGGAGGGCCTGTCGTCCGATCAAGGGGCCCTCCCTCAGGGTCGGGCTTCTGACCCCGCTGCGTTGTTATTCGATTGCGCAACGATAAATGGCGCCCGCAGCATTGGCGCGCCGAGCGGCGCCCTCGAAACCGGAATGCCGGCGGACTTTTTTACCGTCGATCTCGATGATCCTTCGATCGCCGGCGCCTCGAAGGACGATTTGCTTTCAAGCGTTGTCTTTAGCTCGTCGCGCGCGGCCGTGCGCGAGGTCGTAGTCGGCGGCAAGCCAATCGTTTCGGAAGGGCAACACCTGATTCAGGAAGAAGTGGTCGAGAGATTTCATCAATTGCAGGAAAGGTTGTGGAGTTGAACGGCGGCACTGCTGGCACGTGCTTTTGCGGCATAGCCGCTAGTCAGAATCATGACTGTCGAACAAACCCTCGCTAAACTTGTTTCCATCAATTCCGTCTCGTCGCGCTCGAACGCCGAGATCATTTCTTACTTGGAAGCGCGTTGTGAAGCACTTGGTTTCACCGTCAAGCGCTTTCCCCACATTGATGAAACAGGAGCTGAGAAGATCAATCTCGTGGCACAGACTTCATTTGGAGTGCGCCGGCAGAGCGAAGCGGCGACGGCGCTTTCCATGCCTGCGGTTTCGAGTGCCAGGCCAAGATCCAAAGCGCCGTCGCCGCTTCGCTCTGCCGGCGCACTCCAAATCACTTCACAGGCTGAAGCTTATGCCACTGTGGAACTCGCGCTGGTCGGCCACACCGACACCGTGCCTTACGATCCAAACTGGACTGAAGCTCTCAAATTAACCGAAAGCGATGGCCAGCTTTACGGCCGCGGCGCGTGCGACACGAAGGCATTTATCGCGGCGACGCTCACGGCGTTTGAAAACGTCGATCTCGAAAAGCTGAAGAAACCGCTGGCACTGGTTTTCACTGCCGACGAAGAGATCGGGTGCCTCGGAGCTAAGCGTCTGGCCGATGCGCGTCCCTTCAATGCGCGTTACGCGATTGTCGGAGAGCCAACTTCTTTGCAACCGATGCGCGCCGGGAAAGGATATTGCCTGGCGGAGATCACGGTGCACGGACGCGAAGCCCACAGCGCGTATCCACAACTCGGCGGCTCGGCGATCTTTCACGCGTCGCGATTGATCAATCGAATCGAAGAGATCGCTGAAGACCTGAAGAGTGACGCGCGCGCTGATTTCGATCCGCCTTACACGACGCTGAATGTTGGATTGATCGAAGGCGGCACGGCCAAGAACATCGTCCCCGGCGAGTGCCGCTTCACACTCGAATGGCGCACAATTCCGGGGCAGGAATCCGATTATGTTTTGAACCTCGTCAAGCGTGCGGTCGATGATCTTCAAAAGCTCGACCCGGATTTCGCTTGCCAGATTGATGCCGCGCGCGCCGATGAAAGTTTCGAGACGCGGGCCAGTTCACCGCTGGTTAGCTTCCTCGAAGAATCATCCAATCAATCATCCGGCACCGTCGCTTTCGGCACCGAAGCCCCCAGCATGATCGCTCTAGGCGCCGATGCGGTCGTCTTCGGTCCCGGCAACATCCGCGTCGCGCATCGCACCGGCGAATTCGTCCCCATCGATCAACTCAACGGTTGCGTACGCGTTCTGCGAGAGGCAATCGAGCATTTCTGCATATAACGGACCTGACGTGCGGTCTGTTCAGGCAACCAGCTCGGCGTGCGCAGAGTCGAAGATAGGCTTTACCAATCTTCCCTTTCGGGAGTTATCCATGAAAAGCAAAGATCGCTTTGACCATCTCCGCATAGCTTCACCATGTCGCGCGAGTTGGGATCAGATGGCCGGGGACGATCGCGTTCGCCATTGCGATCTCTGCAATCTGCACGTTTACAACATCGCCCGCATGACGCGAAAGCAAACGGAAACGCTGATCGCAAATACGGAAGGACGAATCTGCGCACGGCTCTATCTCCGCGAGGATGGAACGATCATCACCAGAGATTGTCCCGTTGGTTTGCGCGCCATCCGAAGAAGAGTGACTAGAATTGCAGGAGCGGTGTTTGCGACCGTCGTGAGTCTCTGTGCGGTCGTCATGGGCCAGAAGCCATCTTCAAAAGACAAAGGTTCTTGTCAGCAGCAACTCAGCATAACCAGAAAGCTCTCGGAGTCGGCGAGCGAAAACGGGGTCCTTTCCGGCACGGTTTTCGATCCGAACGGCGCGGTGGTGCGTGGAGCAATGATTCAGATTACCGATGAGAAGGCAAACAAATCTCACGTCACGAATTCCAATGACGAAGGACATTTTGTGATGGCCGGACTAGCCATGGGCACATATAACATCGTGATCGAATCACCTGGTTTCAAGAAGTTCGAGCTGAAGAATGCTGCTCTTGCAGCGAAGGAAACCGTAAGTTTCGATTTAACTCTGCTGCCTGATAGAACCACAGCCTTAGTTGGAATCCTTGTAACACCAGAGCTGATTGACACTTCCACGCCCGGTACGACTATCATACGTGGCGAACTCATACGCAGGCTTCCGATTCCAAAGTAGATGATTGGATTGGTATCTATTGATCGACAACGAAGGGTATATTGAGAATCATCAGACCAATATTAATCGAGGATTTGTTTTGAATTACACGTCTTTATTATTTGCCCGGCGATTGCCGCGGTTCACAGTCCTTTCATGTCTGATGCTCTGCATCGGTTTGTCTCTTTCATCAGCATCCGCCCAAACGGACAATACACCATTTCCGCAACCGACCGAGCTGCAACACGGTCCACCGCTAACCAACCCGGAATTTGTGCGGCTGCTATATCAACTGCCTGCGCATCCTCAGGGACGAGACAAGCTGATTGATGAGATCAGAACGCGCGGCATTGCTTTCCCGATTACTCCGGGCCTGCGTTCGCTGGTGGCGACGAAGAGCGGCAATGATTCGTCGCTGATTCGCACGCTCGAAGAAGCAGACCGGCGGCGCGCTAATCCGGTAGTGGCGTCGTTACCGCCGACTGCGGAAGGGCTCGAGCTGCTGGAACGGACCCGTAAAGCGACGATGGGCGCGGTCGAGAAGATGCCGGACTATCTCGTCAAGCAACAGATCATCCGCTCTCATGCCTTCGGCCAGAGCCGGAATTGGGCGGTCAATGATCGGCTTAGCATTGCTGTGAGTTATCGGCAGAGCGTCGGTGAAGATTACAAACTACTCTCAGTTAATGGCGTACCGGCGAGCCCGGAGCAGAATTACGGGATCAAACTTGGCGGCACGACGTCAACCGGCGAGTACGTGACGGCGCTGAGCGACCTGTTCAAGCCCGAAACCCGCGCCGAGTTCAGAATGGTGGACACCGATACTTTGCACGAGCGACGAACGATCATTTATGAGTACGAGGTTAAGAAAGAGTTTTCGCACCAAACGCTCGGATGGGGCGAAGGTGGATCGATAACCGCGGAAACCATCGCCGGCTACCGCGGCCGCATCTGGGTCGATCGCGAAAACTATCGTGTGTTGAGGCTCGAAGATATCAGCACTGAAATCGATCCCGGCTTTCCAATTACCGCAGCCAGCAAGGCGATCGACTACGATTGGGTCACGATTAACGAGCAACAGCACCTGCTGCCTTCGCGCGCGGTAGTCGAATTGACCAGCCGGGTGCGCGGACAAACTGAGCAGACACGCAACGAGATTCTTTTCCGCGGCTATCGTAAGTTCGGGGCGGAAGTTAAGATCATCGACGTCGATGAGAAAGATTTTCCGCCCGATAAGCCCGAAGAGAACGAGCCCAAACCCCAAACTGCACCCCTTCTCAAGCCGGCCCCGAAGAAGCCGAATCCGTGAGCTTGGCTTGAGTCCGCGCAGCAGACGACCGAGAGTAGCCCGGCGCTTCAGCGCTGGGTCGATAAACGAGAATGAGAACGAAGCCCGCGAAGCGGGCGACAGAAATGTTCGCGTGAGAAAGAGTCGCCTTGAAAAACTCTGCCGTCCGCTTCGCGGACTTGGGTTGAAAAACTGGGCGCCTTCTCCCAGCGATCAATCGCTGGGCTATTTCCGGGCATCCGCTTCGCGGACTTGGTTCATATCAATTTCGAATCGTACTCTCTTTGCTATCGCTCTGGCTCTGTCAACGCCGCTGATTGTTCTCGCCCAAACCAAAGCCGACAAAGACTATCTCGTTTACGTTGTCTCGGAATCCGCCGACAAGATCGCGCTGGTTCGCTTCGGCCCGAACGGCGCGCGCGTCGATCATCAACTTGAAACTGGCGATATGCCGGTGGACATCGACGGGCCGCACGGCATCGTCATCTCGCCGGATCGGATGTTTTACTACGTTTCGATCGCGCATGGGCGGCCGTTTGGTTTGGTCTGGAAATACTCGACGAAGGATGACAGCGTGCTTGGCAAGACAACGCTCGGCTATTTTCCCGCGACCATGGACATCACGCCTGACGGCCAGTTCATTTTCGTCGTCAATTTTAACCTGCACGGCGACATGGTGCCGTCGTCAGTTTCAGTTGTCTCAACTCCGACGATGACCGAAGTCGCGCGCATACAAACCTGCACGATGCCGCACGGCTCGCGCCTGAACCCGCAAGGCACGAAGCAATACTCGGCCTGCATGATGGACGACATGCTCGTCGAGATCGATACGCGTACCTTGAAAGTCGCACGGCATTTCATCGTCACCAAGGGCAGAGAGATGGGCATGATGGGCGCGCCCAAAAAGAATGCCGCCGAGGCGACGAGTTCGATGCCGGGAATGAACATGCCCATGAAGGACAGCGGCGGCCACGGCATGGAAGCACCGAAGCCCGGCGACTATTCCTGCCAACCAACGTGGGCCCAACCTTCGATCGACGGCTCGTCAATTTACGTTGCGTGCAACAAATCGAGTGAGATCGTCGAAGTCAACGCGGGCACCTGGCAGCTCGTGCGCCGCATTCCCGCGCGCCAGGCGGTTTACAACCTCGCGGTTACCCACGACGGTACGCGCCTGCTCGCCACGAACAAACGCGATCAATCCGTCTCCGTTTTCGATTTGAAGAGCGGGAAAGAACTCGCGCGCCTTCCCACCAAACGCAAAGTCCTGCACGGTGTCGTTGTCTCGCCCGATGATCTTTATGCCTTTGTCACCGTTGAAGGCGTGGGCGCAGAACCCGGCACGGTGGAGATCATCGACCTCAAGTCGTTGCAGACCGTGGCGACTGTCGATGTGGGACCAGAAGCGGCGGGAATTGATTTCTACAAGACAGAAACAGTGAAGTAAACTTCCCTAACTGAAATTTAACACCGAGCCAGACATCAACTACCGGGAAGGTTCAGCTTGCGATAGCAGTTTGTTCTTTAGGACGTAAGCGCGGCCAGTGGGCCTAAGCGAATAAAACGTGTCGCCGTTAATACCGAATCTGCTGAGATAATCTTTGTCACATAAGCCATCGAGGTACACTTGAACAAGTTCGCGGTTCAAGCCTAGAAGTTGCGCGTAGAGGGCAGCGGGCTTGCCGCCAGTTTCTAACTCGCTCGCGACAAGCCTAATCAGTTCTCGCTCAGTAGCGTCGAGGTCATCTTTATGAGAGAGTTCTTCTACTTGCTTTTTAAGCTTCGCTATCTGCGCTTTCAGCTCCCGATTGTCGTCTTTGAGAATCGCGTTCTCCTCGTCCACCGCTGCCTTATCCGCATTAAGTTGGCTTACCTTCTCTCGAAGGATGGAGTTCACCGGCAAGCCTTGCAGAATGTCGTCAACTAGCCCCATAAGAAGTCCAGCTTATAGCACTCTCAAGACCGAGAAACAATAGAAAGCCGCTCCGCTCTCGTTTGGCGATTGCTGTGACGTTGTGAGATTTGCTTGACGGCAACACGTCAACGGAGCACTGCCCACTACCAATAGACTTCAAAGAATCCTGACTCGGATATACAATGCGTATATGGTCATGCATGTAGATACCGCTTTGACGAGAGAAGCAGCAGCCCAAACTGGGGAGCGCCTGTACGAAGCGCGCCTAAAATCGATTCTCGAACCATCTCACAACGGGAAACTAGTAGCCATACACATTCCCACAAAGGAATACTTCGTCGGCGAATCGCTCATTGAAGCATCGAATCGTTTGCGTGAAAAGCATTCTCAAGCAGGTCCAGGTGAAATCTACATTCGCGGAATTGGGATTCGAGCGGTGATTCACGCCCACACTCCGCGGGTCACAAGAGTGCGACCATGACAGGCAAACTGACGCTTGATCACACCGCTTATGTTGAGGTCGAATTATCAGAATCGGATGGCGGGCATGATTTTATTATCGACACCGGCTTCAGTGATTTTCTGTATTTGCCTGAGGACAGGATCGCTGCCTGGAACTTGCCATTCCTCGGGACCGTTCCCATGACACTTGCTGATCAGAGCGTCATCATTGCCGATATCTATGAGGCGACTATGGATTGGTTCGGAAGTTCCCACCAAGTTACTGTAACCGCAGGGTCGACCGGTTGCGACTCGCTTCTCGGCATGAGACTCCTGGAAGGATGCCGGATCGAACTCGATGATGTAAACAGTGAGGTCCGACTAGAGCGACTTTAGAAGCATCGTGAGTTATCTGCCACAAGTAATCAGAGCCAAACATGTGCGCGGCTTTGTCGTCGCCACGCGATTTGACGACGGAACGGAAAAGCAAGTTAACATCTCCCAGTGGTTCAAGGGTCCAGTATTTAAAGCGCTGAGAGACTCCAAGTTTTTCAAGAAGTTCTTCATTGAAGCGGGAACTCTGGCGTGGCCAAATGGCGTGGATATCGCTCCCGAAGCCCTCTACCAAGCGGAAGACGTGAGATCGGCCGGTGAGAAGAACAGAAAGCGTATAAATAAACCTCGCCATTTATCTTAACACCTACCAACCGCGCACCCGATCCAGCTAAGAGTTGCTTTTGTGGCGACGCGCCGCTTCTGCTTATAATCTCATCTATTCTGCTTCATTTAATAAACTGGAGTTCTTAATGGCTTTTTGGCGAAGGAAAAAGGATGAGTTTGTGTCGCTGGGCCTGAGCGGACCGGTC
>WNFT01001497.1_pt1 | contig 19733 bp, 16 predicted proteins | sample 5400191 | NCBI WGS metagenome assembly WNFT01 (sample SAMN13153359, study PRJNA577476) | soil metagenome | isolation source: 80 cm saprolite under Madrone tree | place: USA:California | collected 2016-06-14 | reverse complement strand
AAGCATCAGGTTCGCGACATTAGCGCATGCGATGGCCAATACCGCCATTACGACGAAGAAAAGAGAAGCCAGTACCGCAGGATAAAACGGGAAAGTGTCGACCTTCGTCTGGGTTTCGGTACGTACGGCTGCTCCGATGGCGTGGTTCGTGTCGGGGTAGGATTCCTCGAGCGATTTCGCCAACACCTGTGCTTCATTATTGGAGGCCTCGAGCGAGACGCCTGGTTTGAGCCTGCCTTTGACCGTGAAAGTTCGCCGCTCTCGATTCGTCAGCAGATCTCCATTGGAAGCACGCAGCCGCGTTCCCATCATTACGGGAATGAAAAAGGCAGGACGAAGCACTTGCTGGACTATGAATGGTTCGGACGCAACGCCAATGACGATGAAATCCAAACCACCAAGCCGGATTTGCTTCCCGATGACGGATGGCGTCGATGCGAATTCGCGGTTCCAGAACTCGTAACCCAGAACGACCACGGCATCCCGTCCGGGAACGCGATCCTCTTCGGGTGTGAAACCCCGGCCGAAGTGCGGTTCGATTCCGAGCACGCTGAAAAAATTTCCACTCACCAGTAAGCCGCTTTCCAGCCGTGGTTGTGCGTTGGCATTCGGCGCGAAACCAACCTGCTCCGGAGCAAAAGCAACCAATCCGTTGAAGGATTGATTCTTGTCGCGAAAGTCGACGTAATCCCGATAAGACAGATCGCCGAAACTTCCGGCTCCAACGAATCCGCCGCTCGAGAATACGCGCGGCATTCGGGAGCGAAGGCTGAACACCTGCGACGGATTTGGTACGGGCAAGGGCCGCAGGAGTAGTCCGTTGGCAAAACTGAAGATGGTCGAATTGACCCCGATGCCAAGGGCGATGGAGAAAATCGCCGTCAGAGCGAACCCAGGGTTCTGTCGCATCGTCCTTAATGCATAGCGGATGTCGTTTAGCATGGCTTGGTCATGGCATTCGCGTGGCCATTCGCAGTGCCTGTCTTATCAATAACGTAAGGCTGAACCAGGGACAAGCAATGTCCGTTTTCGGGATCGGACTTTGCACAAGCGGACAGCCCTTGAGTTTCACGTGATCCCAGCAATAAAGAGAATCCCGATGACCACGACCGCTGCGCCCGCAACGCGCGAGACAATGACCCCTGCAGGACCGATTTTTTCGAGCAGGACGAAGCCGGTCAGCGCTGCAACCCACAGAAGGTTCATCACGCCAACGACAAAGAGCACGCACATGAGAGCCCAACAGCAACCGAGGCAATATGCCCCATGACGTAGACCCATCTGCAGAGCGCCGAGCGTTCCATCGCGCCAGTTCGTCATCAGGAATCCCAGCGGACTTCGACAATGACTCAGGCACATGCTTTTCCAGGGAGTCAGTTGATAGATTCCAACGCCTATGAGAAGCGCCCCGGACAGCAGGGGACTGGACAATCTCATCGCCGGTGAAAGAATCGCACCCTGGTGCATCAACCACTGACCGAGTGCCGCAGCCGCACTGAAGCCGGTCCATACCAGCAGGTAACCCAGTCCGAACATGAGCACGGGTAAAGATGGGCCGGCTTTTTCGCGGCCGGAGCGTGTTGCCGCGAACAGCAGCAGCACAGGGGCTGCGGTTCCAGCCATCATGCCGACCATCATTGTGGCCCACATTGCGAATGTGAGGAGGACGTCAGCCGCAGTCCAAGGCATCGTCATTGTCATTCCCATCTCCGCCATACTCTTTTCGTACTGCATCGACGAAGACATCTGGCGATCGAGATGGAGCAGATACGCCCAGGCCAGTGCGGTAATGATAACGATACAGGTCGAGATGAGAACGCGGTCGCGGCGGGGCAGAGCCGCCGCGGCCGATGACAGGCTACGCACTCCAGGAAAACGGCGCGTATTGTCCGTTGTTCTTGCCGCTGATATCGTCCCACGCCAGACCGAGGGCGTGGACGTGGCTCTTCGAGGCGTGGGCAAGGGCGAAGCGATCCGCAGCCGGGTGACCCGTGTTTTCCAGATAGAGTGGCTCAGTGGCGTTCGGGTTGATTCCCTTAGCGCCCTCAGCCGCCATGTCGACGAGGCGAGGCGCCGTAACGGACCACTTGATTCCGTTGCGACTAAATTGAATTGGCGCCGATTCCACGCCCAGAAACTTTCCGATCAGGCCAGACAAAGCGGACATCGGTCCGCCTGCGGACCCGCTGGCGATCGCCGTGATGGCTTCGCGCTGCTCGACGCTGGCCTTTTCGTCGGCAATAAGACCAACCGACCAGTTTCCTTTTCCCATCGCCTCAGGCGTATATCCCAGAACGATGAACCCGAGACCGTCGAGAGACACTGTGCCGTAGCTTCCTTTATCGATCTTAAACGCCATTGCAAAAATGCATGATCCCTTGGTCGGGCTGACAGCCATTTGACCCGGCAGGCAAGGACAGACGAAGTCACAACTGCACGTCTCGTAGTATTGCCCGCTGACTTTCCACTGTGGCGTTGCCATCGCTCCACCTCCAATTCCGGCCAATTATAGTGGAACTTTTCCGGGAATTCGGTGTCTTCTTTCCATGTGATGCTGTTCGCGATAGTTCTGTTCCTGTTTGGCTTCCAAACTCCGCCGGCCGGCGCGATCAGCGGGCGTGTGTTCGACACGGAACGCAAGCCGCTTCCCGGTGTAACCGTTCAATTGGTCCGGCGAATGTACCAGAACGGCCGGCCGATACTGCTGACCGTCCAACAGGCGGCGACGGATCAGAACGGCGAGTACGGACTGCCCGTCGTCAGCCAGGGCCGTTACTATGTTAGTGCTTCCTACAGCAAGGGATTTGGAATAACCAGCACGACATATAACGTACCGGACGAAGGCTATCCTCCCATTTACTATCCCGGTACGGCTGAACCCGAAGCGGCAGCGCCACTCGATCTGCCGGCTGGCGGATCTCTGAATGCAATCGATCTGACTCTCTATCGCGTCGAAACTCTGAAGATCAGCGGCCGCGTCCTGGGTCCCGACGGCGCACCCGATCCTGACGCCTGGTTGTCGATATTGCCGGGCCGCTCTGCCGTATTTCTTCCTCTTTCGATGCGCCGTCAATCCATCCGCAAGGACGGCAGTTTCGAGTTCAAAGGCCTGATGCCGGGCAGTTACGAACTGGTAGCCGACTCGCATTCGGCCGACGGAGAGGCCATCAAGGCTCGAGTCTTTGTGCAGCTTGTAAGAAACCTGGAAGATGTCGCTATTGTTCTAAGCCCTGGAATCGAGCTCGACGGACGAATCGCAGTGGAAAACCAGACCACCGATTCGGTTTCGAATCTTCTCAAGCTGCTGACTGTCTCCTTGCGCCCTTCAAGCGACAGCCAGATCGTCTTCAGCGCAACAGGAGCAGTGCAGGCAGACGGCTCCTTTAGAATTCGAAAAGTCGGGCCGGGCGACTACACGCTGCAGATCGGCGGCCTGCCTCCCGACTATTACGTCAAGAGTGCCTATGCAGGGCGAACGGACGTGGTCGAACTGGGTCTGAGTGTTTTTGCACAGCCGCCGGGTTCGATGGGCATCGTGATCAGTCCGCGCGGCGGACGCGTCGAGGGTACGATCGTCGACAATGATGGCGCCCCGGTACCTGGTGTGCAAGTTGTCCTGATTCCGGAGCAGCGTCTCCGCGGCCGGGAAGACCTTTATAAAATCGCGCCGGCCCCAAACGGCGCCTTTTCGATGGGCGGCGTACGTCCGGGTAACTATAAGCTCTTCGCGTGGCCGGCCACTCTGACACCCGCTTACATGGATCCCGACTTCATTCGCGATTATGAAAATCGAGCCGAAAGCGTTCGCGTTGATCCGGAATCACGAATCGTGGTTCAGGCCCGAGTGCTTCCTGCGCTTCAAAGGTGAGGGGTATTCCCCTCCTGGAACAGGAGGGGTGGCTGCGCCATTAAGAAAAAGATTCCCTTCCGAAGCGGCGCAGACGGGGTGGTCGCTCACACGAAATGTTTCGCCGAACTGACCACCCCGGCCGCGCCTTCAAAGGAGGCTTCGCGGCATTTTCTTGATGCCGCGTCCACCCCTCCTGTCCCAGGAGGGGAACACCCTCGCCTGAGGCTCACTGTGCTTCTTGTGGTTTCTTCCCTCCTACAGCGGGTTAGGCCGTTCGTTCAACTCGATGTATGTGCCCCAGGGATCGTAAATAAACGCAAGCGCGGTCCCGGTCTGGGGATTCTTCGTGTAGGGCCTGTCCAGCTTGATGCCCGACGCCTCGAGTTTCCTGCAGAACGCTTCCAGGTTCTTGACGTCGAAGCCGATGTGATCGAGCACCCGTCCCCTGGTGGTAACCGTCGGCATGTCCGTGCTGGAAAAAGTCAGATTTGCTCCGGGCAGGTCAGCGGCTTTGTTTTGTCCTCGCATGCCGGGCCTGGCGCCGAATACCTTGCTGTACCAGGCCTGAATCTCCGGTATCTTGGATTCCGGTACGTTGAAATGAATGTGATGATGCTGGATCGGAAATTTCTGGTTCTTGTCTTCCAGGATCTCGATCCTCAATTCATCCGGGGTAACCACAAAGGCCTGATCCGTTCTGCCATTGCTACCGAGCAGTACCGGTACTCCGGCGGCCTTCCACCTGGCAGTGGACTGCTGAACGTTCTGGACGATGAATCCCACATGGTTGACCACCGTTCCCACGGTGCCGCCTGTGGGTGCCGGCGCTCCCTGGTTTAGATGCAAATACACGGCAACGCCGGGGAACTTCACCACCTCAAAATTGCCCGATTTGATGGCGGTGCCACCCATCGCGACGAAAATCTTCTTGTTGGCCTCGATGTCGCGAGTGTTGAGATGCCAGTGTCCCATGGTCACGCCCGCTTCATTTGGCGGGAACGATTGTGCCCAAACGATCCCGACCGCCAGGGTCGAAATCATCCATAGAACTGCAATCAGTCTTTTCATACGCCGGCTCCTTTTTGTGAAGATTGTATGTGCTCTTCAGCTTAACTGTAGCGGCGGTCTATGACCGCCGACAAACAGGACCTTGCGGGATCGCCGGCAGTCATAAACCGCCGCTACAGCTTTCAAACCTTGACAGTGTTGACCACTTCGGAGTTATTGTTCTTCCAATTCAATTTATGCAAGCAATATTGCTGGTCTCCATGGCAGTTCTCTTCCAATCGCCGCAGCGGGCCGTGCTCGATAAGTTCTGCGTTACCTGCCACAATGCAAGGCTTCATACCGCAGGGCTTCAGTTGGATACGGCTGATGTAGATCATCCCGAGGGCAATGCGGCGGTCTGGGAAAAAGTGCTGCATAAGCTACGAACACGTGAAATGCCACCGTCAGGCGCGCCGCATCCCGACAACGTCACTTATGATTCTTTGGCAAACTACCTCGAAAATGCGCTGGATCAGGCCGCGGAAACCCGACCAAATCCCGGCAGACCGGCCGTCTATCGCCTCAACCGTTTTCAATATGCCAACGCGATTCGCGATCTAATTGGTCTGGACATCGACTCCGCGTCGCTTCTCCCGGCGGACGATTCCGGATATGGCTTTGACAACATCGGCGATGTGCTCACTGTGTCACCAATGCTGCTCGAGAAATATCTCTCCGCAGCAGGGAAGATCAGCCGATTGGCCGTGGGCGATCCTTCTCTTAGCCCGACTTCCTCTGAATATCAAATTCCTCCTGCTACCGTGCAAAGTGAACGTGAAAGCGGCGATCTGCCGATCGGCTCCCGGGGTGGAATTGCGGTCCGCCATCACTTTCCACTGGACGCTGAATACGTTATCAAGGTTCGTTTGCAACGAGGCAAAGATGCCACGACGATTGTCGGTATCTCCGAGGAGCGCCGGCTCGACATTCGCCTGGATGGGGCGCGGCTGAAGTTGTTTAGTGTCGGCGGGAAGAGCGGGGAGGTAGACGACACTCTGGAAGTCCGAATCCCGGTGAAAGCGGGTCCTCACCTGGTTGCGTCGACATTTTTGAAGGACACTGTGAAGCCGGAAGGAGTGCTGGACACGGCCGGTAACCAGGCCTTCTTCGAGGGTGTCGGCAGCGTCTCCATTGCCGGGCCGTACGCTGCAAAAGGTCCGGGCGATACCCCGAGCCGCCGCAGGATTTTCGTGTGCCGCCCGCAAGGACCCGGAGATGAAGAGACGTGCGCCAGGAAAATCATCTCCACGCTGGCTCGCCGCGCGTATCGCCGGCCCATCAATAAGGATGAGATTCCCGCCCTGATGATCCCGTACAAGTCAGCCAGGGAAAACGGGGGGTTTGAAGAGGGAATCCGGCTGGCTCTTCAGAGAATTCTCGTATCGCCGGATTTCCTGTTCCGCGTCGAAACCGATCCTCGAAAGGCTAATTCAGGCCCGGCCTATCGCGTCAGTGATGTGGAACTCGCCTCACGCCTGTCGTTTTTCCTCTGGAGCAGCATCCCGGATGATGAGCTTCTCGGTCTGGCAGAACGTGGCAAGCTGAAAGAGCCTGCGGTGCAGGAGCAGCAGGTCAGGCGAATGCTGGCGGACTTTCGCGCCAACACTCTGGTGTCGAATTTCGTGGGCCAATGGTTGTACCTGCGGAACATCGAGACGGTACTGCCGGACCCGTCGGCGTTTCCCGATTTCGATGAAAACCTCCGGCTTGCGCTCGCCGGGGAAACCAGGCTTTTCTTCGAGAGCATGCTCCGGGAGGACCGCAGCCTTCTGGATCTGCTGCGCGCCGACTACACGTTTCTGAACGAGCGGTTGGCGCGGCATTACGGGATTCCCGGTATTCATGGCAGCGAGTTGCGGCGCGTCACGTTGATGAACGAGGAGCGAAAGGGGTTGCTCGGTCAAGGCAGTGTTCTCACGGTGACGTCGTATCCGAACAGGACGTCGCCAACGTTGCGCGGAAAGTGGCTCCTGGAAAATCTTCTGGGCTCTCCTCCGCCTCCCCCTCCGCCGGACGTGCCTTCACTCAAGGAAGACAAGGATGCCAGTCTTCTGACGATGCGGCAGCGAATGGCACTACACCAGGCCAGTCCCGTATGTTCAAGCTGCCACTCGCGCATGGATCCGCTGGGCTTTGCGCTCGAGAATTTCGACGGTCTGGGCAGGTGGCGGTCCGGCGTCGACTCTTCCGGCATTCTTCCGGACGGTACGAAAATCGATGGACCCGCAGGATTGAGGAATGTATTGCTCAGCAAGAAAGAGCAGTTCGTCACAACGGCAACAGAGCGGTTGCTGACATACGCGCTCGGCCGGGGCGCGGAGGCCTTTGACATGCCGGCCATTCGCAAGATCGTTCGGGACTCAGCGGGCGGCGATTACCGCTGGTCCTCGTTGATCATGGGTGTCGTCAAGAGTGTGCCGTTTCAAATGAGGAGAGCTCGCTAAGTGATGATGATCTTCAAAAAGTCGATTCCCCGGCGCACATTCCTGCACGGAGCGGGAACTGCCTTGGCTCTACCGCTGCTGGACGCGATGTTTCCCGCCTTCGCTTCTGCAGCTCAAACCGCTTCCAGAACGGTTACACGTCTTTCATTCTTTACGGTCCCAAACGGCATCATCATGGATAAATGGACCCCGGCGGCGGTGGGCGGTGGCTATGAACTGACGCCCGTCCTCGAGCCGCTGGCCGCGTTCAAGGACCGCATTCTGGTGCTTAGCGGACTGGCAAATAACGAAGCCCGCAAACTCGAATTCGAAATCGCCGGCGATCACCCGCGCGCATGCAGCGCATATCTGACGGCCACTCATCCGAAAATGACTTCCGGAGCGGATATCCATTGCGGCGTCTCTGTGGATCAGATTGCCGCCAGAGAACTCGGGAAGCAGACGCAGCTTCCGTCCCTGGAAATGGGTTTGGAAATGCCTGTGGTGGGCGCGTGCGAATCCGCCTATAGCTGTGTTTACTACAACACCCTGGTTTGGAGTACTCCGACGACACCTCTGCCAATGGAAAACCGGCCCCGCGCGGTCTTCGAACGGCTGGTCGGCGATAGCACGGATCCCGCCGAGCGGGCGGCCCGCATGAAAGAAAACCGCAGCATTCTGGACCTGGTGTCGCAGGACCTGAAGCGGCTGATGAAGTCCGTCGGTGAAAGTGATCGCGTGAAGCTCGATCAATATTCCGATGCCGTGCGCAGCGTCGAGCGGCAAATTCAGGTGGCGGAGCAGCAATCCTCGAAGGAACTGCCGAAAATCCAGAAACCGATTGGAATTCCGGAAAAATTCTCGGATTACGCGAAGCTGATGCTGGATCTGCAGGTGCTCGCTTTTCAGGGCGACATGACGCGGGTCGGCACCTTCATGCTCGGACACGAAATGGGCGGCCGCGCATACCCGGAGTTGGGGTTTGGGGACCCGCATCACTCACTGACACACCACCAGGGCGACACGGCGAAGATTGCAAAAGTGCTGCAAATCAATATATTTCACGCGAAGCTGTATCAGTATTTCCTGGAAAAGATGCGGTCGGTGCCGGATGGCGAAGGGTCCATGCTCGATCATTCGCTGCTCGTTTACGGCAGCGCTTTGAGCGACGGCAATATGCACCTTTATAAAGACCTCCCCGTTCTACTAGTGGCTGGCGGAGTTGCCGGAATTCGGGCCGGCCGTCACATCAGGTATCCGGAAAACACGCCAATGGCGAACTTGTATTTGACATTGCTGGATAAGCTGGGGATTCACGTCGAGAATTTCGGCGACGGCACGGGAAAACTTGATCTCGCCGCCGTGTAGGTTCACTGTAGCGGCGCTCTGTGAGCGCCGGTTTTCGGCGGTCATAGACCGCCGCTACAGTTCAGAGGGCCAGCATGAGAAGCATGAAGTTATCTGCGACGTTTCTTCTGTCGATTCTCCTGTCGGCGGCCGTCCCTTCCGCATGGAGCGCTGATCTGCTCGACGCAGTCCGGAGGGGAGACCATAGGGCTGTTCGGGAGCTTTTGCAGAATCACGCCGACGTCAATGCCGCTCAGCCCGATGGCTCCACGGCACTGGTGCTGGCGGCTGACCGCGATGACGCGGAAGTGGCGGGCCTCCTGGTACGAGCGGGTGCAAACGTCAATGCAGCAAACGAATACGGTGCCACTGCTCTTTCTGTTGCCTGCACGCGCGGCAATATTGCCATGATCAAAATTCTATTGGAGGCGAAAGCGGATCCGAACGCTGCGCTTCTCTCGGGGGAAACCCCGCTCATGACGGCCGTAGACAAAGGCAACGCGGACGCGGCACGCGCGCTCGTCGAGCATGGGGCTAACGTGAACTTGAAAGAATCGAGGGGCGGTCAGACAGCGCTGATGTGGGCGGTGGCCAACAAGCATCCGGAAATTGTGAAGCTGCTGGTCGAACATGGAGCGGACGTTCGGGCCCGCTCGAAGGGTGATTTCACTCCACTGCTTTTCGCTGCACAGCAGGGAGATGTCGAGTCCGGCCGCACGTTGCTGGGAGCCGGAGCAGATGTGAATGAAAACAGAAGGAAGGATCGCATGACGGCGCTGATGGTAGCGGCCGCCGGCGGCAACAATGAATTTTCGATCCTCCTTTTGGAGAAGGGCGCCAATCCGGACCTGACCGATGAAATCGGCTACACCGCATTGCACTATGCAGCGTCGGACGAGAAGAGGGTAGACGTGGTGAAAGCGCTTCTGGCCCATGGGGCAAATCCGAATGCCCGGACCACCAGGGATGCACCCCGGACCAACAATTCAGGCGTCAGCTCTAAAGGCGCGACACCCCTGTTCCTTGCCGCTTCGCTTGGGAATGTCGAAACAGTCCGCGCATTAATAGCCGGCGGCGCCGATCCTTTCGTGACCACCGACGAAAAAACCGCTCCTCTGCACGTGGCAACATGGGGAGGTGGTCCCTACAACAGAGACTGGACGGAAGAAGAAAAGAAGAATCTATTCGAAGTTACGAAGCTGCTGGTGGGACTGGGGGCCGATGTCAACTCGCCCGGGGAGCATGGATGGACAGCGCTTCATGGAGCGGCCTACAAAGGCGTGGATTCAGTAGTCCGGTTTCTTGTCGAAAAGGGCGCGAAGATGGAAGTTTTCGATGAGTACGGCCAGACTCCATTGAGCATCGCCAACGCTGTGATCACCGTCGGTGTTAACGACTACTATTATCAAAGCTCACGAGTCGTTCGCAAAAGCACATCCGATCTTCTGTTGAAACTGGGCGCCAGGCCTCTGGCCGAGTCGGGCGTCCGGATACTGGATCTCTTCTACAAACAGCGGTAAGCCCGACTGGAATTCAAAAAAGAACACTTCAAATTTGGATTTCCTGTTGTTCAATGAGGAGCATATGTTTGGAGTCCTTCGTAGAGACCATCGCCTGTGTGAGGGCGGCGACGTGATGCAGGACTACTACGACAGGAAAAATGCAATCTCCGTTCGCCAGTCCGTTGTCCTCCACTTGAAGGCTTAGGGAGGTGTAGGATGCCACCCAATCCTGTATATCGCCCACCCCGTTTGTTTCGCTTATCCCCATCGAGGCGGATGGTCTTTTATCAGATTTGGTCCAGTTTCCATTTTCCGAAACCCCGCAATTTTTCGACGGCATCGGAAATCTGTTTCGCTGTTGTCGTCGACTGCTTCAAGGCTCGTGCGCCACGAGCCGTCAGCTCGTAATACCGCTTGGATCTTCAGCCACGTTCCGGTGTCGGGTCCGACATCCATGAACGGAGGAGGCCTTTGTCTTTCAATCGATCCAGCGTCATATAGACCGCCCCGAGCCGGACGTTCCTCGGCGCGGCAAGCTCGCTGATCTTTGCGTGCATCGCCAAACCGTACGCGTGCTCGCCCAGCAACAACACACTGGTCAGCACGAGTTGTTCGAATTCCCCGAGCGAATCCGCTGCTTTTTCTCATATACCCCACCTGGTGTTGGTGAACTCAACTTCGGCGGTTGTCAACATTTTTTGAAGATGTTTCTGTCGCGCTGGGTTTCCCCGACTGTCAGTAGCCAAATAGCTACTGATGCCAGTAGCCATTTGGCTACTGGCCAAAATCGACCTAACTGCTGACGCGAGAATGAGGAACGGGCATCACTGTTCGCGATCCGCAAAAAACCCATCAACAAAACGGCTGATGGAAATGGTTCTGACAGTCGCAAGTCATTGAAAAACCGGAAAGCGCGCATTGGCAGGGGCCGTGCCTAATAGGCCTGGCATGAAAGGGAAAATGAAATTCGTCGAGAGTTTACACATTGGTGAGCGCGTTATGTCTCACAAATCCGTTCCTGCTCCGGCCATCTTCCCATCCAACAAAACTGTTGTGGTCGCGATCGAAATTAAGTCCGCGTCAATCGAAGTTTGCTTTGCGACGAACACATGTTTTGACGTCACAAAGCAACATTACTTCGTCACAAACGAACATTGCTTCGTGACGAACAAAGTTTGCTTCGTGACGAACAAAGTCTGCTTCGCGACAAACAAAGTCTGCTTCGTGACAAACAAAGTCTGCTTTGTGACAAACAAAGTTTACTTCGTCACAAAACAAAGTTTGCTTCGTGACAAACAAAGTTTGCTTCGTGACAAACAAACATTGCTTCGCGGCAAAGCAACATTCGTTTCTGACGAAGAAGCTTTGCTTCGTCGCAGAAACACTTACAAACATCAACCGTTAAATAAAAGGAGGACGTATCATGGCCACAAAACACATCCGAGTTCGTTTGTCTTTCACGCACGAAAGTGATCACCAGATCGAGGAAACCACAGGCGCCGTCATCCTTCGGGCGGCGTCCACGCCACCGCCAACAAAAACAAAAAGCGCCGTGAGCTGGTTGCGCTTTTGCGCAAGCTCGCCAGTTACGTTCAGGGCAACTGCAACGACGATATCGCCGCGTTGCTCTCCAGCGGATTCCAGGCCGTCTCCACCAGCCCATGAGTTCGCAGTCGCCGAATAAAGGAGGCTTATGGTCGAACTGATCACGCAACATCAATCCTGGACCGCTGTGGTGATCTACCGGATCTTTGACGTAGCTCGGAGCCGCATGTAAACTGATCGTCCATCGGAGGCTAATATGGGGATATTGCGATCGATTTTCGCTTTGGTCGCTGTTGTCTCGACTTTCCTTCCACTCTCTGCACAATGGCTGAACTATCCCACGCCCGGGATACCCCGAACGCCGGACGGAAAACCGAATCTTTCGGCTCCGGCGCCAAGGACACCGGACGGGAAGCCGGATTTTTCAGGGATTTGGGCCACTCGGCGGGACACCCGATTCTTTCAAGACCTCAGCGCGGGCGGGGCTGAGATTCCCATGCTGCCCTGGGCGAAAACGTTATACGAGCAGCGCAAGGCAAACTTGCAGAAGGGCCATCCGTCAGAGCGTTGTCTCGGCCACGGCATAGCGGACTTCGATACGCATCAGACGCCACGCAGGATTATCCAGAGTTCTCGAGTGATTGCGATTCTCTTCGAGTCCTATCATCAATACCGGCAGATCTTAATGGATGGCCGGCCGCTCCCCGAGATTGACCAGCCTGCCTTTTTGGGTTATTCCGTCGGCAGATGGGAAGGCGACGCACTCGTCGTCGAAACCATTGGCCTCAATGATCAGCACTGGCTGGATATGAACGGACACCCGCAAACCGAAAAGACTCGCATCATCGAACGGTTCCGCCGTCCTAATTTCGGGCACATTGACATTGAACTGACCATCGACGATTCGACGGCGTATTCCCGGCTTTGGACGGTCAAGCTGCCAGGCTGGGAATTTCTTCCAGACACCGACTTAATCGAAGCGATCTGCGCAAACGAAAGAGACTTTTCGCACATGGTTGGCAAGTAGCTGGCGGCTCCCTGCTCATCTGAGGAGGGGAACGTCACGTCTTCTGCCTTAACTTACGTGTTGTGCGGCTCGGCGACCGCGAGCTAGCTTTAGCCCGCATCGTAGATCGCGAATCTTTCGAGTTGATCCCTCAACTCGACCGCTTCAATCGAGAAACGGATAGGTGTGGCTGCCTATCGGGACAACGGGATCACGGGACGGCGCGACCGCCATTCCCAGGGCAGTCTCCTGATGTTAGTTCTGGCGTTCGAACTTGAAGTCACCAGCTATATGACCCTCAACAACGTGGGTCGCGATGCCATGGTCGTCCCGGATGAACTGGTAGGTCAGTCCGGTACCGGAAAAGTTGGTCTCCGACTGCGGAAAGATAGACTGTTTCGGCCCTCCGTTCACGGAGACGGACAGCGTACCACCAGAGAAAGTGACCTCGACTGTGCGGGGGTTTCGAAGGTAAATTCCCTTGTAGACGCCGACATATTTCGCCAGGACTTCGGGGGCCACCTTCACCGCGGATTTCTGAGCGTCCGAGGCCCTGCCGATCCAGTGCTGTTGCCCGTTGTCGGGACGCTCATTGCAGACGGCTTCCATTATTTCCGTGTCGGCAGCCAGCCGCGCGCTAACTGGGAGTGTCCAGGCCTTGTTGTAAGCCTTGGGATCGTCGAACGACACTGCCATTTCCAGGTGGCCGAAATCGGTGCGCCGGAAGCGCTCCGTCATGCGCAACGCTTCTGTATGAGGATAGCCTCCAAGGAGCCATGTCCGGTCGTTGTATCCGTTGCTCTCCACCACCAGCGTGTCTCCTTCCCAGTGGCCAATCGAATATCCCATCCAGCTCGGGTAGGGATCCGTCTCCAAGGCGCGGCCGTCCATGTGGATTTGGCGGTAAGTGAGATCTTCTTGCAGGATGACGATCATCGCGGGAGTCTGAAGGATTCTCTTGAAACCTTGCCCGGTACTGTAGTTCGGACCGTCGGGCAGACATTGGTAACGCGGGTTATCGATGCCGAAGTTCTCAGCGCGCTGCTGAAGCAACGCTTGCACCCAAGGCTGAATGTCGGCGGGCTGGAGGTCCCCGGGTTTGCGGAGCGCGACATTGCCGACGGCGGTATCGGGGCTGAGCCATTGCCACAGGCCCGTGAGATCGGGCTTACCATCGGCGGTGCGCGGCGCTGGGGCGGTGAGGTTTGGTTTGCCATCGGCGGTGCGCGGGATGCCGGGCGTGGGACGTTGCAACCACTGCGCCTCGAGCGGCGTCACCAGGGCATTCAAGAGGATGACGGCCGTGAAGATCTTCATACGCCTAAATACCTCCCGTAGCCTCCCACTATACGCTTCAGGATCGCGTGATGGCTATGGCGTCCGGCGGCGCCGGCAATTGTAATGCGTACTTCTGCATCGTGAAGCTCACGGCGTTCGTTACCGTACCGGGTCCGCGAGAAGGGGTCCGCGTCCGGCCCCTCGTCGGCAAAGCCGCCGCGGACAAATCCTCCGCATCCGGCGATCACGATACACAGGGTCGCGGGATCAGGGCCTCGTCCTTCCGTGAACTCTCGCTGCTCCCACAGCATCCATGTCCACACCGCGCGCGTATCCTCCGCTGTTAATGCGATGTTTCCCAGGTCACGGCGTGCCATCCGCTCCGCTTCATCTCCTGCCAGTCCCTCGACCTGATGTTCTTCAGCTTCCTCATCGAGGTGGAACTGAATCTCTTCCTGGAGTTCGGCCTCTTTGGAGCGGCGTTTCAGAAACCTCGTCTACTGAAGTCGTCGGAGATTTCCATAAAGAAGAAAAACGCGTGTTAAGTTACATGCAAAAATCGTGTCTACAGGGAACATGAGGGCAACCACAACAACCGGGTTCGTCGCAGTGAATGTGGAGAACCCGGCTTTGGAGTTCGACGAATTCGATCAGCTTGTACAGCAGTACCGGACGCGGGCTTCTTCGTGTTGCCGCGAGCCAAGAACTCGGAATGGGCAACAAGCGGTCCCTCGTCCGTTTAGCAATCGCCAGGCGTGTGCCTCAGTTGGCGAATAACCGGTAGACCGGAAACGTGAAAACCCAAAAGACGAACGGTCGGTTTGTGACAAGTTCTGAAAACCGCGGCGCACGGGGACGTAATAGATGCGCAGATGTGCTTTTGAGACTGGGATGGTTGGGGAAAAGCACGTCCGCGACGATTACTCCGCATAAACGCCGCAGCTTATGAGGAGGTTTCATGGCACGTTGGAACAGATCCATTTGGATGATCCTAGTCCTTTTGGTTCCGGATATCGCGGGGGCGCAGGACACGGAACGGCGGTACGAGCTTGGGGGACTGATCACTTATACGTTCCTGAGAGAGATCGGAAGCAGGGATGCTGGAGTCGGGACGGAATCCGCAGGTTTAGGCGGCAGGTTGGTGTATCGCGCTTTTCCTTTGCTGGACCTCGAAACTGAAATCAATGTCTTGCCAGGGAACTCGGCTACCAGCGGAAATCATCTGCAGGGATTCTTTGGTGTGAAGGCTGGAAAGCATTGGGAAAAAGGCGGAATCTTCCTGAAGGCTCGACCGGGCTTCATTCATTTTAGCCGTGATCCATTCGGCGTTGGAAAGCCAGGCAGCGGCTTCTTCTCGCACGAACGGGTCGCCAGTACAGAACCCAATATCGATCTTGGCGGCGTCATTGAATACTACACCGCTCGCGGTCTCATACTTCGATTCGATCTCGGCGACAGTGTGATCCGCTATGCGCGGCGGACAGTCCGCACGTCCGAGTTCCTGCCCGCGTTCGAAGCCGGCGGCTTCACGACCCATAACTGGCAAGGCAGTTTCGGGATCAGCCTTCGTTTCTAGAACTGTCCGGTGGCGCCGATCTGATACTTCTTCGGCCGTCAGCCCAACAAGCCATCTCACGAAATAGGCCATCGGAGGCACATCAGTAGTTCGACCCGGTTCGTTCCGTCACAGCAGAAAGCCGGTCCTCGCTGTTACGTGGATCAATAGCGAGTTCACGATTCCCGCAAATCTCCAGCAACTGATACCACTCGCCATTGTTTTCGAACGAACCGGGAAACCTCGCGCACCAGGTTGACGCCCGGGCCGTAACCGCCGGTTATGCGACCCACGCTCGACATAATTCATGAGTAACGCCGCCAGTGCAGGGCCATCCGCTGTAACAGGATTCCACCGCATGGGTAAATCCTTCGCGACTACTAGCAGGTAATTCGTCGTTGTTTCGTTTTCCGGCAGTTTTGGGTTGCACGCCGACTGCACATAGTACGTACTTTCGGTCGCATGCTCGCGCGTCACTTACGTCTAAATGTGGAATCCAATTCGACGCTTTGGCGGAACTGTGTCAGGTCCAATCAGTTGGCGGATGCCATGAAAGACCGATTGAAATTGGCTATGGCATTTTTTCTCTAGCTCGTCGATGCGGCGGCTCAGCAGGTCACGCCCCGAAGACCCCCGAAAAAATCCCGTTCTTACGAAATGTTTCCTGCAACTCTCCCAGTACCGTTTGAGTCGAGCGAGAACCTCGACGCCAAAGTGGCACCTTCCAAAGGAAAATGAGTATGAAGATCCACCCTCCCAAACCTCCTCGATTAGGACATCGGGTTGCCCTATCGAGCGCGAAAAGAGTTAGTGAAGGAAAGGACAAATGTATGCGCGACACCGCAAAAACAGATACCGAATCAAGTACGAAGACGCCGAAGCCAGGCGGATCCGCCTTGGCGCGCGCTTTCTGGAGAGCCCTCGCGTTCACGTCGATGCTCTTCGGACTGCTCGCAGCCTGTGGCGGGTCCGTCGTGGACGTAGCTGCCGCAGCGACCCCTGCCCTGGGGGCCGTCGACTACGTCTCCGGGGACTTCAATGGCGATGGGATCTCCGATCTCCTGGTCGTGACGTCGACGGGCTCTTCGCTCTACCTCGGCCTTCGCTCGGGCGGATTTCAACCGGACGTCTGGGTCCGGCCCGATCTCACGAGGGGGGCAGTCAACTACATTCCCGGCGATTTCAATGGCGACGGCACTACAGACTTGATCATCGTGACGGCTAGCGGCTCCTATGAATATCTCGGCCTGCCCGGCGGTGGGTTCAATGGAAACGTCTGGAGCCGCAACGACCTTCCGCTGGGACAGGTCCAATACGTGGCCGGCGATTTCAATGGTGACGGCGTCACCGACCTGATCATCGTGACGGCGAGCGGCTCCTACGAATACACCGGCCTGCGCACCGGGGGATTCAACGGAAACGTCTGGGTCCGCAACGACCTTCCCTTGGGAGGGGTCCAATATGTCCCCGGTGATTTCAATGGCGACCGCGTCACAGACTTGATCATCGTGACGGCGAGCGGTTCCTATGAATATCTCGGTCTGCCTGCCGGTGGATTCAACGGAAACATCTGGATCCGCAGCGACCTTCCCTTGGGAGGGGTCCAATACGTCCCCGGCGACTTCAATGGCGACGGCGTCACAGACTTGATCATCGTGACGGCAAGCGGCTCGTATGAATACCTCGGCCTGCGCGGCGGTGGGTTCAATGGAAACGTCTGCATCCGCAACGATCTTCCGCTGGGACAGGTCCAATACGTGGCCGGCGACTTCAATGGCGACGGCGTCACAGACTTGATCATCGTGACAGCGAGCGGCTCCGATGAATACCTCGGCTTTCCTGGCGGCGGATTCAATGGAAACGTTTGGATCCGCAACGACCTCCCGTTGGGAGGGGTCCAGTACACCGCGGGCGATTTCAATGGCGATCGGATGACCGATCTGGAGATCGTGACGTCTCAGGGCTCGTTCGAGTACCTCGCCCTCGGAGGCGGACAGTTCCAGGCTTTCGCCGCGCCTCCTCCTCCGCCGCCTCCGCCTCCCCCGCCGCCGGGCTTCACGCTGTCGGTGTCGGCAAACCCGGGCCGCGTCGTCTGGGGCAACCCTGTTCGATACACGGTCTCAGTGACGCCCCGGAATGGCTTCAATGCGCCGGTCAGCCTCTCCTTGGTCAATGGGCTGGCAGGTGCGGCATTGGCGCCGTCCATGATCACACCAGGGCAGTCGAGTGCGCTGACCATCCCGACGAGCATCGGAGTCACGCCGCCGGCAACCTATACGCCGACGATCCAGGCCACCTCGCCGGGCGCCGCCACGCAATCGCAGGCTACTTCGTTCCGGGTGGCTCGCGCCAATGGGGCATTCAATCCCGCAGGGGGCCTTACCTCCGCCAGCAGCTCATGCGGTAGCTACACTGCGACCTCCGGCGGCAACTCACAGACCCCGACGGTAACGTTCAGCGACGGCCACGGGCACACCTTCTTCTCGCCCGTGGGCGCCGGATACTTCTTCTCCCCAAACTGCCGCGCGACGGTGGTGCTGCAGCCGGTCACCAACATTCCCGTCATCTTTGAGCTGGCCTTCACTGCGAATGGTGGATATTTCGGCCGCTCCTTCCACATCGACGCGGCGACGACGAACTATTACTTCAGCCCTGACGATAGCGTGATGGTGACGGTGGAACCTGCGGGCTCCGGCTCGAACCAGGCGCAGGTGGCGAACGCTTTCGACCTCCTGACCCAGGGGGCAACACTCGGCTCGAATGCTTTCTTCACGGGACCGGTGGTCAGTGTCCAGCTCAATGCTCTGAGCGGACCCAGGGACGAGGTGCGGCTCACGTTCAGTGCTCCCGTCGCGAACCCCATCGTCTGGCAGGTTCAGTAAGGCGGACCGCACGGCCGGGCATGCTTCTCTTGCAGGAGAAGCGAAGGCCCTCGACCGCATGGACGCGGAGAGCACAGGGTTGAAATCCTGTGTCCTCCGCGTTTCGCGATGGAAGTCCAATCGGAAATCCCTTCGCCGCGGGCTAGTCGCCACTGAATTGATCGGTGTACTCCTCGGGTTTCCGCCACCGATTCTGTAGACCGTTCCCCCATCGGGCCCGGCCGGCCGCAATTATTTTTCTTCTTGCCTTCGAGTCTTTGTAATTAAGAATAAAGGGAGCCCAATGAAAAAGGATGTAAGACATTTCATAGACCTCTCCGAAATCCCCAGCGATACCCTAAAAGCGATTCTCACCAAGGCGCATACGCTGAAGAAACAGAAATTCTCGCCACCGCAGATTTTGTCCGGTCTTTCGCTAGCCATGGTATTTGACAAGCGTTCCACCCGCACGCGCATGAGTTTTGAAGTCGCGATGAAACAGCTCGGCGGCCACACCATCGTAATGAACGCCGAGGAAATGCAGATAACCGGTGCCGAAAGCGTCGACGATACGGCGAAGGTTCTCTCGCGTTTCGTGGATGCCGCGATGTTCCGGATTTCGAGCCATGAAAGACTGCGGGAAATCGCGAACTGCGCCAGCATACCTATCATCAACGGGCTTACCGATCATTCCCATCCCTGCCAGATCATGGCGGATTTGATGACCATCGAGGAAAAGCTCGGCACGGTGAAGGGCAAAAAAATCGTGTGGTTCGGCGACTACAATAACGTTGCCCGTACCTTCATGCAGGCCGCTCCTGTGTGGGATTTTGAACTGGTAATTTCATGCCCGGAAGACCTGAGGCCCTCGGACGGCGCTGCCAGATACGTTCCCGACCCGAAAGCCGCCGCGGAAAACGCAGACGTCATCGTCACTGACACATGGGTTTCAATGGGACAAGAAGGAAAATTCATCGACAAATTCATGCCCTACCAGGTTAACGAGGGCCTGATGGCGCTGGCGAAAAATGATGCAATCTTCATGCACTGCATGCCCATCCACCGCAACCAGGAAGTCACTGACGAAGTTCTCGCTACCCAGGCGAGCGTCATCTACGACGAAGCCGAAAACCGGCTGCACGCGCAAAAGGCGATTTTGACTTGGTGCCTTGAGATTGCGGGGGTCACGATTTGACGCACCAGAACGCGGTTATCTCCATCTCGTAAGCGCAACACATTTGCCAGACCACTTGCGGGCCGAAGTCACGAAGGCGCTGAGGACTTCCATCTAATCCAGGCCGTCCTCAGCACATACGCGC
>WNFT01003058.1_pt1 | contig 19735 bp, 17 predicted proteins | sample 5400191 | NCBI WGS metagenome assembly WNFT01 (sample SAMN13153359, study PRJNA577476) | soil metagenome | isolation source: 80 cm saprolite under Madrone tree | place: USA:California | collected 2016-06-14 | reverse complement strand
ATGAAAATCGAACACCTTGATCCGGGATTTGGCCGGGTTGAACACACCGTAGTTCTCGTAACTGCAGGCCATTTCGCACTGCAGGCAACCGGTGCACTTGTCGGGATTGATGTACAGCGACTTATGCATCTGCGTCTCCTCGTAGCCGACGGCGGCCTGTTTTCGTGGACAATCCACCTTGCCGATCATGTCCGCCCCGAAAATCGACGACCCGCCGCTGACGATCGATGTGGATCTGCGCGTCCATCTGGGCGACCAGATTGCGATCGGGCCGGGCAAAGCTCAGCTGCTCGAGTCGATCCGACGCACCGGGTCGATCTCGGCGGCGGGGCGGGAAATGGGTATGAGCTATAAGCATGCGTGGCTGTTGGTGGACTCGATGAACGGTTGCTTCAAGAGCGCGCTGGTGGAGGCCGTCAAAGGGGGTAAGGCCGGTGGCGGTGCCTGGCTGACCACGCTTGGGCTCGAGGTCCTGGAGTGTTACCGTCACATGCAAGCACTGGCCGCTGACGCGATCGGTCCCGAGGTCGAGAAATTCAAACGTCGGATCCAGGAAAGCTAGCCCGACCCGGAGCAGCCCGCCCGCTCCAACCGCCCTCGACCAAGCGATATTACCGTTTCACTATATCGCGCTGGCTGGGCACTGTCGACCCCTTGCGCGCACTGCATCGAACTCTGTTCTGCGCCGCCCTGCTCGCGGGCCTTCTCGGCGGTGCCGCTGCGCGGGACTTGCGCCTGGCCACGACGACCAGCACCGAGAACTCCGGGCTTCTGCGCGTCATCCTGCCGCAGTTCGAGGCGAAGCATCACGTCGCCGTTCAAGTGATCGCGGTCGGAACCGGAAAGGCGCTGAAGCTCGGGGAAAACGGCGATGCCGACGTGCTGCTGGTACACGCGCCGGCAGCCGAGCTCGCGTTCATGGCGGCCGGACATGGCGTGGACCGCCGCAAAGTGATGCACAACGACTTCATCCTGGTGGGCCCCGCGGCCGATCCGGCCGGGGTGCACGGCACGACCGACGTGACCGCCGCCTTCGGCCGCATCGCCGACAAGAAGGCCAAGTTCATCTCGCGCGGGGACAACTCGGGCACCGATCAGATGGAAAAGAGCTACTGGCCGCTGGCCGGCGTGTCACCGTCGGGCCAGGCCTGGTACCTCTCGGCCGGGCTGGGAATGGGCGAGGTGCTGACGATGGCCGCCGAACTGCAGGCCTACACACTGACCGACCGGGGCACATTCGCCGCGTATCGGGCTAAAGGCGGACTGCAGATCGAGGTTGCCGGCGACCCCCGGATGTTCAACCCGTACAGCGTGATTTCGGTCAATCCGGCCAAGTACCCCGACATCAATTATCGCGGCGCCACCGAGTTCTCCGACTGGATCACCTCGCCCGAGGGACAGCAGGCGATCGCGGCGTTCCGGATCGACGGCGAGCAACTGTTCTTTCCCGACGCGTCGGACCACTGAGATGGACTGGCTATCGACCACCCGGCAGGCGTTTGCGCTGTTGTTCAGCGGCGACGCGGGCCTGTGGGCGATCATCTTCGTGTCGTTGAAGGTATCGCTGCTGGCGATGCTGATCGCCGCTCCCGCAGCGATCGGAATCGGCTATCTGCTGGCCACCGCCTCGTTTCGCGGTCGCAAACTGCTGATCCAATTGAACCAGGGCCTGCTCGCCTCTCCCACGGTGGTGGTCGGGCTGATTCTCTATCTGCTGCTGTCGAGGCAGGGTATTTTCGGGTCGCTGCACCTGCTGTTCACGCGCAAGGCGATGATCCTGGGCCAGATCATCATTGCGCTGCCGGTGCTGGTGGCCTTCACGCTGTCGGCGGTGCAGGGGGCCGATCCGCGCGTGCAGGAGACGACGCTGTCGCTTGGGGCAAGCCGGCTGCGCGCGGCCCTGACCACGCTGACCGAGGTGCGCTTCGGCGTGATGGCCGCCATATTCAGCGCATTCGGGCGGGTCGTATCGGAGATCGGCTGCTCGCTGATGGTCGGCGGCAATATCGCCGGATTCACCCGCAACATTCCGACCGCCATCGCGCTGGAGACCAGCAAGGGAGAGTTTGCTGAAGGCATCGCGCTGGGATTCATGCTGCTGGCGGTCGCCCTGGTCGTGAATTTCTCGTTGGCGTTCCTGCAGGGCGAAGGCGGGTTGAAGTGAACGCGCCGCTGCTCGTGATCGAGACGATTCGAAAACAGTTCGGCGCGCGCACGGTGCTGGATATTGGCGGCCTGGTTCTTCACCCCGGCCACAGCTACGCGCTCACGGGCGACAACGGCGCCGGCAAGACCACGCTGCTGCGCGTGATCGCGGGACTGGAGCCGGCGCAGCTCGCCCGTGCGCTGTACTGCGGCCTGGCCTTGGACCTGTGCACCTACCCGCAATGGCTGCGACGGGAGGTGATCTACGTTCACCAGCATCCGTACCTGTTCCACACCAGCGTGAAGGACAACATCGGGTTCGGGCTCAAGGCGCGCGGCACGCCACGACGCGAGCGCGAGCGCCTGGTGCACGAGGCGGTCCGATGGGCCAGGCTCGAGCATCTGCTCGGTTCTCCCGCGCACAGGCTGTCGGCCGGAGAAAAGCAGCGCGTGGCGCTCGCCCGGGCACGCGTACTGAGGCCGCGACTGTTCCTGCTGGACGAGCCCACGGCGAACCTGGACGCCGAATCCCGGCTGCAGGCCGTTGCCTTGATTCGCGACCTGTGCGATTCCGACGGCGTCGCACTGATCGCGTGCCACGATCAGCAGATCATTCAACTGCCGGGCATGTGCCGGCTGCACCTGCAGGCCGGGCGCATCGAGCACAGCGGAGGCCCACTGCCCGCTCGGGATCCATCCGATCGCTCGCGGTTCGGCGGGGAAGCTGCCCCTGCACCGGCGGAGAGCTTGCGGTGGCAGGCCGTCGCGAACGACTAGGATCCGGCAGAAACCAGCTCCCCCCGCAGCGCGGATACCCGGCCCCGATCGTGCGTGCCCCTGCTACCCGTGCAGCAGCGCCAGGGCGATGCAGCTCACCGGGTCGCCCACGGACAGCTGGGTTGACTCCTCCGGCAGCTCGGCCAGCGCATTGGTGTGCGTCAGCGACGTGAGGATGCCGGCGCCGTCTTTCGGATAGCGCTGTGCCACACCCTTGGCATCGATGACCACGCGCACGTATTCTCGACGCCCGAGCTTCTTGCGCAGCGCGAACCCGCTCTTGGCGAACAGGCGAACCGGCGGCTGGTAACTCGCGCCGCCGAGCCGGTCGAGCAGCGGTCGGCCGATCCACGAAAACGTGATCTGGGCCGCCACCGGGTTGCCCGGCACCCCCAGCAGCGGCGTGCCTCCGACCCGACCCAGGGCGACCGGACGCCCCGGCTTGATGGCCACGCGCCAGAACGTCAGCTCGCCGATCGCCTCGATCGCCGCTCGGACATGGTCGCCCTCGCCCGCCGAGACGCCCCCGGAGGTCAGCACCAGATCCGATCGGGCCGCGGCATCGCGAAGCCGGTCCTGGGTCAGGTCCGGATCGTCGGGCAGGATGCCACCATCGTCCACGACCGCGCCCAGGCGCGACAGCAGCGCTGCCAGCATCGCACGGTTCGAGTCGTAGATCTGCCCCGCCGCCAGATCGGCCGGCGGCTCGACCAACTCGTCACCGGTGGAAAACAGCACAACCCGCAGCCGCGAACGCACGGGAACCCGGTCCAGCCCCAGCGCCGCCAGCAGACCGATATCGGGCGGCATCAGGCGCCGGCCTTGCTCCAGCGCCCGAGCGCCCCGTTCCACGTCTTCTCCGGCGACGCGGCGGTTGGCCCCGGGCGCAATCCCGGGGCGAATCAGCACGCCGTCGCCGCGGTCCTCGCAGTCCTCCTGCATCTGAACGGTGTCGGCGCCGGCCGGCAGCATCGCACCCGTGAACACGCGCGCCGCCACTCCGGGTGGTAGCGCGTCGGCCACGTGCCCGGCGAACGTCTTGCCGTGCAGCGGCAGCAGCGTCGGGCCGTCCGAACGCAGGTCGGCGTGACGCACGGCGTAGCCGTCGACCGCCGAGTTGGTAAACGGCGGCAGGTCGATCGGCGCCAGAATATCCCTGGCCAGCACGCGGCCGACCGCGTCGTGCAGGGCCACGGTCTCAACGTCGGCACGACAATCGAATGTCTCGGCGATGCGCGCGTGCGCGACTTCCAGCGACAGCAATTGGCCGCCGAAAGCGAACCGATCTTCACTGAGCTGCGTCAAGTTCGATTCCCGTCGCAGGCGGTTGGCCGGACCAATGATAAGCTGCCGCCGCTGCAGATCCATGCGGGTGCAGCAGGTCCGCAATCGCAGGCGAGCTCGCGTTCAAAACCAAATATTCGGAGGCGAGATGAAACGCATATTGCTGTGCGCTGCTTACGTGATGACCACGCTGGGCGCCTCGGCGCAGATGATGCCGAATCCTTATGGTATGTCGGTCAACTTGGACACTGCCAAGAAACTGGCCGCCGCCGCGGTCGCGGAGGCCAGCAAGAAGGGCTTCAAAATGGCTGTGGCCGTCACCGACACCAACGGCGACCTGGTCTACTTCGAAAAGATGGATTCGACCCAGATCGCCAGCGTCCAGGTCTCGATCCAGAAGGCCGCCTCGGCCACGCTCTACAAGCGCCCGACCAAGAAGCTCCAGGACGCTCTAGCCGCGGGAGGCGTAGGCCTGAGAGTCTTGCGCCTGGATCGCGCCATTCCGGTGGAAGGCGGCCTGCCGCTGGTCTCTGCCGACGGCAAGATCATAGGCGCCATCGGCTGCTCCGGAGACACCTCGGAGAACGACGGCATCGTCTGCCAGGCCGGGGCCGACGCGTTGAATCCTCCTAAATAGCCGGATCGGCCCGCGCAGCGGCTTTGCAATAGCCTTTCATGCCTGCTGCTGCGACTGGGCCTGGGTGATCACACTGCCCGGCGGCACGCTGCGCGTCAACCAGACGTTACCGCCAATCGTCGAGCCGCGGCCGATCGTCACCCGCCCCAGAATGGTTGCGCCCGCATAGATGACGACGTCGTCCTCGACGACCGGGTGGCGCGCATTGCCCTTCTGCAGTTCTCCGTGCGGGCCGACCGCAAAGCTGCGCGCCCCCAGCGTGACCGCCTGATACAGCCGCACCCGATCCCCGATCACGGCGGTTTCTCCGATCACAACCCCGGTGCCGTGGTCGATGAAAAACGATGAACCGATCGTCGCACCCGGATGAATGTCGATGCCGGTTTCGGAATGAGCGATCTCCGAGAACATCCGCGCGACCAAAGGCACGCCGAATTTGTACAGCCGATGAGCAAGGCGATGGTGGATGATCGCGATCGCCCCTGGGTAGCACAGCAGCACTTCGTCGGCGCTGTGGGCGGCCGGGTCACCCCGGTAGGCCGCCTCGACGTCCTGGTCGAGCTCGCCCCGCACCGTCGGCAGCTGCGCGGCAAAATCCTGCACGATCTGCACCGCGCGCCGGTCGGCGCTTGCGAAATCATCGCTCGATGTCGCTCCGGCGCCGCGCACCTCCAGTCTTACCTGCTCGAGCAATTCGTTCAGCGCGCTCTCGATCGTGTGCCCGACATAGAAATCCTCGCCTTCCTGGCGCAGATCGGACGGGCCCAGCCGCATCGGAAACAGCGCGCCGCGCAGGGCGTGCGCGATCCTGCGCAGGGCCTCGGGCGAAGGAAACTCGCGCCCCGCGCCTTCGCGCGGCCGTTGATGTGCGTCGCGCCAGCTGCGGCGCTGGGCGCGCAGCTGCGTCACGACCTGCTCGACATTCCAGCGCGGCACCGACTCGGACGGCGGGCAGGGCTCAGCGCCCGCTGCCGGCTGGGCGCCGACTGCCTTGGGCTTCAACGCGCTCACGGTCGGTCTCCTGGCGCTCGCAAAGCAATGCGCCGTCGTGCGATAAGAAATCGTATCAGCGCCGAGCGGAAGTGCAAATGGCGGCCATGTTCTTCACTTCAGCGAAAACTCGATCCGGCTGCTCTTGGCGCCAGATTGACCGGTCCGACCCGCATCCGCACTGTCGCCGAGCTGGGTCGCCAGCAGGAACAGACGCTGCTCCGGAACCTGCCCGTTCGTCTGCAGCCATTGCTTGACGAGCTGCGACCGCCGGTCGCCGAGCGCCTTCAGGTCGTCGTCGCCGACCGGGGTGTCCGCCAGCAGCAGCTTCTCCAATTCGGCCGGTGCCGGCGGCGGCTGCGCTGCGGACGCGCTGCGCGGCTTGGCGGCCTTTTCCGCTTCGTAAACCCGCCCGAGCAGCACGGGATACTCCTCCGGCGAAACCGCCACCTCGGCCACGGTCGCCGACTCCCCCTTGGCCACCAGGTCCTTCACCTTCAGCGCGCGCACGCGCCGATCCAGGCCGGCGCGCTGCAGTCCTTCCCGGTCGCTGGCCGGATCCACCCGCGCCGCGATCTCCAGTTTCAATCCGGGTCGCTCGTTGAGCGCTTTGGCGAGCGCCGTCAGCCTGGATTCATTCGCCGGCGCCACTTCGCTCGTGCCCGGGGCATATTCGATGAACGAGAGCTCCTCGCCGCCTCCGAACAGGCTGCCCAATAGCGCGAATGGAGCCGTGACCGCCTTGGTGACCAGATTCACAATGACCTTGACGATCACGCCGCCCACCGAGAACTGCGGATCGTCCAGCGATCCGCCGATCGGCAGATTCACGTCGATCACGCCGTTGCGGTCCTTCAGCAATGCGACCGCCAGCTGAACGGGCAGCGTGGTCGCGGTCGGACTGTCCACCTTGTCACCAAAGGTCAGCTGGTCCAGGATCAGGCGGTTTTCGGCGCTCAATTGCCGGTGCTCGAGCTTGTAAGCCACATCGAACGACAACTTGCCGCGCTCGATGCCGTAGCCGACGTACTTGTCCGAATAGGGACTGAGCGGCGCAAGTTCCATCCCGTGTACGCCGGCCGTCAGGTCCACGAACAGGTCACCCTTGATCGGATTGATCCGCCCCGCGATGTTCAGGGGCGCATTGTTGACCTCGCCGTGCAGGTCGACCACCGCAGCGGAGCTCGCGTCCGAGGATAAACCGCTGACGGTGCCGGCCAGCTCGTCCAGGTTCGCGGTGTAGTTCGGCTTGACGAAGTTGTCGGTGAAGCGGACACGGCCGGCCTGCAGCGCCACCTGCCGGATGGTGATATGAACGGGCGCCGAAGCCGGCGTTTCGGTCGGCTGCGGCTGCGGCGGCGGTTGCGCCTGCGCCGATTGCGCCAGGACCTCCTCCGGCTGCTCCGAGGTCAGGCTGCGCCGCCCGCCGCCGCCCCCTCGGACGATGTCCTGCAGGTTGATCCGGCCGGACGGATCGATGATCACGCGCGCAAAGAACTCGCTCAGCGTGATCTGGTCGATCCCGAGCGAAAACGGGGCAAGTCGCGCGTCCACGCCGCTGAAGGACAGCGACTTCCAGTTCACGAAGTCGTTCGCGTTCGACTTGTCGATGGTCGCCAGGTTGCCCAGCGTAGCGTCGCCTCGAAAGCCGCCCTTGAAGCTGCCGTCCGGATTGCCGTCCAGCAAGAGCCGACCGCGGGTGCTCAGGTCCGCCCGCGTCACCAGCAGGTTGATCCGTTCCGTGAAATACGGCTGCAAGGCGAGCAGCTCCACCCCCTTCAGGTCCAGCGCAAGATCGGCATGCACTGGCGCCAGGCCAAGCGCCCCCGCAACCGACAGCGCACCGCTGCGATTCACCTTCGCCTTCAGGTCGATCTTGCCGGGTGCGCTGCCGCTTGCGCTGGACAGGTTTTCGGCAGCGATCGTGATCGCGGTGACGGCGGTGACGGCCAACTGAGGCAGCCCCCGGCTCTCGATGCGCGCCGCCCAGTTGCCGAGCAAGACCCGATCCACGGACACGGCCCAGGGCTGCGCCGCATCCGGCGGCGTCGGTTCCGAGCCGGCGCGCGCGGCGCGTCCTGCAACGGCCACCGGCGCGGCCGTTTGATCACCCGCTCGCGGCTCGACTTCGGTGCGTCCCTGTTGCATCCGGAAACGAGCGCTGCCGGAGTCGATCTGGCCGACCGCGAGCCGTCCTGCCTGCAGGTCCAACGCAGCATCGGCGATCCGCAAGTCGAACTGCTCGACCGCAGCTTCGAGCGGCCGAGCCGCGCTGCGATCGCTGAAACGCAGCGTCGCGTCCTTGAGCGCGATCTGACCGACGGCGACATGGAACGCGGGCGCGCCCGGGGCGGAGCTCGCATCGGCCCCGTCCGCCCTCGGCGGTTGTTGGGGGCGCCTCGAATCGGGCGGCGCCAGCAGTTGCAGGTTGAGTCCGCCGTGACCGTCTTTGATTACATTCAAATCCAGCCCGGTGGCTGCTACGCGCGAGACCTCGATGCGTCCGCCGAGCAGATCGGCTTTCCCCAATTCAACGACGAATTCCGGCAGCGCCAGGATCGGAGCGCCGTCCGGCGCGGTGAGCTGCAGCGACCTCAACGTGGCACGCCCGCTCAGGATCACCGCGGGGGCTCGCTCCTGCGGTTGCTGAAAGCTTGCCTGCAGGTGCAGATCGAGCTGCGCTGCGGGCATCCGGAAACGCGGTTCGAATGGCAGGTACTCCAGGTACTTCGGAAGATCGATCCGATCCAGGTCGAGGTCCACGACGGCTTCCCGGGTCGGCGCAAAGGGCCGGGCCCGGCCCTTGATCAACAGCGGCGAACCATTGATGACCGCGCTCAACAGCGGCTCGACAAACACCTCCTCCTGGGACGGCAGCGACGAAACGAACGGTATCCCGACCTTCAGGTCGGTCACCGTGTGGTGGACACCGGCCGGTCGATCGTCGAACTCGAACCGACCGCCGTCGACACGGATGTTGTACACGGAGAACCGCGCGCCCGCCTTCGCGCTGCGCGCTTCGGCGGGCTTCGGCCCGCTCGCGGAAAGTGCGGCAACGATGTCGTCCGTGCTGTAGCGATTCGCGTCGTCTCGGGTCAGGTGCACGAACGGGCCAACCAGGTGCAACTCCTTGACGACCGGGGCCAGGTGGATCAACGAGGATGTCGAGATGCGCGCCTGCAGGTCCTGAAACGACGCGAACACATTGTGTCCGTCGGGCTCGTACACTCTGACGCCCTGAATAGAGACGGCCAGCGCATATGGACGTACGACGACGCGCTCGATCGTGAATTTCCGATGCAATGCCGCAGTAACCGCCTTCTCGGCCTGCGACTTGATGATGCCGGGCAGTGCCAGGCAGCCGAGCAGTCCAAACAGCACGAACAGCGCACCCAGAATCAGGGCGGTGCGTCGGACCCAAGGTCGGTGGACTGCCTTGACCAGGCCGTCAAATCGCTTCATGTGCGCCTCGGGCCGCGTTCGAAACGGTGATTTGCTTCCGGGAACGGGTCCAACGATACACAGGGGTAGCATTGCGGCGATCCGAACCGGTTTCCTGGGGCCATTGGAGCAGCCGCATGCCCGTGATCACCTGCATCGAGGACCTTCGCCGGCTGGCGCAAAGGCGCGTGCCGCGGATGTTCTACGACTATGCGGACAGCGGATCGTGGGCCGAAGTGACGTACCGCGCCAACGAAGCCGATTTCCCGGGCATCCAGCTGCGCCAGCGCGTGGCCATCGACGTTCAGACCCGCAACCTGCGCACACAGATGATCGGCCAGGACGTCGCGATGCCGGTCGCGCTGGCTCCGACCGGATTCACGGGCATGCAACATGCAGACGGCGAGATCCTCGCGGCTCGCGCCGCCGAGCGCTTCGGCATTCCTTTCACGCTGTCGACGATGAGCATCTGCTCGATCGAGGACGTCGCCTCGCACACGAAGGCGCCGTTCTGGTTCCAGCTGTACGTGATGCGGGACCGCGGGTTCATCGAGCGCCTGATCGAGCGCGCCCGAGCCGCCCGCTGCTCCGCGCTGATGCTGACGCTCGATCTGCAGATCCTGGCGCAGCGGCACAAGGACTTGAAGAACGGGCTGAGCGCGCCGCCCAAGCCCACGCTCGCAAACCTGATCGACCTCGCCACCAAACCGCGCTGGTGCCTGGCCATGCTCAGGACCAGGCGGCGCCAATTCGGCAACATCGTCGGTCACGTGACCGGGGTCGACGATCTGAGCTCCTTGTCGGCCTGGACCGCCCAACAGTTTGACCCCCGATTGAGCTGGGACGACGTGGCCTGGATAAGGAACCGCTGGGGTGGCAAGTTGATCCTGAAGGGCATCATGGACCCCGAAGACGCCGCGCGCGCCGTCGCCAGCGGCGCCGACGCACTGATCGTCTCCAATCACGGCGGCCGCCAGCTCGATGGCGCCCCGAGCGCGATCCGTGCGCTACCGCCGATCGTCGAAGCGGTTGGCTCGCGGATCGAGGTCTGGATGGACGGCGGCATCCGTTCCGGACAGGATGTGCTGAAAGCGATTGCGCTGGGCGCGCGCGGTACGCTGATCGGCCGCGCGTTTCTGTACGGACTCGGTGCCCTGGGTGAAGCAGGGGTCAGCCGCTGCCTGGAGATCATTCGCAACGAGCTGGATCTGACGATGGCTCTATGCGGTCGTACCGACATCCGCGACGTGAACCGCTCGATCCTGTGGAGCAACCCATGAATTCTTGGCGGCGGTTGGCCGTTTGCGCTTTGACTGTGTTGACCGCGCCGCTCAGCCCAGTGTGGGCCGCGACCCCTGAAAACGTCGCGTACGTCACCAACCAGGGCGACGGCGTCACCGTGATCGACCTGGCGACGATGAAAACGCGGCAGACCCTTGCGGTCGGCAAGGATCCGCGCGGCGTAGGTATCACGCCCGACGGCCGCACGCTGGTGACTGCGAACCAGGCCGACGAGGATGTCAGCGTGGTTGACACGGCAACCGGAAAGACGATCCACCGGATCGCGGTTGGCAAGAACGCGGAATTCGTCCGTGTCAGTCCCAACGGGCATTTTGCCTACGTCACCTACGAGCCCAGTTCCTCGGGCAAGCCGCCGGGTAAGGACGAATCAGCCGGCAAGTCCGGCAAGGCCACGCAAGAGCAGGCCGCCGAGCCGGCCGAGATCGCGGTGATCGATCTGTCGAAATTCGAGGTGTCGGCCCGCCTGCCCGCTTCGCCGGAAACCGAAGGCATGGAATTTTCGCCGGACGGACGCGAGCTGGTCGTTGCGAACGAGGGCGACGACACGGTGGTCGTTTACCAGCTCGAATCGGGGCGTGCGATCAAGAAAATCGACATCTCCCCGTACGGCAAGCGGCCGCGCGGTGTAAAGGCTTCGCCTGACGGCTCGAGGTTCCTGGTGACACTGGAGAGCTCGGACAACGTCCTGGTGCTCGACTCGCACTATGCCGTGCTCAAAGCGGTTCCGACCGGCAAGGGTCCCTACGGAGTCGCGTTCGCGCCAGGCGGCGCGACCGTGTGGATCGCGGCCGCGCGCTCCGAGCAGATCCAGGTTCTGGATGCCAGTACGTTGGCACCGATCGCCTCGATTCCAGTGGGCAAACGGTGCTGGCACTTCAGCTTTACGCCCGACGGGCAAAGAGTTCTGGTGGCCTGCGGTCGATCCAATGCGCTGACCGTGATCGACGTGGCCAAGCGCCAGGCCGTGTCGACGCTGACCGGATTCGACCAACCGTGGGGAATCGTGACCTACCCGAAGGCGAGCGGCAGCCTGGATGCGCCGCCTCCTGCAGGAGCCCACTGACGGGCAGCCCTCAACCCGACCGCTGTGCGGCTGGCGCGGCCGTGGTGACAATCTCTCTGAGCGCCTCCGCCGTCGTCACGGGCGCCTGGCAGGTCTGATTGCGGCATACGTAAGCCGCGGGCTGTCCGTTGACCGGCGTGCGGCCCAACCCGGCCGGCACGTGTTGCGCCAGCGCCAGCGCGCGCGCCGGCACATAGGCGCGGTGAATCGCCTGCACGAGCGGCTGCACCTCGGGCGATTCGCCGGCGAAGACGATTGTCATGGGCCCCTGCTGCGCAAAATCCATCGCCGCCAGCAGGTGCGAGAAGCCGAACGCATTGCGAGCGGCCGCGGCTTGCAGGTCGCGCACCACCCGCTCGGCACGCTCGCGGTAAGTGAGCTTGCCGGTCAGCTCGTACAACCTGAACAGCCCGAATGCGGTGCTCGACGTGCCGGAGGGCCAGGCGTGGTCGAATGGGGAGCGGGGACGGTGCACCAGGGCTTCGGCGTCGGCCGCCGTGAAGTACAGCCCATCGTCCCAGAATTTCTCGAGAATGCGGTCGGCGAGCTCGCCCGCGCCCGCGAGATATCGGGCGTCGAAACACGACTCGTAAAGATCGAGCAGCGCATTGGCCAGCATCGCGTAATCGTCCAGAAATCCAGCCACGCGAGCCGAGCCGTCACGCCACACCCGGTACACGCCACCGTCGGGCATGCGCAACCGGGTCGTCAAAAAATCGGCGGCGGCCCGCGCCGCTTGCAGATACCGATCCGTTCCGGCCGCCTGGTAGGCCGCACACAGGCCCTCGATCATCAGCGCGTTCCAGCTCGTGATGACGTTTTCGTCGCGGCTCGGGCGAACGCGCCGCGCCCGCTCGCGGAACAGTCGCGCACGCAACGCGTCGAGCCGCGCCTCGTCGGCCGCGTCCAGCTCGATGGCCCGGTGGGGCACCGAGCGGCCGCCCTCGAAATTCCCGTGCTCGGTGATTCCGAGCGCGCGGCACGCGAACGCGCCATCCCGCGGGCCTAGCGCCTGGTTGACTTGCGCCGGGGTCCAAACGTAGAAGCGGCCCTCTTCGCCCTCGCTGTCGGCGTCCTCGCTGGCGAAAAAGCCGCCTTCCGGATGCGACAGGTCGCGCAGCACGTACTCGATCGTCCCCTCGAAGATCCGGCGCCATGAGGGCTTGCCGGTCAGCCGGTAGGCATCGGCGTACAGCCGCACCAGCTGGCCGTTGTCGTACAGCATCTTCTCGAAATGCGGCACCGCCCAGCGCTCGTCGACGCTGTAGCGCGAAAAGCCGCCTCCCAGGTGGTCGTAGATGCCGCCGGCGCCCATCCGGTCCAGTGTGGTCTGCACCGCGGTCAACAGGGCCGCCTCGCGCGTGCGCGCGTGCGCGCGCAGCATCAGGTCCACGGAGCTCGGGTTGGGAAACTTGGGCGCGCCCTTCAGGCCGCCGTACACCGGGTCCGTATGTTCGGCCAGCGCCCGCGCCGCCACCAGCGGCAGGTCTTCGGATTGCACGGCCTCGCCCTGGAACGCCTGCCGGTCCAGCTCGCCGAAACCGTATTTGAACGCCTCGACGTTCGAAAGCAGATCCTGATCCTGCCTCTTCCAGGCATCGCTCAGCGCCACGATCAGGCTAGGGAACCCGGGTCGTCCATAACGGTCCTGCGGCGGAAAGTAGGTCCCACCGAAGAACGGCTCCCGCTGCGGCGTCAGGAAGACCGTCAGCGGCCATCCGCCGGACTCCCCCATCATCTGCACGACTTTCTGGTAGACGTCGTCGACGTCGGGCCGCTCCTGCCGGTCGACCTTGATATTGACAAAGCGCTCGTTCAGCAGGCCCGCGGTCTGCGGGTCCTCGAAGGACTCGTGGGCCATTACGTGGCACCAGTGACAGGCCGCATATCCGACCGACAGGTGAATCGGCAGGTTCCCCTGGCGAGCGCGCTCGAACGCCTCCGCGCCCCACGGATACCAGTCGACCGGATTGTCCGCGTGCTGCTGCAGATAGGGGGACGCTTCCCGGGACAGCCGATTGGACATGCGCAATGCTACCTTGAGCGCCGCTAGTCTCCGGTCGGGACGATCGCAGCGGTCTCGACCATCAGGACAATGGCCCGCTCGGGCGCCCGCGTGCGGTGCACGACGCCCTTGGGAACCACGAATCCCTGCCAGCGCGACAGCTCGACCGACCGGTCGCGAAGGTCGACGAAGAACTTGCCATCGAGGACGAAAAAGAATTCGTCTTCGTCGTGATGCTGATGCCAGTGGTATTCGCCCTGCAATACGCCGAGACGGGCGACCGAGCCGTTGACCTGGCACAGCGTCTGGTTGTACCAGCGATCGGTGCATGCCTCGACCAGTTGCGGAACGTCGACAACGGTCAGCGCCGGGAATTTGACGTCGAGGTGGGTCGCGTATGAAAACTGCTGCTCCGTGTCCATCCGCTGCTCCTTTCGCGCTGACAATCGATTCGACCGCGTGTTTCAATGTACGCCGCGCGCGCGATCGTCGGCCGCGTTGTCAGTGTGTGTATATACACACTAAACTTGCGTTCCCATGCCGCGCACGTCCCGTTCCGAGCACCGAGCACGCCCCGAGGTACCGGCCTGCACCTGCGGCCGGCTGCGCCGGCTCACGCGCCGGCTCACCGCTGTGTACGACCGCGCACTGGCGCCTTGCGGACTGCGCGTCACGCCCCGCTGGCCGCGGCCGGCTGGATCCGCGTGGAATCGCGCGCCAACACGCGCCGTCGGGAAGTGAGCCTGACGCCGGCCGGACGTGCCAAGTGGGCCGCGGCCAGGCCGCGTTGGCGCGTGGCCCAGGACGCGGTCAATGCGACGCTGGGTGATTCCGAGGTGGTCCGCTTGCATCGACGGGTCGATCGCTACCTGGCGAAGCTGCGCAGTCCGGACATGGGAGAGTAGGAGATGGGTTCGACCAAGGCAACTCCTGCCACGGCGCCACAATCCGCCGGTTCCGGCTGGCCGCTGATGTGCGCCGCGGCGGCGATCCTGATGGTTACCTTTGGCGTTCGGCAGTCGATCGGTCTGTACCTTTCGCCGCTGAACACCGCGACCGGTCTTGGCATCGCCAAAATCAGCCTGGCACTTGCGATCGGACAGTTCGTCTGGGGAGCCGTGCAGCCCGTGTTCGGCGCGCTCGCCGATCGCCACGGTCCGGTGCCGGTGGTTGTCGCGGGCGGCCTGTTGCTGGCCGCCGGTACCGCGGCCGCCCCGTTCGTGAGCTCGCAGGCCGGACTGGTGGTTACTCTCGGCCTGCTGATGTCAGCGGGGGCCGGAGCCGGCAGTTTCTCGATACTGATCGGCGCGACGGCACGGAATCTGGCTCCCGAGCGCCGGGCCTTCGCGGCGGGATTCATCAACGCGGGAGGCAGCTTCGGCCAGTTCGTGTTCGCGCCGTTGAATCAGGCTTTGATCGCGCTGTTCGGCTGGGTCAACGCGTTGTTGGCGATGGGGGTCATCGCCCTTTCCACGCTGCCGCTCGCCCGGCTGTTGAGTCCGCGCCAGGGCTCAGCGCACGCCGCAGCAGCGGCCGCGGGCGAATCTTCGCACGGCGGCCTGCGCTCCCAGCTGGCAGCGGCTTCGCGCGACCGCAGCTACTGGTGTCTGCACGCTGGATTCTTCACCTGCGGATTTCACATCGCGTTCCTGGTCACGCACCTTCCGACCGAGGTCAACCTGTGCGGCCTGAATTCAGGGGTCGCCGCGATTTCTCTGGGCATCATCGGGCTGGCGAACATCGCGGGCAGCCTGACCGCGGGCGCGCTCGGCACCACCTACCGATTGAAGTGGCTGCTGTTCTGGGTCTACTTCTCGCGGGCGGCGTCGATCGCGGTGTATCTGCTGGCGCCCAAGACGGCGCTGACGTTCTACCTGTTCGCCGCGGCGCTGGGATTCTCGTGGCTGTCCACGGTGCCGCCAACCGCCGGCCTGGTCGCGAAGCTATTCGGAACGCGCCACCTGGCGACACTGTTCGGCCTGACCCTGCTGTCGCACCAGATCGGAGGATTTTTCGGCGCCTGGCTCGGAGGGATCGCGCTGACCCGCTTCGGCGACTACTCCTGGATGTGGTACGCGGATATCGCGCTCGCACTGGGGGCGGCCGTCGTGAATCTTCCGATCCGTGAGGCAGGCGTGCGACCAGCGCTTGCCGAGCAGCAACCGGCCTAATTCGCCGGAGCGAGGAAGCGCGGCCGCGTCGGTTGGCCACGGGTCCAGCGCCTGTTCGGGCAACACCGCGGGCAGCACCGGCATACGCTGCTTGACTTCGCGAAAGCATTTGACGCCCGCAGTGTCGCAGCAACCCGTGCTGTACGGCTGCGAATAGTCAACTCGCCGCAAGTCGAATAGGCGTGTTGGCGCAGGAGCGCGACGTCAAGTAGTTCGGAGGATGATTTTGGGCGGAAACGACTTTCATGCACGTACGCTACGTTACAGTCGATGTCTTCACGAAGCGGGTATTCGGCGGGAACCCGCTGGCGGTCATTCTGGATGCGGAAGGCCTTACGGCCTCACAGATGCAGGCGGTCGCGGCCGAATTCAACTATTCAGAGACGACCTTCGTGTTGCCGCCACGCGAGGTCGGTCATACCGCACACGTTCGCATCTTCACAACGCGGCAAGAGGTCCCGTTCGCGGGACATCCCAACGTCGGGACCGCCGTCGTTCTCGCCCAAGAACGTGAGCGCAAAGGCGAGCCGCCGATCGATCGATTCGTCTTCGAGGAAGTTGCCGGCCTTGTGCCGATCCGTCTGCAGCGCGATGGCGAACGGGTCGTCGGGGCTGAACTCACGGCACCGGAGCCGTTGTCGCTCGGATCATCGGTATCGGCAGGCGATGTGGCCGCGTGCCTGTCACTTGCCCCGACCGATATTGGCGTCGCGACTCACCCGCCCCAGGTCATCTCGGTCGGATTACCGTTCCTGGTCGCCGAGCTCACGTCTCCAGACGCGTTGCAACGAGCCAAGCCGAACCTGCTCGCTCATCAGCGCGTGCTCCCATCGATCGGCACGGATGCAGTCTTCGCCTACGTCCGCGGGGCGGCCGCCGGGGAGCTGCATGCCCGCATGTTCGCGCCTCTTGATGGCATTGTCGAGGACCCGGCTACCGGGAGCGCGACCGCGGCGACGATTGCGCTCCTGGCCGCATTGCGGCCCGAACGCGACGGAGAAGTTGTGTGGCGCGTTGAACAAGGGGTCGATATGGACCGACCGAGCCTTCTGCTAGGGCGGACCGAAAAGCGCGGTGGGCTGGTGACGGGCGTTCACGTAGCAGGTCACGCGGTACCGGTCATGCACGGGCTGATGAATATCCCGCAGCCTGGCGATGAGCCGAGATGACGCGCTCGTCCGACCGCTGGACCTCGAAAGCCTTCATCCGGAGACACGCTTGACGCGGCTGCGCTTTGACCCGCTGGCCGCGCTGCCAGTGCCGATGGAGACCGCCAACTGCTGAACGCGGACCAGCAATTCGCCGCGCGGCGTGGTGGGACGGGCAACCAGCACGATCTCGCGTTTGGGGGCCGGAGCGGCCAGCGGCCGGGCAATCACGTTGCTTCCCACCAGGAACCCCGCCTTGATCGCCATCTCGGGCAGGAGCGAAACGCCCAGTCCCGCCTCCACCATCTGCACCAGTGTCGGCAGACTGCTGGCTTCGATCGTCGACGGAATGCGGTCGCGTCCGCGCCGCCCGCTTTGGCAAGCTTGAAGCGTGTGCTCGCGCAGGCAATGGCCATCGCTCAGCAGCAGCAAGCGCTGCATGTCGACCTGGGAAACCTTAGGGTGGATCAGCTTGGCCATTGCATCGCCCTCCGATGCAATCAGCCATAGCTCCTCGGTGAGGATCGGGTATACCCGAAGCCGGCCGACGTCCATCGGCAGCGCGATGACGGCAAAGTCGATTTCGCCCTCGTCCACCGCATGCAACAGGGCAGCAGTCTGGTCCTCCCGCAGCAAGGTGATCAAATCCGGCATGTCGCGCCGCATCAGCCGCAGCAGCCGGGGCAGCAGAAAGGGAGCGATGGTCGGTATGGCTCCCAGCGTCACCGCACCCTGATACGGACGCCCCGCGGCCTGCGCGGCATTCACGAAATCGAGCGCCTGGCTGAGCAGGCTTCGTGCGCGCTCGACAAGCTCCCGGCCCATCGGTGTCACCATCACGCTCTGACGGTCCCGCTCGAACAGCACGACACCCAGCGTCTGCTCCAGTTCGCGGATACCAGCCGAAAGCGTCGACTGCGTGACAAAGCAGCGCTCCGCGGCACGGGTGAAGTTGAGCGTCTCCGATAGTGCTACCAGATAGGCCAACTGCCTGAGAGACAGGGCATTGGCGGCATTGGCAAGAGTGGCCACAGTTTCTCCGAAATCGCGCCCCCGCCGGTGAACCGCACCGCGATTGGGTCCGGAGCCGGTGTTAATCGCATCTATCGATCACTACTATATATCTTATCTATGGGATCAATTACCTTCCGGTCATGTGCTGATTATCGAGATAATCGATGATCGTCACTGTTTGAATTCATTGGATTAATAAGCCCGACACAGTCAGCATACGTCCCTGACCTTCATAACCCACATCGGGTGGCAGGCAATGTCGCTGATCAACACCCGGGTCGACCCCTTCAAGGCCACCGCCTTCCGCAGGGGAACGTTGCCCGCGATCTTTTTCGTTCTAGTCTCGCTGCTGACCGGATCGGCCCGCGCGGTGGGTGATCCCGCGCGTGGAGGCGACCTGTTCCGACAGAACTGCGCGGCCTGTCACAGCCAGGAACGCGGGCAGAACCTGGTCGGTCCGTCGCTCTTTTCCGTCGTCGGCCGCGCTGCGGCCAGCACTGCGGATTTCTCGTACTCGGCGGCGATGAAGCGCAGCGAGATCGTCTGGACGGTGGACCAGCTAATGGCCTACCTGAAAGCGCCGCGAAAATACGTGCCTGGCGTCAAGATGATGTTTCCAGGACTGCCCGACGAGAAGGACCGCGAAAACGTCGTCGCATTCCTGGCGACTCTAAACGGAGCGGCTTCCGCAAGTCCGAGGGCTGTCGACTCCAAGGTTCCGCCCACGTCCCATTAGTGGCCTGCAACAGCTGCCGCGTAGCGCATCTGGCCGGGCTCTCGTTTGAGTTCCCGGTAGCCGCGCTGACCGTCGCAAGCGCGGGCGCGTTCCCTCGAGTGCTCGTTATCGAGATAGGCGATAAACATCAGCGTCTTTATTCATTGGATTAATCAGCTGGACCGCGCCACGATACGGCCAACGCCTTCCAACCTTCATCCGGAGCTGCAGCAATGTCGCTGATCAACACCCGTGTCAAACCCTTCAAGGCCACCGCCTACCACAACGGCAAGTTCGTCGAAGTGAGCGACGAGACGATCCGCGGCAAGTGGTCCATCTTCGTCTTCTACCCCGCCGACTTCACGTTCGTCTGTCCGACCGAGCTGGAGGACCTCGCCGACAACTACAGCGAGTTCCGCCGGATGGGTGTCGAAATCTACGGCGTGTCGACCGACACGCATTTCGCACACAAGGCGTGGCACGACACCTCCGGCGCGATCCGCAAGGTCGAGTACCCGCTGGTCGGAGATCCGACTGGCCGGTTGACCCGCAACTTCGAAGTGATGATCGAGGAAGAAGGCCTGGCACTGCGTGGCACCTTCGTCGTGAATCCGGAAGGCCAGATCAAGCTATGCGAGATCCACGACAACGGCATCGGCAGGGACGCGAAGGAGCTGATGCGCAAGGTCAAGGCAGCTCAGTACGTTGCCTCGCATCCGGGCGAGGTGTGCCCGGCGCGGTGGAAAGAAGGCGACAAGACCTTGAAGCCGTCGCTCGACCTCGTCGGCAAGATCTGACGCGGCATTCTGGCTGACGCTCTCAGCGACAAACGGACTGCCACCCGGCTCCATCTCCCTTGCGAGGGAGATGGACCGTAAGGGATCAACTGAAAGAAGACGCGATGCTCGACGCCAATTTGAAAACCCAGCTGAAAGGCTATCTCGAAAGGATCACCCACCCGATCGCGCTCGTCGCGTCCGTCGACGACGGCGAGGCGTCGCGTGAAATGATCGCCTTGCTGCGCGACCTGGCGGAACAGTCCG
>WNFT01001496.1_pt1 | contig 19740 bp, 19 predicted proteins | sample 5400191 | NCBI WGS metagenome assembly WNFT01 (sample SAMN13153359, study PRJNA577476) | soil metagenome | isolation source: 80 cm saprolite under Madrone tree | place: USA:California | collected 2016-06-14 | reverse complement strand
GACGCCTCGTCCTGCACCGTGCACCAGCCTTCCGTGAAGGCGATCCAGCGACCGACGGCGCCGCGCTCGACGATTAGACCTTCCGGTGCGAGCGCTGTCTGGCGCGTCTGGGCCAGCTCTTCGTCGCGCAGGCGCGCGGCGAGCGCGTCGCGCGTGATGCGCAGCGTGTTCACGCGGATCGTGGTCGGCGGACGCTCGTTCGAGGCGAGCATGAGCGCCTCGGTTTCCGCGGGGCCATAGCGCGCGATCCAGTGCGCCGCGATCCAGTCGGGAAAGGAGCAGCGCACCGCGATGGCCTCGGTCGGCAGCGCGGGCAGGGGCGGCGCTGCCGTCGCTCGCGTGAGAGCGCGCAGGACCGCGTTGACGAACTCGGGCGGTCCGGGCCGCTTGGACTTGAGCTTGGCCAGGCTGACGGCTTCGTCCACCGCCGCCCAGCGCGGCACGCGGTCGAGGAAGAAGAGCTGGTAGGCGGTCAAGCGGAGCAGCGATCGTACCCAGGGGTCGAGCTTGTCCAGCGGACGGTTCAAGTGCGGCCCCAGCCGCCAATCGAGATGCCGGCGCCAGCGGAGCGTGCCGTAGACCAGCTCGGTGCAGAGGGCGGCGTCGCGCGCCTCCAGGCGTGCGTGCTCGAGGGCGTGCTCCAGCACGATGTCGGCGAAGGCGCGGTCTTCCTCGACGCGCACGAGAATGCGGAGCGCCTCGTAGCGCGCCTGCGACACGGGACCTGCGCGGAGCACCGGGCTCACGCGCCGATCTCCGTGACTCGCGCGCCAGGTGGCAGCCGGGCGCCGCGCAGGAAGTCCTCCCACGCCATGGCTTTGCGATTCTCGGGCTGGACCTCGATCGGCAAAAGCAGGCCCTGGCCCGTCGCGATGCAGAGCGCCCCCTCACCCTGCCCTCTCCCCCGATGGGGGAGAGGGTTCTCTTCGGCTCCCTCGCCCCTCTGGGGAGAGGGCAGGGGTGAAGGGCCTACGACGAGCGTGCCGGGCGCGGCGTCGCTCGCATGCGGCACGGCGGCGGCGCGCCAAATCAAGAGACGGCCCGCGGGCGTCATCACGGCGGCGCCCGGCCACGGATTGCAGCCGCGCACGCGGTTGACGAGGTCGCGCGCCGGCTCTGCAAGGCGCAGCCAGCCGTCTTCCTTCTTGAGGCGCGGAGCCATGGTGGCCTGCGCGTGGTCCTGGGGGCTCAGCGTCAGCGAATCCAGCTCCTCCAGCGTGCGGATCATCACGCTCGCGCCGATCCGGCTCAACCGCGCCGACAGCTCACCCGCGGCTTCGTCGGCGCCGATGGCTGTGGACTCGGAAAGCAACGTGTCGCCCGTGTCCATGCCGGGATCCATCTGGAAGGTCGTGATACCGGTCTCGGTTTCGCCGCGGATGATGGCCCACGCGATGGGCGCGGCCCCTCGGTAGCGCGGCAGAATCGAAGCGTGGACGTTGATGGAGCCGCGACGCGGGACGTCGAGCACGGCCTTGGGCAGGATCTGGCCGAAGGCGACTACGACGGCGACATCCGCGCCAACCTCGGCCAGCCGCTCCGGCCACCCCGCATCCCGCAGTCGCGGCGGCTGGAGCACCGGAATGCCCGCGGCCACCGCGCGCTTCTTGACGGGCGGCGCCTGGAGGTGCCGGCCGCGACCGGCGGGCTTGTCGGGCTGGGTCACGACGGCGGCGACGGTGTGGCGCTCGAGGAGGGCCTCGAGCGTCGGCACCGCGAACTCGGGCGTCCCGTAGAACAGCACTCTCAAGTTAGAGAGCGAACGCTCGAGATCGCCTCTCCTTGGGGAAGCCGTGCTTCTGGATCCTCGTCTTGATGCGGTCACGCGCGACCGGCGAGAGGAGGTCGATGAAGAGCACGCCCTCCAGGTGATCCATCTCGTGCTGGATGACGCGCGCCTGCATGCCCGAGGCCTCGAGGTCGAAGGGCCGGCCGTCCTCGTCGGTCGCCTGGACGGTGATCGACTTGCTGCGCTCCACGTCGGCGAAGATGCCGGGGAGCGAGAGACAGCCTTCCTCGTCGACGACGGAGCCGCTGCGGCTCGTGATGACCGGATTGATCAGCGCGCGGGCCCCGCGCTTGCCGTCGTCCATGACCAGGAGGCAATAGGGAAAGCCCACCTGCGGCGCGGCCAGACCGATGCCCGCCTGATCGTACATGGTCTCGATCATGTCGGCGATCACCCGGCGGAGCTCGGGCGTGACCTCGCGCACGTGCGCGGCCTTGCGCCGGAGCATCGGGTCACCGTAGAGCCTGACTTCGAGCAGTGCCATCTTGAGCGCGATCTCCTGACTGTCAACCGGTAATCGGATCCATCTCTATTTCTACCACACCGTGCGAGCGTCGTCGGTGCTCGAGAAACGGGCGCAGCACCGGCCCGATGAGCCGCGGCATGTCCTCCGGACCCTTGACCACGCAACGCATGCGCGCCGCCGTGGCGGCCCCGGGGGCACCGAGCGCTATCGCCGGATAGACGGTCAGCTCCTCGATGCCGGCAAGGGCTCCCGCGGCCTCCTCGACCAGCGCCGTGGCGCCGGCGGCCGACTTGCCGCGCACGGACAAATGGCAGAGCCGCCGGAAGGGCGGGTAGCCGAGCTCGGATCGGAATTCCAGCTCCTGGCGATAGAAGACCTCGCGGTCCTGGCCGCGCACCGCGGCCACGGCGTAATGGTCGGGATGGAGCGTCTGCACGATGAGCCGTCCCCCCGCCCCGACCGCCTCGGCTGCCGCCCAGAGTAACTGGAAGGCGCGCTCGCCCGCACGGAAGTCGGGCACCCGCAGGAAGCCGTCGAACCAGACGAAGCCGACGGCCCCCCACTGGCGCGCCCGCTGACCACGCAGGATAGCGGGCGTGCCGATGATCACCTGGGCGCCGGGATCGCTGCGCGACACGGTCAGGCGAGGGAAGCGCCGGCGCACCGAGGCCTCCACACGCTCGGCGTCCCAGCCGAAGGGCTCGAGCCGGTGGCCGCCGCAGCCGGGGCAGCGCTCGGGAAGGGCCTCGATCCTCGCGCACAGCCGGCAGGCCATACCGCGGCGGTCGCGCCGGAGCTGGAGGGCGACGCCGCACTCGGGGCACCGGAGGACGGCTCCACAGTCATTGCACCCTAGCGCTCCCCCGGAGCGGCTCACGATCAATGCCACGCCGCGACCGGCTCGCGACATGGTCTCGATGGCCCGCGTCAACGGCAGCGTCAGCGGGTGATTGCGGAGTATGCCGCGGGTGTCGGCTGGAATCACCTCGGGCCAGGCAGCCGGGCCTCCCGCCACGCGCGTGACCGTGCCCGCTTCAGTCTTGCGCCAGATTTCGGCCGACGGGGCGCCCGAGAGCATGACGAGCCGACTGCCGTCGAGCGCCGCTCGGCGGAGCAGGATGTCGCGCGAGTGAAGTCGCGGCGGCCCCGGCGGCTTGTGGGCAGGATCATGCTCGTCGAGCAGCACGAGAGTAGCCGGCGGGGGAAGGGGCACGAGGAGGGCCCCGCGGGTGCCGACGACGACGCGGGCGCGTCCACGCGCCGCCGCGAACCATGCTGCGCGCCGCTCGGCGGGGCCGGCGCCGCTGTCGAGCCGGGCCGCGTCGAGGCGCCGCGCCCATCGCCCCGCGCTGTCGGTGTCGGGCGCGATCACGAGCGCTCCGCCGGCCGCATCATTCAGTGTCGCGGCCAGACGCTCCTCACGTCCCGCGTCCATCCAGAGCTCGGGCGGATTTGCCGTGATGCCACGCGCCGGCTCGAAGGCCGGGGCGACCGCTTCGGCCCGCTTCGAGCGGGGCGGCGGGGGCAGGAGCGCCAGAAGGGTCGAGCCCCACGAAGACAGGCTCTCGTCGGCGATCCAGCGCCCGAGCGTGAGGTTGCCCGCCGAGAGAATGGGAGCGGGCTCGACCGGCGACTGGATGGGACGCAAGCCCGTCGCATCGCCTTCGCGGAGCGCGACGACAAGGCCCATGCGCGTGCTGCGGCCGCCGAGTGGCGCGCGCACCCGCTGGCCGGGTTGAAGGGAGAGACCCTCCGGCACGAGATATGAAAAGGGGTGGTCGAGCGGAAGATCAAAGACAACGTCGGCGATCACGACGTGGCCGTCAGGCGCTCCCATTCACGGCGGGCGAGCTTGAGATCGTCCCAGGCCATGCGCTTGTACTGGTCTCCGGGGTTGCGCAGCAGGAAGGCCGGATGGAAGGTCGGCACGAGCACGGTGTCGTGATAGAAATAGGCGCGGCCGCGGAGCCTGGTGATGCCCTCCTTGGTGCCGAGCAGCGTTTGCGCGGCGAAGTTGCCGAGGGCCAGGATCACGACGGGCTGGATGGTGTCGAGCTGCGCCAGCAGGAACGGGTTGCACGCCGAAACCTCGTCCGGCTCCGGGTTGCGGTTGCGCTCGGGACGGCACTTGACGACGTTGCAGATGTAGCAGTCGCGCTCCCGGTCGAAACGGACCGAGGCGAGCATCTTGGTCAGGAGCTGACCCGCGCGCCCCACGAAGGGAATGCCCTGCTTGTCCTCCTCCTCGCCGGGCCCCTCGCCGATCACCACCAGGCGCGCCGCCGGGTTGCCCACGCCGAAGACGATGGTGGAGCGGCTCCGGGAGAGCTTGCAGCGCGTGCAGCCCTGGAGCGCGCGCTCCTGCGCGGCGAGCGCCTGCGCGGGATCCGGACGCTCGGGCCGGCTGAGCGCGACGTCCTTGAGGCCGAGGTCGCGGTGGTGACGGAGGGTGTCGGCGACGGCGGCGAGCGCCTCGCCGAGAGCCTCTCGGGGATCCGGCATCGTGCTCAGCGAGAGGAGGCGCGACGGGATTTCGGGGCCGCCCGCAGCGCCAGGACGCGGTCCAGGATGGCGTGCGCCACCTGGATCTTGGTCATGCGCGGCAGCTCCAGCGTCCCACCCCACCGGTCCAGCAGGACGACCTGGTTGTCGTCGGCCTCGAAGCCGATGCCATGCTGGCTGACGTCGTTGGCGACGAGGAGATCGACGCCCTTGGCGCGGAGCTTTTCGGCGGCGTGAGCCCGCACGTCATTGGTCTCGGCCGCGAAGCCCACGAGGAAGGCGCCGCCTTTTTTCTGGGCCAGCTCCTTCAGGATATCCGGGTTCGGCACGAGATCCAGGCTCAACCCCTCGCGCTTGCCGCCGGACTTGATCTTGGTCGGACTCGGTCGCTCCACCCGGTAGTCCGCGACGGCGGCAGCTTTGATCACGACGCTGGCCGCGCCGAGGTGCTGGAGGGCCGCCTCGCGCATCTCTTCGGCCGTCTGCACCGGGACATAGACGGCGCCCGGGGGAGGCTTGAGCGCCGTCGGCCCCGAGATCAGCACGACCTCCGCGCCGCGCCGGAGCGCCGCCGTCGCCACCGCGTGGCCCATCTTGCCCGAGGAGCGGTTCGAGAGGTAGCGCACCGGATCGATGGGCTCGCGGGTCGGCCCTGCGGTGACGAGGACGCGCTCGCCGGTCAGGTCGCGGCCGGGAGTGAGCACGCGCTCGACCTCTTCGACGATCGACTCGATCTCGGGCAGCCGGCCTCTGCCGCTGAGCCCCGAGGCGAGCGCGCCGGCCTCTGGCTCGAAGACCGTCACGCCCCGTTCGCGCAGCGTGGCGACATTGGCCTGCACGGCGGCGTGCTCCCACATGCCGCCGTCCATGGCGGGGGCCATGAGGACTGGGCACCGGGCCGCCAGCAGCAGGGTGGTGAGGAAGTCGTCGGCGATGCCGTGGGCGGCCTTGGCCAGGACATTGGCCGTGGCCGGCGCCACCACGAAGACGTGCGCCCGCTCGGCCAGCGCCACGTGCTCGACGGCCTCGTCGCTTTGCGGGTCGAAGAGGTCCGACAGCACCGGCCGGCCCGACAGTGTCCGGAAGGTGAGCGGGCCGACGAAGTGCTCGGCGCCGGCCGTCATGACCACGGCCACTTCGGCTCCGCGGGCGGTCAGCTCGCGCAGCAGCAGCACCGCCTTGTAGGCGGCGATGCTGCCGGAGATGCCGAGGACGATCTCCTTGCCCGCGAGGCTCATGGACGATTACTGCTTCGCTGCGTCCTCTTCGCGGACGCGATAGCCGACCTTGGCGTCGGCGATCTCCTCGAGGGCCGTGCTGGTCGGCTTCTTGTGCTTGGTCTCGACCTGCGCCGCCGCGCCGCGGTTGAGCTGGCGCGCGCGCTTGGCCGCCAGGACCACGAGCAGGTAGCGGTTTGACACCTTGTCCAGGGACTGCTCGAGCGAGGGGAATGCCATCACTCTGGGACCTCCACGTCGGGAAATTTGAGAGTCAGCCGGCTCGTGCGCCAGCGCTCCGCCTGGATGACGGTGGCGAGCTGGTCCACGGCCTCCTTTACGTCGCGATTGATGATGAGATACTCGTACTGCCGCCAGGCCGAGATCTCCTCGCGCGCCCGGGTGAGCCGGCGGGCGATCTCGACGGGCGCGTCGCTGTTGCGCTCCCTGAGCCGCGCCTCGAGCTCCTTCATGGACGGCGCCATGACGAAGACCGACACGGCCTCCGGGTACCGCTGGCGCAGCTGCCGGGCGCCGTGGGTGTCGATATCGAGCAGCACGTCGAGCCCGCGACCGAGCGCCCCCTCCAGCGCCTTCACCGGCGTGCCGTAGCGGTGGCCGTGCACCTCCGCCCACTCGGCGAATTCATCCTTGTCGCGCATGTCGAGGAACTCGGCCTCCGACACGAAGTGGAAGTCCTTGCCGTCGACCTCGCCCGCGCGCGGCAACCGTGTCGTGTACGACACCGAGTAGAAGAGGTCCGGCACGAGCTGGCGCACCTCGTGGCAGAGCGTCGTCTTGCCCGCCCCCGAGGGGGCCGAAACCACGACCAGGGTGCCGCGCCGCTTGATGAGCTCCATCGAGCTCCTATTCGATGTTCTGCGCTTGTTCGCGCAGCTTCTCGAGGGTGGACTTGGCGCCGATGGCGGCCTGCGAGAGCTCGAGGTCGTCCGCCTTGGACCCGACCGTATTCACCTCGCGGTTCATCTCCTGGATCAGAAAATCGAGCGTGCGCCCCACCGCGCCGCCCTCGTCGAGCAGCCGCGCGAGCTCGCCCATGTGCGCCCGGAGGCGCGCGAGCTCCTCGGTGATGTCGCTCTTTTCGGCCCACATCGCGACCTCGGTGGCGAGGCGCGCCTCGTCGAGCGGCGTCGAGCCGACGAGCGCCTGGACGCGCTCGCGGAGCCGCTGCTGCTTGCGCTCGGTGGCCGCCGGTCCGCGCGCCGCCATCACGCCCACGTGCTCGCCCATGGTGGCCAGGAGCACGCGGAGCTCCTTGTCGAGCGCCGCGCCCTCGGCGTCCCGCCGGGCACGGAGCTCTCCCAGCGCCTTGTCGAGCGCGTCGTGGAGCAGCGGCCACCCCTCTTCGGGCGACAGCGGCGTCTGCTCCTCGCGCGTGATGACGCCCGGCTGCCCGAGCAGCCACTGGAGCGCCGGGGGTCCGCCGAGGTTCAGCTCGTCGCCGGCCCGGCGGACGAGGGCCGCGTATGCGCGGGCCTGGGCCATGTTGATCGTGAGGTCGGCCGCGGGCGCGCCTTCGAGCGGCGCCACGCCCACGCTGACTTCGACCCGGCCGCGCTGGACCGCGCCCTGGATCAGGCGCCGCGCATCGAGCTCGAACGCCGAGAGCGCGCGCGGGAGACGGAGGGCGATGTCGAGGTGGCGATGGTTGAGGGACTTGCACTCCACGGACAGGCTCAGTCGGACCCCGGCCACTTCGGCGCGGCCATAGCCGGTCATGCTGCGGATCATAGGGGCCTCGACCAGTGAGTGGAGGGGGAGGGAATCACCGATTCCACTAATGGAGGATAGCCCAAAAAACCTTTTGTGTCAATGCGTTTGGGCCAGTGTGCGATTGACACGGCGCCGCGCGCAGGTGTACAGTGCCGGCCAGTTTCTCCCACCGACATCATGGAGGATTTCCTGATGGCTCGGAAGCTCCCGAGGGCCCCGTCGCGCCGCGATTTCCTCAAGACCGCCGGACTGTTGGGCGGCATGGCCGCGGCCGGCTGGCCCGCGCCGGGGCAGGGCCAGGGGCTCAAGACGATCACCGCTTCCCACAGCGTCTCGACCGTTGTCTACGGCCAGCACCTGGTCGCGGCGCAGAAGAAATTCTTCGAAGAAGAGGGGCTCAAGACGCCGGACTTCATCGTCCCCGGCGGCGGCGCCAAGGTGGTCCAGGCGCTCGCGGCCGGACAGGTCCAGTTCGCTCTCGGCGACTCGAACCACCCGCTCAAGATCACGGAGAAGGGCAAGGACGCCCTCATGATCTTCGCGACCGACCGGCGCTGCTCCTACGCCAACATCGTCGTCCGCAAGGAGCTCTTCGACAAAGGCGTGAAGAGCGTCGAGGCGCTCGCCGACGGCAAGCTCGTGGGTCGCAAGGCGGTCATCGCGGCCACGGCCATCGGCTCCGGCACCTACGTGTACGGTGTCTACGTGCTGAAGAACACGAAGGCCGCCGATGGCAAGCCCGTCAACGACTCCGTCGAATGGGTCGGCGGCGGCGGCGACCTGACGATGCTCGGCGGGCTCAAGGCCGGCAAGTTCGACGCCATCATGGCCGTGCCCGAGTGGCAGTCCAAGGCGATCGGCCAGGGCTTCGGCCACCCGATCTACGACGTGCAGGACGAGAAGGCGTGGAACCGCGTCTTCGGGGGGCCGATCCCCGTCACCGTGGGCTACACGCTCAAAGACACGATCGAGAAATCGCCCGACCTCGTGCAGGGCTACGTCAACGCCTGCTACCGCGCGCAGCAGTGGCTCAAGCGGGCGAAGGACGAGGAGGTCGTGGATCTGCTCCAGAAGCCCTACATGTCCACGTACAACCGCGATGAGATCCTGGAGTCGGTGCGCTACTACCGGACGATCTTCGACTGGGACTTCCTCATCGAGGAGAAGGACTACGAGCGCGGGATGAAGGTATGGGTACCGCTCGCCGTGGAGAAGCCCGTCCCCTTCAAGCAGGCGGTGGACATGTCCTTCGTCAAGAAGGCGCAGGCCAAGTTCAAGTAGTGGCGCGCGTCCGCATCGCCGTCCGCGACCTGTCGAAGACCTTCGGCGCGGGTCCCCGGGAGGTGGCGGCTGTCTCCCGCGTGTCCTTCGACGTCCACGACAAGGAGTTCGTGGCCATCGTGGGTCCCTCCGGCTGCGGCAAGTCCACCATCCTCAACATGATCGGCTCGCTCTTGATGCCTTCCGGAGGCGAGATCCTGGTCGACGGCGAGCGCGTCGGCCCGCGCGCCGGCCGCCAGGTCGGTTACGTCTTCCAGAAGGACACGGTATTCCCGTGGCGCACCGTAGAGCAGAACATCGCCTTGGGCCTCCAGTACCGCGGGGTGGCGCCCGCGGAGATACGCGCGCGCGTCGGAGAAGCGGTCGCGCTCGCGGGGCTCCAGGGCTTCGAGGATGCCTTCCCCGCGACGCTCTCGGGCGGGATGCGCCAGCGGGTCGCCCTCATGCGCTCGCTCGTCGTCAATCCGGAAATCCTATTGATGGACGAGCCCTTCGGCGCGCTCGACACCCACACCAAGCTGAACCTCCACGCGGAGCTGCTCGGAATCTGGGGCGCGCGACAGCAGACGGTCGTCTTCGTCACCCACGATCTCTCGGAGGCCATCACGCTCGCCGACCGCATCGTCGTCATGACGCGGCGGCCGGGGCGGATCAAGCTGGTCTACGAGGTCAAGCTGCCGCGCCCGCGCGACGTCATCGCCCTGCGCGAGAGCGCGGAGTACCTGCGCGAGTACGGCGAGATCTGGCACGCGCTCGGCGAGGAATTCCAGGAGCGCGCCTCGTGAACGGCGGGCGCTTGGGCGTGTGGGCGTGGCGGATCGGTATCCTCGTGGCCTTCCTCGGGGCCTGGGAGTACCTGACGGGCATCAAGGCGATCTCGAAGACGCCCGGGCTCTACTGGATCGACCCCTTCTTCATCAGCCGGCCGTCCGTGATCGCGCAGCGCTTCGCCTACCTGACCTCCGACAAGGTGCGCCTGACCATCTGGCAGATGGCGCTCTCGACGATCCAGTCCACGCTCTGGGGCTTCCTCGTCGGCATCACCACGGGCTTCCTGGCCGGCCTCGTGCTCGGACGCTACGAGCGGCCGGCGAGGATCCTCGACCCGTTCATCGTCGCCTTCAACTCGCTGCCGCGCATCGCCCTCGTCCCGCTCATCACGATGATCTTCGGCTTCGGCCTGCTCGCCAAGATCGTGCTCGCCTGGAGCATCGTCTTCTTCATCGTGTTCTTCAACACCTTCCAGGGCGCCCGCGGCGTGGACGCCGACCTCATCCACAGCGCCCGCTTCCTCGGCGCCGGCGACGGGCAGATCATGCGCACCGTGATCGTGCCCTCCACGCTCGCCTGGACCTTCGCCTCGCTCACGCCGTCCATCTCCTTCGCGCTGATCGGGGTGGTGGTGGGCGAGTTCATCGGCGGCGAGTCGGGCGGGGGGCTCGGCTACCTCATCATCCAGTCACTGGGCACCCTCAACGCCGCCGACATGATGGTGGCGCTCGTCGTCCTGGGCGCGATCGGGATCGTGATGGCCCTCGGCATCCGGCAGATCGAGAGCCGTCTGCTCCGCTGGCGCCCCGAGTACCAGAAGCGCTAGCGGGTGGGCTCCGGATACATCACGGCGTCGCCCTGACGGTACATCTCCTCCATCTCCTCCTTCGAGATGCGGTCGACCTCGGTGCCGCGCAATGCGGCGAGCTGTGCAGCGAGGATATTGCGCTTCACCTCGGCGGCGAGGATATTCACCCGTCCGTAGCACTCGGACACCGTGCGCCCGAGCACCGTGATGCCGTGGCGCTTCATCAGCACGCAGTTGGTGTTCTGGATGAAGGTCTTGATCGGCTCCACGTCTTCTTCCACATTGAGGTGCGCGGGCAGGACATGCACCGGCTTTTGCATCAGGTAGGAAAACGTAAGGCCCAGAGGCCGGATCTCGTCATGCCCGGCGGCGAGGTAGGCCACGGTCTCGTCGTGGTGCAGGTGGATGACGCAATGGATGTCGGGCCGCAGGCGCAGCATCTCGCGGTTCATCTGGTGCCCCACCGTGGTGGCGCGCTCGCCGTAGAGGATCCGCCCGAAGGGCACGTCGGTGACGACGATGTCGTCGATGCTCATTTCCTCCAGCGACACGCCCTGGCATTTCACGTAGCACACCCCGTCCGGATAGTCCGGATGCGGCGCGCGCATCACCATGTTGCCGACGGCCGCCTGCACGTAGCCGCGGGCGGCGAGGCGATGCGCGTAGAGGATGTACTGTTCCGCGAGCTCGCGGTCGAACTTGACCGCTGGATCCGGGGTGAGCTGGTTGACTTGGAAGCACGGCTCGGGAGCGTTCATGCAGCCCTCCAGTCCTCGGGACGCCCCCGTGCATCTCCAGCACGGCGGCTGAGTCGAAGTCGTTCATCGGACCACCGTAGGTAACCATACACCCGGCCCCGCAGGCTTGACCTGCCCGCGTGTCACCTTCCCGCCCTCGGCGTTGCTAGCGGAACGCGAACCCGACGTAGCCGCCGCCCGCGACCTCGTCGCACCGCTCGCGGTACTTCGGGGCGCCGCCCGCGTAGACGATGAACGTGCGCTTCTGCTTGCCCGCCACGTTGGAGTTGATCCCCATCATCCAGGAATCGACCTGGGTGAACAGCATGCGCCGCCCGCTGTCGTGCACGTGCTGGGTCCAGTCGCGCTCGGCCTGGGTGGTGGCCTCGACGCGGACGTGGCCGTGGTCGCGCATGTACCCGAGGAGCTCGGTCACCCAGTCTACGTTCTGTTCGATGCAGCGGGGAATGTTGCAGAACGTCGCGGCATTGTGCGGGCCGACCAGCGTGAACAGGTTCGGGAAACCCTCGATCTGCAGGCCGAGATAGGTGCGCGGCCCCTCCGCCCACTTGTCCCGGAGCCGCCGGCCGCCCCGGCCGCGGACGTCGATGCGGTCGAACGCCCCGGTGATCGCGTCGAAGCCGGTGGCGTAGATGATCATGTCGAACTCGCGCTCGGCATCGCTGGTCTTGACCCCGGCCGGCGTGATCCGCTCGATCGGCGTCTCGCGCACATCGACGAGGCGCACGTTCGGCTGGTTGAAGACCTCGTAGTAGCCGCTCTCCAGCGGCACTCGCCGGGTGCCGAAGCCGTGGTTCGTCGGGATCAGCTTCTCTGCCACCTTCGGGTCCTTGACACGAGAGCGGATCTTCCGGCGCATGAAATCGGTGATGGTGGCGTTGGCGTCCTGGTCGATCAGTACATCCCGGAAGTTGCCCATCCAGATCCCGAAGCCCGGTTCCCCGTAGAGCTTCTCGTAGAACGCCTCGCGCTCCTTCGGGCTCACCTCGAGCGCGTTGCGCGGGTCGGCCTGGTGGATGAAGCAGCCGAACGAGTCGCGACAGCGCGCGAAGATCTCGGGGTAGGTCGCCTTGATGCGCGCCTGTGTGGCCGCATCGATCGGGCGATTGTGCAGCGGCGCGCACCAGTTCGGCGTGCGCTGGAACACGGTGAGGTGACCGACCGTCTTGGCGATCTCGGTGATCGCCTGCACGGCGGTGGCCCCGGTGCCGATCACCGCGACGCGCTTGCCCGCGAAGCTGACCGGCTCGTGCGGCCACGTGCCGGTATGGTACGACTCGCCGCGGAAGCTCTCGACGCCCGGGATGGTTGGCATGGTCGGCGCCGACAGGGGCCCGATCGCGGTGATCAGGAAGCGCGCCCGCGCCCGCCGGCCGTCCCGGCTCTCTATCTCCCACTGATTCGCGGCCTCATCGTAGACGGCAGATGTGATCCGGCAATTGAACTCGATGTCTCGGCGGAGGTCGAGCTTGTCGGCGACGAAGTTGCAGTAGCGCAGCGTCTCCGGCTGCGCCGCGAAGTGCTCGCTCCACTCCCACTCGCGCAGCAGCTCGTCGGAGAAGGAGTAACCGTAGGTCCAGCTCTCGGAATCGAACCGGGCGCCGGGGTAGCGGTTCCAGTACCAGGTGCCGCCGACGCCGTCGCCGGCCTCGAACACCCGCACGCTCAGGCCGAGCCCGCGCAGCCGGTGGAGCTGGTACATGCCGGAGATCCCGGCGCCGATGACGATGGCGTCGTAGGGGCCGCTCCGCGCGGCGGCGGTCGCGCGCGCCTTTGGTTGCTCTTCGTGCCTCGCGGACATGGCTTCCCCCCGCTCATCCGGTCCGCTGACGCGGACTCGATCGGAAGCATAGCAGAGCGGGGCTGCCGATTGGGGGTAGGAACGGCGAGTTGACCCGCCGGTTGTCATCGGGCAGGATCAGCCCGTGAACCCCGTCGACACCGGCCGCGTCCGCGCCTGACGGACCACGCCCGAGCCTGAACAGAGGAGCGCACCGATGATCGTCCCGCTCACCTTGGCGGATTTCCTGGAGCGCGCGGAGCACGTGTACGGAGACCGCGAGGCCGTGGTCGACGAGCCCAACCCGCCGGGCGGCGGGCTGGGCCGCGTCACGTACGCGGAGTTCGCCGGGATGGCGCGGAGCCTCGCCGCCGCTCTCGACGACCTCGGCGTCGGTGAGAACGACCGCGTGGCCATCGTATCCCCTAATGCCGCGCGCTTCCTCGTCGCTCTGTTCGGCGTGAGCGTGTTTGGCCGCGTCCTCGTGCCCATCAACTTCCGGCTCAATGCCGAGGAGATCCGGTACATCATCGAGCACTCGGGGTCGTCCGTGCTGCTCGTGGATCCGGAGCTCGACGAGCCGCTGCAGCACATCCTGGTCAAGCATCGCTTCGTGCTCGGCGCCGCCACGGACGCCCAGCTCTTCCGGAGACAGGGCGCGCAGCCGCGGCTCCGCGTCACCGACGAGAACGCCACCGTGTCCATCAACTACACGTCGGGCACCACGGCGCGGCCGAAGGGCGTGCAGCTGACCCACCGTAATTTCTGGCTCAACGCGGTCACCTTCGGCTGGCACCTGGCGTTGACCGACCGCGACGTGTACCTCCACACGCTGCCAACCTTCCACTGCAACGGCTGGGGCATGCCGTACGCGGTGACCGGCATCGGCGCCCGCCAGGTCATCATCCGCAAGATCGACGGAGAGGAGATCCTGCGCCGCGTGGAGGCCGAGGGCGTGACCCTGTTCAACTGCGCGCCGGCGGTCATCGCCGCCGTGCTCGACGCCGCGCACGCACGTCGCGGCAAGGGCGTCGCGGTGCCTGGGCGCGGGCGCGTTCGGGTCGTCATCGCGGGGGCGCCGCCGCCGTCCAAGACCATCGAGCGCGTCGAGACGGAGCTGGGCTGGGAGTTCATCCAGATCTACGGCCTCACGGAGACCTCGCCGCTGCTCACCATCAACCGGGCGCCCGCGGAGTGGGACGGCCTCGATCCGGTGGAGAGGTCGCGCCGGCTCTCGCGCACGGGAGTGCCCGCGGTGGGCGTGCGCATGCGCGTGGATGCCGAGGGCGAAGTGCTCGCGCGCTCCAACCATGTCTTCCAGGGCTACTGGAACCAGCCCGAGGAGACCGCCAAGGCCATCGTAGACGGCTGGTTCCACACGGGCGACGGCGGCTTCAGCGATGGCCCGTACATTGCCATCAGCGACCGCAAGAAGGACGTCATCATCACCGGCGGCGAGAACGTGTCGTCCATCGAGGTGGAGGACTGCCTCTTCCAGCATCCGGCGGTGGCGGAGGTCGCGGTCATCGGCGTGCCCGACGAGAAGTGGGGGGAGACCATCAAGGCGCTGGTCGTCCTGCGCCCCGGCGTCACATGCACGGAACGGGAGCTGATGGAGCATTGCCGCAGCCGGATGGCGCACTACAAGTGCCCGACCTCGATCGAGCTGCGAGACGGGCTGGTCCGCACCGCGACAGGCAAGCTCCAGAAGTTCAAGCTGCGCGAGCCCTACTGGTCCGGCCGCGAACGCCGCGTGAACTGACCGCGAGGTCGCCCTAAACCGTTGCCCGTCGGCTCGATTGCTCAGGGTGAGAAGCCGATCGACGTGGTACCTAGACTGGCAACGCCAGCGCCCGCGCCGAGCCGCGGAGCGTCTGCATGATGGGCTCGGGCCGCGTCGGCCGGGCCGCCTTGCTGGTCGCGCTGGGGGTACTCGCGGCCGGGGCGGGAACGTCGACGACCCTCGACTACGTCACCTTCGACCGCATCGACTACATCCGGTGGCCCGACGAGCCGGGCCGACCGCTCACGCGGGCCGACCTCGGCATCGAGTTCGCCACCGTCGGCTGCTCGATCGGCGAGGACGTCCGCGGCTGCCCGTACGGGCTCGACGCGGGCGCCGCGTTCATGCCGGCGGGCACCCGGATGTACGCGGTGCGCGGGTACGCGACCGACTTCCGGCTCGCCGCGGTGGTGGGCGACCGCATCCTTCTCTACCAAGCGTGGCTCAATCCCCGGGCGAAGGTCGGCGGCGACCTCCTGGACATCGCCGGCCGGGCGCGCGCCATCGACGTGCAGCGTGGCGACCCCGCCCCGGGCAACCGTCGGGTGTCGATCAAGTTGCCAAGGGACGTCGAGGCGCTCATCGACTTGATCACCCACGCCCCGGTGCGCCGCCCCTCCGTGCACCCGGCGGGCGAGCCCTACTACTGGCTCACGATCTGGCTCGCCGACGGCACTACCGTGGGCCGCCCTTACTTCGCCGACACGAGCGAGCTGATGGGCGGGGTGGCCGTGCCCGTCGCGGTCCGCGCGATCCTCGACCGTTACCTGGCGGACTGAGGCGCTCTCGCCTGGGGTTCAGGATCCGGCTCTTTTGCTCGAGTGCCAGACGGATTTCTTCGCCGTCTTCTTCTTCGGCGGCGCGATCAGCTTCGGGTCGTCGAGCAGCTTTTTCAAGAGGGCCGGCGGATCGCCGTCCGCGGCCTTTTTCATGTTGCCCCCCTCGTCCCGCGCGATTTCGACGAGGAGACGCCCGGAAACGACGGAACGCGGCCGGGTCTCCGCGATGTCCTCCGTGCTCGCGTGCTCGTCGCGATGCTTGATCAAGAGCCAGGTATTCCTCCCTCCCTGGTAGCGACCCCGGGTACGCACGAGCACCCAGGATCCTTTCAGCTTCTCCCCGTGCAGCGTGAACTTCAGGTCTCCTTTTTTCAACGCCGCGTCCACATCGGGCGACTCCGGCGCCCACGTACCCTTGTCCCAGATCATGACGGTGCCGCCGCCGTACTCCCCCTCCGGGATGATGCCCTCGAACTTCGCGTACTCGATCGGGTGGTCCTCGACCTCCATCGCGAGCCGCTTGACGGACGGATCGAGCGACGGCCCTTTCGGCACGGCCCACGACAGCAGCACACCCTTCCACTCCAGGCGGAAGTCGTAGTGGAGCGCCGTCGCGCGGTGCTTCTGCACGACGAAGATCAAGGCCTTGCGGCGCTTGGCGGGCGGCTTCTTCTTGCCCGCGGGCTCGGTCGTCACTTGGAATCGCCGCTTGGCGCGATACTCTTTCAGGGCCATCGTCACGCTCCTCGTGCGAGTACTTCGGCCGGAGGCCTCTTCGCGCAAGCGCTCATCGCCGCTGATGGGCTTTGATCAGCCGCCCGAGTGCTCGGGGTCGTCCCAGTAGCGCCAGCTGTGCAGGCTCATCGCGCCCAGGCCGATCAGCACTGCTCCCGCCATGAGCGTCCCACCGAGAACGGGCACCTGATTCGCGAGGGCCAGGACGGCCAGGGCCAGGATCAGCCACACCACCCGCACCGACTTGGATCGCCGCCCCTCACGGAGGAAGGCGCGGGCGCCGACATCGCCCAGGAAAAAGGCCGCGATCAGAAATCCCACGAGGAGCGCCGCGAAGTAGAGCACGAAAAGAATGAGCCCGAGCGGGATGCCGAGAATCGTGAGCATGGTCAGGATGGCGATCACCGGCAGGAGGACGACGAGCAGGAGACCGATGCCCAGGCTCTTGACCGGATCCGAGCCGATGGTGTGCGAGCAGTGCACCGTGAAGCCCGGGAACAGCAGGTAGAGGCCGACTCCGGTCACCATCAAACCCCCCATGAAGAGGAGACGCGAGACGGTGACGAGGGCCGTGCCGGTGCGCGCGAGCGCGCGCGGCATCTCCGGCAGGTTGTGGGTCACGCCGCCCTGGATCTTCGCTTGGCTGTCTATCCGGGCGTCCCGAGGGCTCCAATAGGTCAGGCTGCCCGTGATCCGTGTCGTTGGCAACACCTCGATTTCCTGGGCGACCAGCTCGACATCGCCCTGGACCTCTCCCCCCAGCACGATCACGGCGCCCGCCGCGTACAGCCTGTTCGCGACGGTCCCGGCCACGCGGATCTCGCCCCCGACCAGCCGTGCGCGGCCTTCTATGACCGCCTTGGGAGAGAGGACCACCGTGCCGCCGGCCGCGTTCAGGTTGCGCCCGACGTGCCCGGTGATGGTGACCGCGCCGCCCGCCCCTCGCACGTTGCGAGCGACCGTGCCTCCGATGACGACGGAGCCGGCAGCGACGATGAGGTTGCCCTGCACCCGCCCGGCCGTGACGACGCGGCCTCCGCCCGCGACCAGATCCCCCTGGACATCGGCCTGGATGTCCACTCCGCCGCCGAAAGCGTACAGGTCGCTGGCCACCGCGGGGCCGCTTTGGACCACGGTCTGTCCGACCTGTGGATCGGCGGCGTGCGCGCCGGGCGCGGGCACGAAGAGCGCAAGGGTCATCGCGCCCAAGCCGATATGCGTCAGCCGCCCGCGGAAGTCCACCTCGGGAGTGTCCGCTCTCGCGCCCGCCCGCGTCAACCTTCTAGCAGGGCGTCGAGAAGGGTCCAGATGCGAGGCGGCGCCCCGCAGTTCGAGTTGAGCGGCCGCCGTTGGCCGCGAGACGAGGGCTGAGTAGATTCGCTGTCTCAGCCCTCGCCTCGTGGCTTCGCCCCTCAGCTCGAACAGCCACGAGCGTGCGGCCGAGGGCGCCCCAACATGTAACTACGTCTGGGTCGCAGATGGGCCCTTCTCGACGCCCGGCTAGGCGAGGCGGGCGATGTAGGGCAGGTTGCGATACTGCTCCTGCGCGTCGAGTCCGTAGCCGACCACGAACACGTCCGGGATCTCGCGCCCGAGGTAGTGCAGGGTGACGTCGCCGGGCCGCTCGCGCCGCTTGGCGACGAACGCGCATGTCTTCAGCGAGGCCGGCCGACGCGTCTGGAAGTTGCGCAGGAGATAGGAGAGGCTGAGGCCGCTGGCGCAGATGCCCTCGATCACGAGCACGTCCTTGCCCTCGAGCGGCTCGTCGAGGTCCTTCCTGATGCGGACCACACCGGACGCCGTCACCTTGCCGTACGGCACGATGGAGATGAAGTCGACCGTGGCGGGGACGGTGAGGGCGCGCAGCAGGTCGGCGAGGAAGACGGCGGAGCCCTTGAGGACGCCGACCAGGTGGAGGGATTTCTCCGTGTAGTCCGCCGAAATCTCGACGCCCAGCCGCGCCACTTCCGTGCGGATAGTCTCCTCGTCCAGCAGCACTTCGCCGACGCCGTCCCCGAGAGCTGCCATCAGGCGAAACGGCTGTCCTTGATGAACTCGCGCGATTGCGCGATCGAGGCCGCATCCACCGCTCCCGTGCGCTCCCACTCGTCGAAGCACTGCGAGATCGTGAGAATTGCATGGAGCGCGTATCCCTTGGAGGCGAGGAGCTCGCGGCCGCCCTGCTCGCGGTCGATCAGGATGACAAGGTCTTTGACGACGAGCCCCGCCTCCTCGAGCACCTCGATCGCCTCGAACTTGCTGCCGCCGTCCGTGATGATGTCATCGATCAGGACCACGCGGTCGCCGGGCGCGAAGACGCCTTCGATGCGGCGCTTGGTGCCGTAGCTCTTCTCTTCCTTGCGGGGGTAGATCAGAGGCAGGTTCCCCGCGAGGGAGGCCGAGACCGCCAGCGGCAGTCCCGCATAGGGAATGCCGGCAATGCGGTCGCCCGCGCAGCGGCTCACCTCGGCGGCCATGAGCACGCCGATCCGCCGCAGCACGTCGGGGTAGCAGATCACCACGCGGAGGTCGATGTAAAAGGGCGACTTGATCCCGGACTTGAGGGTGAACTCGCCGAAGCGGATGGTCCCGATCTCGAAGAGGCGGTGGATCAGCACCGCGTGCTCGGTGTTCGGGGTCATGCGCGCATCTCGGCCAGGACGGCCGCGGCCGCCCGGGCGGGGTCGGGCGCGCCGGTGATCGGACGTCCCACCACGAGGTAGTCGGCGCCTGCCTCGACGGCGGCCCGCGGTGTGGCCACGCGCGATTGGTCGTGGTGTTCGTCGCCGGCCGGGCGGACTCCCGGAGTGACGACGGCCCAGGCGCGTCCCATGGCGTTCCGGATGGCACGGATCTCGTTCGGCGAGGCGACGTTGCCGTCGAGCCCGGCCTCGCGCGCGAGGCCGCAGAGATGGAGCACGTGTCCCTCGATGGACGAGGCGACGTGGAGCTCGCTCCCCAGCGAGAGGCGGTCGAGGCTCGTCAGCACCGTGACGGCGATGACGAGGGGGCGCCGCAGGCCGAGGGCGTGGGCGGCGTCGGCGGCGCCGTGGCAGGCGGCGCGCATCATGGCGCGGCCGCCGGAGGCGTGGACGTTGAACATGAAGACGCCCAGCCTCACGGCCTCTCGCGCCGCTCCCTCCACGGTGTTCGGAATGTCGTGGAACTTGAGGTCGAGGAAGACTTCGCCACCGCGCTTGCGGACCGCCTCGACCGTCCTCGGTCCCTCGGCCGTGAAGAGCTGAGAGCCGATCTTGAAGCGCGTCACCTGGCCGGCGAGCGCATCCACGAGGCCGGTCGCGCGGTCGAGCGAGTCGACGTCGAGCGCGACTATTAG
>WNFT01001493.1_pt1 | contig 19748 bp, 20 predicted proteins | sample 5400191 | NCBI WGS metagenome assembly WNFT01 (sample SAMN13153359, study PRJNA577476) | soil metagenome | isolation source: 80 cm saprolite under Madrone tree | place: USA:California | collected 2016-06-14 | reverse complement strand
TGCTCGTCGTATATGTGATCGGGATCGGCGGCGCCACAGCGACGGCTATCCGGGTGAGCGAGGCGTGGCGCCGGCGCCCGGTTCAGGTCGCCGGCCTCGGGCCGAGGACTGACGGCGAACTCGTGCTGCAAGCGCCGGCTTTGCCGTCCGTGTTCCGCCGAGTTCGCGTGGCCGGCTGGGTGGTGTTCCCATTCGCCTTGTCGCTGGCGGTGTTCGCCAACCGTGGCTATGTCTGGATTGCGCCCGTGGCGGTGCTCGTGATGGTCGGGCTGAACGCTTTCTACTTCACCGCGATGCAGGGCTTGGGCGAGCCGCTCACCCTGGCCAACGACGGGTTCCGGTATGGAGCGAAGGGCAAGGAGCGCTCGGTGCGGTGGATCCACGTCACAGACCTGGTCGGCGCTCGCCTTGGCGCCTTCAGTGGCGTGCGGATGTCAGAGGCCGGCGAGTGGCAGGACCCGAGGCTGCGGCCCAACGTGATTTTCTTTCGTCTGAATCGCGCGCTGGTGCACACGCCCAAGACTTTGCTGCAGCGCCTCCGCGGCTTCTCTTACTACGACGGAGCGATCCGCAACGCATTCGGCGTGCCGACCGAGCAGCTGCTGCAGGCGATGCGCGAATGGCAGCGGGTAGCGGTCGACGCGGAGTCTCCACCGTTTCGCCGCCCGCGCCCTGGGGAGTCTAGAAGCGCTCCTTGAGCATGCGGGCGAGCGCTTTTGTGTCGAACGGGTAGGCAAGCCTCAGCACGAAGTGCTGCAGGCCGGCATCGAGCCACTCCTGTATCTGCTTCGGCGAGCTGACGGGAACGTTGGCCGTGCGCTCGATCTCTTTGGGGTCACGTCCGATGCGGCGGCACCATTCGTCGAGGATCTTCGACTTGTGCGCGTACGACTCCGGATCTCCAAGAGCGTTCCACATCTGTGCGTGCTCGGCCACCAGCCGAAGGGTCACCTTCTCGCCCCCGCCGCCGATGAGGATCGGCATGGGGCCGGCCGGACCTGGCTTCAGCTTCTTGATCCGCTCCTTGATTCGCGGCAGCGCTTCCTTCAACGTGCGCAGCCGGTCCCGAGCTTCGCCGAAGGCGAATCCGTATTCGTCGTAGTCGCGCTCGAACCAGCCGGCGCCCAATCCGAGCACGAAGCGGCCGCCTGAAAGCTGATCGACCGTGCCTGCCATGTATGCGATGAGGTCGGGATTGCGGTATCCGATCGAGGTGACCATCGGACCGATCTGCGGCGCCCTCGTGTCGATGGCCGCGGCGGCGAGCACTGACCAGCACTCGAATTGATTTCCGTTGGGGTCGCCGTAGAGTGGAAAGAAATGGTCCCAGAACCAGATGCTGTCGACGCCAAGGTCATCGGCGCGCCGCCACGCGTCGCGCAGCTCCTGGATCGTGCACTGCTGCGGGTGGATCGTGACGCCGACCTTGAATCGCTTCGCCTCAGACATTGGTCAGGGATTATCCTCTCCATCCCATGACGACTCGCTGGATCCCGGTCGAGGTCGATGCTGCCAAAGCCACCCCGGATTTCTGGGCCCGCTACCACGCATTTCGCCGCCTACGGCACGCTGAGACGCGGCCCGATGACCCGATCATGCCCGACGACGTCGTCGAGAAAGAGATGAAGCGCGAAGATCCCTTCCATGTGAACTTTCGATTCGAAATCGCGGCCGGCGGCCAGATGCTGAGCTGGTTCGATGCGCGCGCCGTCAAGCCGGGTTCCCCCGAGTACGAGTCCAACCAGCATCTGCTCTGGGCTGATGGCTCGGTGCATCGCGACCACCGTCGCCAGGGCATCGGTCGCAGCTGGATCCCGGTTGTACTTGACATCATGGATCGCAATTCCTACTCGACTGTGGGCATGGGCACCGAAGAGGAATCAGGCCACGCGTTTCTCAAATGGCTTGGTGCGGAGAACAAGTTCACGGGCGCGGAGAACAGGCTGAGACTCGCGGACCTCGACTGGGCGATGATGCGGCGCTGGGTCGAGGAGGGACGCAAGCGGTCGCCCGACACCAAGCTCGAGACATACGACGGACGCATGCCCGAGTCGATGTGGGCCGACTATGCGCCGCAGCTGTCGACCATGCTCAACACGATTCCGATGGAGGATCTCGAGCATGGCGACGAGGTCATCACGCCGGAAGTGATGGCCGAGTGGTTCGAGCGCAACGAGATTTCCGGGCGAATCCCGCACGTTATGTTCACTCGAGAGCCGGACGGCGTCATCTCGGGGATCACGGACATGATTTACGCGCGGTACAGCGCGACCATCGTCTTCCAGGGGTTCACCGGGGTCCGGCCTGATGCTCGCGGGCGCGGAATCGGCAAGTGGCTGAAGGCCGCGATGGCAATCCACATCCATCAGCTCTATCCCGCCGCCGAGTTCTTCACCACTGAAAACGCAGGCTCGAACGCACCGATGCTGGCGATCAACACGAAGATGGGGTTCAAGCAGTACCGAGTCGGAAGTGAATACCAGATCAGCCGCGATGCCCTCGCGGCGCGTCTGCGGGAGCTCGCGCTTCCTTCTTAGGTGGTTCTGCTGCGCTGGATGCTGCGGACAAGCAGCACGATGCCGATGACGATCAGAAGTCCTGGCAGCGCAGCCTTGCCGAACAGGCCGTAGTCCGTGTCGCTGATCCGGAAGATGGTTCCGAAGATCACGAACGCGATCATGAAGATGAGCAGGGCGACGAACATCAAGACGCGACCCTGCCGGAGCAGCTGCGCATCGTTGTTGCGCAGGCCCTGCAGCCATATCCCGAGTCCGACACCGCCCGGTGCGACCAGCGGCCAGGCGAACGCCCATGCGGGCCAGTCTTGTGTCGCGTTCATGTAAGCCAGGATCAACCCGATCACGGTCAAGATCGCTCCCGGGATCAGCGCGCCAGTGCCGAGGCTGACGAACCCGACGATCAGAAGGGTCAGGCCGGGGATGACGATGAACAGCGGCCAGCTTCCGCTCGGATCGAAGCCCGTGAACTGGACGAGAAGGGCGAACAGGCCCAGGACCACGAGGACGACCCCAAGCGCGACGCTCGAGCCCGCTCGACGCTGCGATGGCCCTGGAGCAACGAACGAAGGGGGCCGCGGCTGGTATGAGGGTGGCGGTGGGGGCGGTGGCGGCGTGATTGCCGCCTCTGCAGCGGCCGGCTCAGCGGGCGCTTCGGTCGACTGCGACTCGTCGAAGGCGGAGGCCGTTTCGGCCGCGGGAGCTTGGTCTTCTTCAGGCTTCACATCAGCAGTCATCGCGGAGCTCTCGGAGCTCTCGACTGGCATCTCTTTACCCGGCGCGAAAACGTCGGGAGCGCCGGCGAGCATGTCTGAGCTGACGTGGACCGTGGGATCGCCTTCGCCGCTCTCCGCCGCCATGCCCGGCGTCGTCTCCTTCGGGGTTGAACGCTTGCGCTTCGTCATGCGGCCTCCAGCTTATACAGTCACGCGCGCCATGGAGCGGGGAGGAGGTGGGCGAGGATTCGGTACACCTCGGGATTCAAGGCCAGCCCAACGTGGCTGCCATTGACCTCGATCGCATTGACGTCGCGCCGCAGGCAAGCCCTCCAGTTCACGACCCCGTCGGACCGCGAATAGATGGAGGTCGTGGGCACGCGCGGCGCCGCCGCGAGGTCACGGAGGAACCTCATCTCCACGGACGCCGGATGTCCGTAGCGGAAGACGTTGTAGACATGCGCGGCCCGCACGCCTGCCATCGTCAGCGGGTGAATGTCGAAGGGGTCGTTGAGCGGTGACCCGAGCGTGATGACCTGCTCCACCAGCTCGGGATTGCGGTGCGACAGGACCTTGGCGAGCACGCCGCCACGGCTGTGGCCGACGAGGGAAACGCGCGCGCCGGTGCGGTGCTGAAGCTGCTGCAGCGTGTCGAGAAGCGGCCTCAGCATCACCTCCGAATACATGACGTTGAAGGCGACGCCGGCCATCTGCGGGCGGTATCCGATTCGCCTCAGCCAGGTGAATGGGGTGCCCAGCGTCCAGTCGCCGGCGAGAAAACCGGGGATGAGGATCACAGGTCGTCCGCGCCCCGGCGGCACGTCGACGCCTCGGAAGACCGGATCGAGGATGAGCTTCAGGTATTCGAGGTAGATCCTCCCCTCGAGCCACATGGGAGGGATGGGGTCCCAGCTGCCCAGGTGCCGGAGGTCGGGCAGGATCGAGGCCGCGACCTCCTCCCAGCGCCCGCGGCGCCTGCTGCGATGTTCTGATACCGTTTCCAAGTTAAGTTCTGAGTGCGTCTCCGCTATGAAACGGCAGCGGGCTCGAGTGCGATTCTATCCGCATGCCACTCGCTTACAACGCTCAGAAACTCCTTGGGGGTCTCCATCATCGGCACGTGCCCGACCCCTTCGAGGACCCGCAGCGTCCAGTCGGGCCGCCGCCGGACCAACTCACGCGCGGCCGCCACAGGGATCACCTCGTCGAGAGATCCGTGAATCACCAAAGTTGGGGCCTTCACATGGTTCACGCGGTTCCAGAACCGCGGATCGGCCATCCGCAGCGCTATCGAGCGCGAGGCTTGCAGAAACGCGCGGCTGTTTTGAGGGCCGAGGGAACCGCGCTCCCGAGTCAGCGCTACATGAGCTTCAACGACCTTCGGGTCGACTCGGGATGGATCAGCGCAAACCAGAGCCAACGACTGCTCGACGAGCTTTTCAGGCCCGAGCTCACGCACCCTTCGATCGAACAAGACCTCGGCCAGCCCCGGGATTGAGATGGCGGCGGCGACGCCCAGCACACCAGGGGGCGGCCTGCGGACATGCGCGAGAGGGATGGGCACTGCGGGATCGACAAGCACACATTCGGCCACTGAATCGGGATGGTCTGCGCTCACCAGGATTGCGATGTGGCCTCCCATCGAGTTGCCCATCAAGGCCACCGGCTCGCCGATCACTTGCTCGATGAACTTCTGCACGAGGTCCGCGTTGGCGCCGACTGTCGCCGACCGGCGGTAGAGGGGCGTCTGCCCAAAGCCGGCGAGGTCGATGGCGATGGCGTGGTATCGCTTCGCGAGCTCGGGGCCGACCGCCATCCAGTTCAGGGCATTGCCGCCGAGACCGTGAACCATGAGCATCGCTGGGCCTGCTCCGCCGAAGTCGATGTAGTGGACCGGCCCGCCGAGGTCGGCGATTTTATGGCGCACTGCGTCAATCCTACGACGCGGGGCTGAGGATGGCGCCTGCCAAACGCATCAAGATTTCTGCGACCGCCGCCGACGAGCGCCTGCCATCCACGTGGAGGCGGTCGAAGACCTCGAACGCGGTCAGCGCACCGATCACGTCCTCGGCTTCTTTTAGCGAGCAGCCGGGACGAAGCTGATCGGCTGACGCCAGCCTTTCGGCGAGAGCGCGGTCCTTGAGCGCCGCCGGGTCGCCGGCCGACAGTACCGCGGGCAGGGCCCGAAAGAGCGCCGGGTCGGACGACCAGTTCGCGCAGGCTGAAGCGATGCGATCGCGCAGCTGCTGCCGGGGATCTTCGAAATCGCCGGCCGCAGGCGGCGCCGCCCCTGTCCGCCGGTGAGCCTCGCCGGCGACGGCGCGGAGCAGCTCGGATCGAGACCCGAACCGGTTGTAGATCGTCAGCCTGGAGACCCCGGCGCGCCGGGCCACGGCGCCCACGCTGAGGTTCGAACCGCCCCCGGCAGAGACCAGCTCGCGTGCCGCGGTCAGCACCGCCGCCCGGGTGCGGTCGACCCCGGCCTGACGCTTGCCGAGATCGTGTCGGGCCTCCACGTGGACAGATTAACAGACTGTATGTTAATCGGGTCATCAAGATCTCAAAGCTGCGGACGACCTACGATCGCTCCTCAATGAAGCTGCCGGATCCACTCGCACTGCGGGAGCTGTCCGCGCTGCTGCGAGATCCGGTCTTCCGTGGTCGCGGCGTGCCTCGTGGCGACGGCCGCCCCATCCTCCTTGTCCCCGGGTTTCTGTCAGGCGACTGGTCGATGACAGTGATGCACGGGTGGCTTCAGCGCATCGGATACAGCGCACACATGTCGGGGATCTATTTCAACGTGAGGGCGTCTGAGCACATGCTCGCGGGTCTGCGACGTCGCCTGAATGAAATTCGCGCGGGCGCCGCGTCGCGAGTCACGCTCGTCGGGCACAGTCGTGGCGGCCTGCTCGCCAAGGTCCTGGCCCAGCGGCAGCCTGATGCCATCGAGCAGGTCATCGCGCTTGGCTCTCCGCTCGCCGACCAGTCGGACATCACGCCGCTGACGCAGGCCGCAGTCGGAGTCGTGCGAACGGTAAACGAGATCGGTTTCGGCCTGAGACTGCGCGCGGAAGGACGATTCGCTTACGACCTGAAGCAGGCGCCGGCGGTGCCGACCACCTCGATCTACACGCGCTCAGACGACGTCGTGAACTTCCGCAGCTGCATCCGCCCCGACATCCCGTCGATCGCCGTTTGGGGCAGCCACAACGGGCTGGTCATCAATCCCGAGGTCTACCGGCTTTTGGGCAGGCTTCTTGCGCGTCCTAGGCGGGATGTTGGTACGCCGAGAACCTGACGGGATCGACTTTTTCACCGTCGCGTCTTGAAAATCTGCCGCTGATTCTTGGAGATGCCTGGCGAAGTCGTCGAGGTCGGGGACGAGGTCGCGATCGGCGAGGAGCCCGAAGTGGACGCTGCCGTTGTAGGAGACGATCGCGACGTTCAGGCCCAGCGAGTGGTAGATCGCGACCAGCGGCCAGAACTCCAGCAGCTCCGCTCCGCCGGTGTAGAAAGGCATCTGAGGACCGGGCACGTTCGTGGCCACGATGTTCACGACCGATTGGCGGCTCCACAAGGGCTGGGAGCTCATCAGTCGCGCCGCGAGCGCTTGCAGCGTCGCGGGGGCCCAGATGGCCAGCTGCGTCAAAGTGCCCGCGGCCACGGCTTGCCGGGATCTCTTGAGGTCGCCGGTGGCGGCCGTCACGCGGCCTACCCTCTCCTTCGGTGACATGGGCCCAAGGGGGATCTCGACGACCATGGCGCTCACCATGTTGCCGAGCCTGTAGCGCTCCGAGTCGTCGCGAACGCTCACCGGCGCAAACACACGCAGCGCATTGGGGACCGGCTCGCCGCGGTCGTCGAGCCAGCGCCACATCGCCTCCGCGATCACCGCGAGGACGGCGTCATTGACAGTGCCCCCGAATGACGTCTTGACGTCCTTGAGGTGCTGCAGCGGCACCCGCACCGATTGCACGCGGCGGTGCGGGCCGATGGGCCGGTTGAAGAACAGCGGCGTGCCCGGCCGCAGCCAGGCGCGCGCCAGCTGCAGGCCGCCGGACCATGGCGAATGCGCGATTGCCTCGAGAACTTCTTGGGGTCGTACGGTGGCGAGCTGCTTGAGCGCGCCGGCGGGCGAGATGGAGGCCGCCGAATGACGAATCACCTCGCCGATACTTGGCGTTGGGCGCGGGCGCCAGCGTTTGGGACGGCCGTATCTGGTCGGCGTCGCCTCTGGGTCGAGCAGCAACGTCGCGAGGTCGACGGTGGAGATGCCATCGACCATCGCATGGTGGACCTTGTTGACCACCGCCACCCGGCCGCCGCTCAGGCCCTCGACGACGGTCATCTCCCACAGCGGCTTGTTCAGGTCGAGCGGCCGCGCGAAGACGCGCGCGGTGTAATCGCGCAGCGTGGCCTCATCGCCCGGGCTCGGCAACGCAGCGCGCCTGACGTGGTACGAGAGGTCGAAGTCTGGATCGTCGACCCAAACGGGGTTGCCGAGGTTGCCGGGCAGCCGCATCACTTTCTGGCGGTAGCGGGGAACGAGGTGCAGTCGCTCCTCGATGGTGTGGGCCAGGCCCTGCGCGCCGCGGCCGCCCTTCACCTGGGGCGTGCCTTCGAAGATGTACGTCGCTCCGATGTGGAGCGGCGCTTCGTGCCGCTCGGCATACAGGAACCACGCGTCGAGCCCGCTGAGCGCCTCGAAAAAGGCTTTGCTCATCGCACCCTGCCCGTGCCCGATTCTCGCATGGGCCTGTTTAAATTGCCTGCTTGATCCCCGTCGCGATCGCCCTCGCACTTGCCGCGGCCGCCCTGCACGGCACCTGGAATGTTCTCGTCAAAGTCAGCGGCGACCCGATCAGCACACTGCAGCGTGCCACCGTCGCGGGCGCTGTGCTGATGACGCCACCGGCACTGGTGGCGTGGCTTGTTACCGGTCGGCCGAGCCTGGGCTGGGCGGCGGCCGGCCTGGCCGCCGTATCCGCGTCGCTCGAGATCGCTTACCTCTTTCTTCTGTCGACCGCGTACCGGCGCGGTGAGCTGTCGGTCGTCTACCCGATTGCTCGCGGGTCAGCGCCGATGCTGTCCGTGCTGGTCGGCATCGGGATCCTTGGCGAGAGGCTGGCCACGGCGCAGCTGGTCGGCGTGGCTTTGCTGATTGCCGGCATCCTCGCCGTCACGCTGCCGCAGACCAGCGGTCGCGCGACCGTGCCCGCACTGCTGACCGGCGTCGCCATTGCGGCCTATAGCACCGTGGATAGGGTGGGGGTCAGGCTGGCGGCGCCCTGGCTGTATGCGTGGCTGCTTGTCGTGCTGATCGCGGCTGGGCTGGTTGCGGCGAGATGGGCCAGGTCGAGGTTCACGAAGGTGTCCTCTACGCCCCCTGTCAGCTGGCGGCAAGGCACTGTCATCGGCGGATTCATGTGGGGCGGCTACCTCCTCGTTCTGATCGCGCTGAGCTTCGCGCCGCTCGCGGTCGTCGCCCCTGTACGCGAGGTGGCCATCGTTGCCGTGGCGGTATGGGGCGTATGGAAGCTCCGCGAGCGCCGCGCCGCTCCGCTGAAGCTAACGGGGGCCGTTGCGACCGTCGTCGGGGTGGCCCTGATCGCCCTCTGAACGGCCGGTTTGTAGCCGCTAAGTGCGTGGTAAGGTAATTTCGTCGTCCGGAAGTCGGACGATGTTCGCCGCGGTCGTCGATTCTTCTCGAAAGGACCCGAGCGTTCGCGAGATTTTCTTTCGAGAAGAGGAGTTGCAGATGCCGACAGGCACCATCAAGAAGCTTGTATCCGACCGCGGGTTTGGGTTCATTGCCGCAGAGGACGGGCGTGAGTATTTCTTCCACCGAACCGGACTCGACTCGAGCGTGAACTTCGACTCTCTCGCCGGTGGCGAGCGCGTCAGCTTTGAGATCGAGCCGAGCCAGAAGGGCCCGCGCGCGAATCGCATCAAGCTCGCGTAACTGAGCTGAGCTTTATGGCCGGTCGCTTTGGGCGACCGGCTTTTTTTGTGCCTTCGGACTCGTACAGCTTCACGAGCTCGGCTCCGCGCCGCGCCAGCGCTGTGCGGACCTCATCGGGCTCGATGACTTCGACCCTGGCCCCGAACGAGCTCACGAATGCCGCGGCCGGCTCGAGCGCGGGGAAGGCCAGCCGCACGACCCGCCGGCGTGGGCGGCCGACCACCCTGTCTCCTGAGACGCGTAGGAGCAGCGCCAGGTCATCGTCGGTGGCAGCCTTGACGACGACCTCGTAGCCGGATCGGCCAGACTCCCACTCGGCGGATTGCTGGCGCCAGGCTCTGGCCAGGTCAAATCGCTTGGGCCGCCGCGCGGGCTCATCAAGCGCCTCTGCCTCTTCGATTCGTGAAAGGCGAAAAAGGCGCCTTTCGCCATCGACATCGGCGAGCAAATACCAGACGCCGGCTTTGATGATCAGCCCGAGAGGGTCGACGTCACGTTCCACTACTCGCGCCTCGGCGCGCCGATAGCGAAGGCGCAGACGGCGGTCGCCGAACACGGCGTCTTGCACCATGCGGAGGTGCGGAGACGCTTGGGGCGTGCGGCGGCCCCATCCGGCGGAATCCACAAGCAGGCGCTCTCTGATCCGCCCAGCGTGGCGCCCGCCTTCGCCGGGCAAGGCCGCGGCGAGCTTGCCCATCGCGCTCTCGAACGCGGGCCCGGCAGCCGACGTAAACAAGGCCTCGACCTCGGGTGCGGTGAGGCCTGTGAGGTCCGTCCTCCAGCCGGCCATCAGCTCGATGCCCCCATTGGGACCAGGGTCGGCTCGCACCGGAACGCCGGCCGAGCTGAGCGCATCGACGTCTCGGTAGACAGTGCGCCTCGAGACCTCCAGCCGGGCGGCCAGCTCGCCGGCGGTGAGGCGGCCGCGTGCTTGCAGGAGGAGGAGCAGTCCGAGGACGCGATCGGCTCGCATTGTTTTCAGATGATGACAGATGATGTCAACAATTGCCGGGCATACTTGCGGGCATGATGACAAGAACCGAGACCCGAACGTTCGTGATCGAACCGCTTGGTCCCTACTCCTTGGAGGAGTCCGCAAACTTCATCGGCGCGTGGCATGAGGCGCCTGCGCATGGGCCGGCAACCACAGGACACCTGCACCTCGCCTTCCTGACCGATGAAGGTTGGAGTCCAGTTGGCGTGTGCTTGACCCAGAGCGATTCCGGGACTGTCAATGGCGAGGTGTACGGCAACGCTGATGTCGAGGCGGTCGAACGCCAGGTGCGCCGCATTCTCAGCCTCGACATCGACGGCCGCGCGTGGCCAGAGGTCGGCAAGCGCGATCGGGTCGTGGGGATGCTGCAGAGAAGGTTTCCAGGTTTCAGACCGGTCAACTGGTCCTACGCTTACGAAGCTGCGGCGTGGTGCGTGATGTCGTCGCGAATCAACATGCGACAGGCGCAGGCGATCAAGGATCGGATGTGCCGCGAGCTAGGTCATGAGGTCGAGGTTCATGGCCACCATCTCTGGACTTTCCCGGAGCCTTCGCGCTTGATCGAGGTCGAGTCCTATCGAGGACTGTTCGGCCGCAAGGTCGAGTACCTCAACCGACTGGGTCGCGCGGCGCTTGCGGGCGAGCTCGACACCGAGATGCTGCAGGCGCTCTCTCGCGAGGAAGCGCTCGAGCGATTGCAGCGCCTGTACGGAATCGGAGAGTTCGGGTCGCAGCTCATTCGGCTGCGCGCGCTGAGCGCAGTGGACGAGCTGCCGACGCGTGAGCCGCGGCTGATGGGTGCGATTCGAACCGAGTACGGGCTTGATTCGGAGCCTGACCTGGCAACGCTGGAGAAGATGGCGGAGAGCTGGCGTCCGTATCGGATGTGGGTGGCGGTCTACCTGCGCCGCAACTTGGGCGGCGGGGCGGGGATGATGCATTCGCGCGCATCGGGCTAGCTGCACCGTCTTGACAGGCGGCGTTGGCACCGTTGTTTTTCGGCGCTACGCTCGCCTTCAGGCGAGCCGGAGGGGGAGGGCCGGGCCGGTAGGGAGGGTCCCCAAATAGGTATGGGGTTTAGCGCGAGGCGCGGCCGACGGCGGCGATCGCGCTCGCCCACGCCACCGTGCCCACCGCCACCAATGCCCACATCGTCGGAGCGATGATCGGGAAGTCGACCAGGGCTCCGAAGATGCACATCGAAGCGGCGCCCGCCAGCAGGAACGCTCCTGGAAACAACAGCCACGCCGCATACCAGGGCGGCTGCACCACGTCGCCGCGGTCGGATCGCCGCGCGGCCAAATAAAGCACCAGGGCCGCGGCGATCGCCGGTCCGGCCAGCTCCACGGCCCATCCCGGCGTCACCGACCCAGTCGCCGCGCCCAGGATCGGCTGCACCCCGGCCAGGGTCAGCGCGGCCGGCACAGAAAACGCGAGCAGTCGCAGGATTCGGCTGGCGGGCGGCATCCGGTCAAGAGCTCGGAAGTGACGGGACCATCGCCGGCTGCGTGAACACCGGGGCGGTCGCCACCCACCCGAGCTGCACGTCCCGGTAGTAGTCGGGCTGCGACAGCCCGATCATGAACACGTTGTTGTAGACACGCGCGCGCGCAGCCAGCGCGGCCTGGTCGGTGATGCCGTCGAAATAAGGCTGGCGCGGCAATCCCGCCGCCAGATCTGGGGAACCGTAGAAGTCGTCGGTGCCATAGACCGACGTCGAGCCATATGAATAGATCGCGACCCCCAGCACGCCGTTTCCCTGCGCCGATGGTCCCAGCACGCGGGTGATCTGCGCGAGCGTCCCCTCGGGATAGTTCAAGAAAGCCCCCACGCCCGTGACCACCCGACCAGCGAAGCCCGAATCCTTCTCGAAGTTGAGCCAGCGCCCGAACCAACCTTTCTCCAACCCGCTCCAGTCGCTGTCGTAGTTCATCGGCACGCCGAAATCGAGATAGCCCCTGCTCAGCCAGTCCTTCCAATCCTGGAAGACCGATGAGTACGCAGATGTTTTCGGCCAGTCGGCCGGGGTCAGCGGCCCGCCGCCAAAGCAGATCAGGGCACCGCTGAGTTTCACGTTCGGATGCTCGCGCTTGAGGTCGTCATGCAGGTCGTGGACGAACGCCGTGACGCGCGCCCGCCGCCACGCCTTCCAGCTCTCGTCCCCCGACCACGGCGCCGTGCGCGCACCTGATTCGGACATGAACAGGGCTAACGATTCCGGGCTGTAACCCCATCCCACGCCCGGGTAGCGAACGAAATCCATGTGCAGCCCGTCAACGTCGTAGTTCTTGGCCACGTCCATGAATACCTTGTGCGTGTAGATCTGCACCTCGGGCACGCCAGGATCCAGGTAACCGCTCGTGCTGCCGTCATCCGCGCGATTGCCCCACGTGTCGCCGTGCGCGACATAGACCTGGCTTGACTCACCGGCAAAGAACGTGTTGAGCCACGCATGGACTTCGATGCGTGGAGTCGCGGCGTGCGCGACCTTGATCACGTACGCGAGCGGATCGAAGTCGCGCGGCCCGACGATGTCGGTGGCGCGCGGTTCGTCAGAGCGGTTGAAGTATGCGTCGCCCGCCTTGCGGACCTGGACGATCAGCGCGTTGATGTTCGCGCGGTGCGCGTCGGCAACCAGCTTCTGCACCTGCGCCGGCGACTTGATGCCGTCATGGAATGCATCTACCCATAGCGCCCGGTACTGCGGCGGTCCGTAGACGATCGGACTCGGACTCGGAGACGGTGTCGGGCTGGGGGCGACAGCAGTCGCGGTCGGGCCGGTGCATGAAACAAACAACAGGGCGAGGACCCCGGCAATCTGCCGCATCACACCTTGGCGATGAGGACCAGGTTTCGTCCGATGGTCGCGATCGGTCCTGGGTGCTCGCGGCCCAGGGTCTCGACCGCGTCGGTCATGAAGGCCTGCCGCCGTGCCGCGTCCATACCTTCGAGTCGCGAGGCGCAGTCCCACCAGCTCATCAGCATCGAGACCATCTGCGCAGCCGATTCCCAGTGCACCTCTTCATCGACGGTTTCGACTTCGGCCTCGACGAAGCCGGCCGCGAGCGCCGCCTGACGAAAGGCCCGGGGGTCGGAAACCGTCTCGCGGGTCGGCTGCTGGTCGATCATCTTCGGCGCCGGCGGAAGCCACCGGTCGACCACCGAGTCGAGGATCGCCCAGGCCGAGCCCCCGCGGCGGCTCACCGGGACGCTCGCCGCGAGACTGCCCGGTGAGCGCAGCACCCGGCGTGCCTCATTGAGCGCGCGTCCGAGATCAGGGACGAACTGCAAACCATGACCGCAGACAGCGGCGTCGAAGGTGGCGTCGGCGAAATCGAGACGCTCGATGTCCATGACCTCGAATCGGGCGTTCTGGATGGCCGCACGCCGCGCCAGCTCGATCATTCCGCCAGCGAGGTCGACGCCGACCACCTCTCCGCCCGGCGCCACCATCGCGGCGAGCCGCCGGCTGAGGTTGCCCGGACCGCAGGCAAGGTCGAGGATAAGCATTCCCGGCCGCGCCTCGGCAAGCTCGATCACGCGGGTGCGCCCGCGTGCTTCGCCGTTGGCCATGATGCCTTCGAGTCGGTGCTGATACGCCTTCGCATGGCGGCTGAAGACGTCCGGAAAGAACTCCTTTGACTTCATTGCCGGCGCCCTTGCCACTCCATCTCCAACGTGGCCGCGACCCCGATCGTTGCGGAGTTGGTCCGGCCGACCACCTGGATTCCCACTGGCAATCCGCTGGTCGGTGCGGGTAAGCAGACGACCGGCTGCCCGGTCGTGTTGAAGGGGCGCGTGAACCGGGTCAGCGGCTCGCGCACCTCGAGCCCAGCGCTCACCACCGGCGCGACGATCGCCGTGGCGGGAACGATGAGAGCGTCAATGCCTTCCATGGCGAGGCGCGCCTTTTCGCGCAGCCGCGGCAGCGCAAGCAAAGCCGCCTCGAAGTCGACTGCCAGAACCTCGAGCCCGCGCTGGATGAGGGCCAGCACGTCGGCGCCATATTTCTCGGGAAACCGCTTCACCCACTCGTGGTGAAGGGCCGCGGCTTCAACCAGCAAGATGGTCAGCCCGACCTGCGCAAGCTCGGCGCGGTCAGGGAAGTCCACCTCGGAAATGCCGCCGGCGACTGAGTCCCACGTGCGCGCCGTGTCGTCGTCCAGGTCCGCAACCCACGCGGCCGGCACCCCGAGTCGTGGATCGCGAACAGGCTCGACCGGCAGCGATTCGCCCGACATCATCGAGTAGGCGGCGGCTGCCGTCGCCACGTCTGCCGCCATCGGCCCGAGCGTGTCGAGCGAGCGGCTCAACGGGAACACGCCGGCGGTGTCGATGCTGCCCAGGGCGGGCTTGAAGCCAACCACGCCGCACAACGACGCGGGAATGCGGATTGAACCGCCCGTGTCGCTGCCGATCGCCCAGTCGCACATCCCGGTCGCGACCGCCACCGCAGAACCTCCCGAAGAGCCGCCGGCGACTCGGCTCGTGTCGTGCGGATTGCGGACCGCCCCGTAATGCGGGTTGGCGCTGGTGACCCCATAAGCAAACTCGTGCAGGTTGGTCTTGCCGACGACGACACACCCGTGGCGGCGAATTTCCTTGACGACGCCAGCGTCCTCGAGGGCGGGAGTGTCAGGGAGGATGATCCCGCCGGCGGTCGTCGCCATCCCGGCTACGTCGACCAGATCTTTGACCGCGACCACGGTGCCCGCTCCACTCTCCGCCGAGATGGAGATGAAGGCATTCAGGTCCTTGCGCTCCCGGATCCGCCGGCGCGCCTCCTCCAGCTCCATCGGGGCAATTCTGGCAGCCGGGGAGTTATCCTCCCGGTGAACTCAGATGTCGCAAGCGATGAGCGCGTTGAACCCGAACATCGTGTGGGCGAAGGTCGACGTCCTGACGGCGTATCAGCGCCTAACAGCCGAGATTCAGATTCGGGGCCGGCTGCGGGACACGATCAACGACCCGGAGCCGCTGTTCCACCTTCGCAACGTGAGCGCCGAACCACTCGTCCCCGGCGCGGTGCCGTTGAACGGCGTGCCGGAAGGCCTCTTCAACAAGGGAGCCGTTTGCGGGATCCGCACCATCGAGCCCGAAGTTCCGCTGCCGGACCAGCCGGAGCAGATACGGCGCTTCGTGATGTTCCAGGGGACCACGTTCATGATCACGGGGGCATGCGAGTTTCCGAAGGCGTCCGATCCGAAGATGCACGGCGAGCTTCTTATGAAGAGCCGCTTCTTTCCGATGGTGGATGTGACCGTGGTCATCATCGGGGCCGCCGGCAAAGGTTGGACGCAACCGGCCATCATGGTCAACCGCGATCTGATGCTCGCCCTCTATTTAGGCTGAGCGCTCACCTCCGAAGACTCCGCGCAGCCGGGCCCAAAGGACCGAGAACAAGAGTCCGAACGCATTGACCGGCTTGGCGGTTGCGGGTGCCGCGGTCGCGGCGGCAGCCCCCGGACCTGAATCGCCACCGTCCGGCGTCGCGGCCGAGGTCGTCTCTCCAGCCTCCACGTTGGACTTGATGCAGGCGGCCATCTCGCCGACGAGTCGCCGCGACACGTCTTCCATCACCCCGCGGCCAAACTGGGCGACACGACCCGCCACGTTGTAGTCGGTGACGATCTTGACCGTCGAGCCGGCGCCGTCGGCGACCACGCTCATGTTCGCTTTTGCCCTGGCCGATCCGGGCCCAGTCGTCTCGCGGCCCTCGGCTTCGATGGCGGCCGAATGGGCGCCGTCGTCCCGGTCGACGATCCGGGCGGTGCCGCTGTAAGCGACCGTGATCGGGCCGACCTTGATCTTGACCTTCCCCTTGAAGGTGCTCGTATCGACTACCTCGGACAGCTCCGCCCCAGGCACACAGCCGACCACTTTGTTGACGTCGAGTAGATAGGCGAACACGCGATCGGGGGGCGCCGCGACCGAGAATGAATTTTCTAGTTGCATTTCGGCTCTAAAAGTAGCCGAATAGAGGGGACGGTACTCGACTGGCTTTGCATCCCGCCGGGCGCGCTGAGCGCCCTTTTTGGCTGCTTGGAGGGCGCAAATGAAGCATAAGGTCGCCACTACGATCAACGGCCGCCGGCACGAGCACGAGGTCGAGGCGCGGCTCCTGCTCGTGCATTACATCCGCGACGAAGCCGGCCTCACCGGCACCCACATCGGCTGCGATACCAGTCAATGCGGCGCCTGCACGATCCTGATCGACGGCAGGGCGATCAAGAGCTGCACGATGTTCGCCGTCCAGGCCGAGGGTAGGGACATCACCACGATCGAGGGCATGGCCAAGGACGGCCAGCTCCATCCACTGCAGCAGGCATTCTGGGACGAGCACGGGCTCCAGTGCGGCTACTGCACCCCGGGAATGATCATGGCCGCGGCCTACCTGCTCGAGCAGAACCCGAACCCGACCGATGACGAGATTCGCAAGGGCCTCGAGGGCAACCTCTGCCGCTGCACGGGCTACGTGAACATCATCAAGTCGGTGAAGTCTGCGGCCGCCACCATGGGCGGCGCGACGGCCACTCCCGCCGCCAAGACCGCCGCAGGGAGGAGCTGACATGGCAGTCACGACCATGATCGGCGCCAAGATCCACCGTCGCGAAGACCCGCGGCTCGTCAGCGGCGAAGGCCGCTTCGTAGACGACTTCACGCGACCCGGCACCGCCTACATGGCGGTGGTACGTAGTCCGCACGCGCACGCTCGGATCAAGAGCATCGATCTCACGGCAGCCTCGAAGGCGCCTGGCGTCGTGGCTGTCTACACGCACAAGGATTTCGCCAAGGTAATAGCGGGTGTCATGGCCACCGCGCCGTTCTTTGTGCCCGAGAAGAAGCAGGTGCCGCCCCGATTCCCGATCGCGGACAAAGAGGTCGTGTTCCAGGGAGAAGCGGTGGCCGTCGTATTGGCTGACACAAAATATGAAGCGGCCGACGGCGCCAGTCTGGTCGACGTCGACTACGACGTCCTGCCCGCGGTGACAGACCTTGGAAAGGCACTCGAAGCCGATAGCCCAAAGGCGCATTCCGGTGCGCCCGACAACGTGGGCTGGGAACAGACCTTCATCCCTGACGATCCGGCGGCCATGAAGGAGGCTGACGTAGTCGTCAAGCAGCGCATCGTCCAGCAGCGACTGGCGCCGACGTCGATGGAGACGCGCGGTGTGCTGGCCGAGTACTCGAAGGCCGACGGCACGATGACGATCTGGATGTCGAGCCAGAACCCGCACCTGATAAGGCTCTTGCTGGTCGCGGGCCTGGGGTTTGCCGAGAGCAAGCTTCGCATCATCTCGCCCGACGTGGGTGGTGGCTTCGGCAGCAAGATCAGCCCCTACCCGGAGGATTATCTGGTGCCGGCAGCGGCCAAGCTCAGCGGCCGCCCGGTCAAATGGATCGAGTCTCGCACTGAAGCCCTCCAGATCACGAGCCATGGACGAGGCGAGATTTTCGACGTCGAGGCGGGCGCCAAGAAGGACGGCGCCCTCGTGTTCCTAAAGATCACTCAGTACATCGACGTCGGTGCTTATATGCCGCTGGGAAGCTCCATCCAGACCGTGGCGTGCTTGGTCTCTGGCGGTGCTTATGTTTGGAAGCACATAGCTGCGCGCACCGTAGGTGTGCTCACCAATCGCGTGTCGACGGATCCATACCGCGGAGCTGGTCGCCCTGAGGCTACCCACAACGTAGAGCGGATCATCGACTTGCTCGCCGTCGCGCTCAAGATGGATCCGGCTGCTCTCCGCCGCAAGAACTTCGTCAAAGAATTCCCGCACACAAGCCACTTCGGCCTGGTCTACGACTCAGGCGCGTACGAAGGCGCGTTGGACAAGGCGATGGAGATCGCCGGTTACGAAAAGCTTCGCAGGGAACAGGACGAAGCGCGCAAGAAAGGCCGGTACATGGGCATCGGGATCTCGAGCTGGATCGAGATCTGCGGGTTCGGACCCAGCGCCGGCACGGCGCCTGGGACCGGCGGTCTTGGGCTCGTGGATGCCGCGCAGGTGCGCGTCTTCCCAACGGGTTCGGTGGCCGTCTACGTCGGCACCCATTCACACGGCCAGGGTCACGACACGACGTTCTCGCAGATCGCGGCAGATACTCTGGGCGTCCCGTACGATTCAATCGAGCTTCGCCACGGCGACACGGGCGAGGGTCCAGCGTTCGGCCACGGTACGTACGGCAGCCGCTCCCTGGCAGTAGGTGGGATGGCCGTGCACAAAGCTTGCAAAAAGGTCGTCGACAAGGCGAGCAAGCTCGCCGCCCACATGTTCGAGGCGAACGAGGCGGACGTTGTCTTCGACCGCGGCCAGTTCTATGTAAAAGGCAGCCCGGACAAACGCAAAGCGCTTGGGGAGGTCGCTTTCGCGGCGTACGGAGGTTCTCTTCCCGATGGGATGGAGCACGGGCTCGAGGCCGTCGCTTACTTCGACCCGGTGAATTTCAGCTGGCCCTTCGGCACCCACATCGTGGTCGCCGAGATCGACCCCGAGACCGGCGACGTGGACTTGAAGCGATATGTGGCAGTCGATGACTGCGGCAACGTCATCAACCCGATGATCGTGGATGGCCAGGTTCAGGGCGGCATCGCCCAAGGCATCGCGCAGGCGCTCTACGAAGAAGTCGTCTACGACGATGAGTCCGGACAGATGAAGACTGGCACGCTCACCGACTACCTGGTTCCCACGGCCAATGAATTCCCGATGTTTGAGCTCGACCGTACGGTGACCCCAACGCTCGACAACGCACTGGGTGTGAAGGGCATCGGCGAAGCCGGCACAATCGCGGCCAGTGCTGCCGTGATCAACGCCATTTGCGATGCGCTGGCGCCGCTTGGCATCAAGCATGTCGACATGCCTGCCAGCCCGGACCGAATCTGGAAACAGATGCAAAACGCCCACGGCATGTCCCACGACGGAAAGGAGGCACGCAAGTGATCCCCGCCGCATTCGAATACTCCCGCGCCTCGTCGGTGGACGAGGCATCGAAGCTTCTGGACCAGTACGGCGATGAGGCCAAGGTGCTCGCGGGCGGGCACAGCTTGATCCCGCTCATGCGCCTGCGCCTTGCACAGCCGAAGGCGATCGTGGACATCAACGGCATCAAAGGTCTCGACCACATCGAAGTAAAGGGCTCGAAGCTGCACGTTGGCGCGCTGGCGCGCCACGTCGAGATCCAGAACTCGCAAGTCGTCAAGGACAAGCTGCCGATCCTCGCGGAGGTCGCGGGTGAGGTCGGCGACAACCAGGTTCGCAACATGGGCACGATGGGCGGCGTGGTCGCGCACGCCGACGCGGCGGGCGACTACCCGACGATCGCGCTGATGCTCGATGCCGAGATCGTGACCAACAAGCGGTCCATCGCCGCCAAGGATTTCTTCAAGGACCTGTTCACGACGCCTCTGGCAGCCAATGAGATCGTCACCGAGGTCGTGTTCCCCGTCGCGGACGGTCCCCACAAATACATCAAGTTCCGGCGCAGGCTCTTCGACTGGGCCATCGTCGGGGCGGCGGCGCAGAAGATGAATGGCGACTGGCGCATCGGCCTGACCAACG
>WNFT01001491.1_pt1 | contig 19751 bp, 15 predicted proteins | sample 5400191 | NCBI WGS metagenome assembly WNFT01 (sample SAMN13153359, study PRJNA577476) | soil metagenome | isolation source: 80 cm saprolite under Madrone tree | place: USA:California | collected 2016-06-14 | reverse complement strand
CCTGGCCGGCGCCTGAAAGCACCGCGAAGACCCGCGCCAGCAATCGCGTGCGCAAGGAGTTCGCGGTCGAGGCTTACCACCGCCGCAGGCGATTGCTGGCGCGGGTCTTCGCGGTGCTTTCAGGCGCCGGCCAGGTGATGATGGGATATCCCGTCCGCGGGTTCGTCTTCATGGCGGCGACGGCGTCGCTCCTGGCGAGCGTCGTGTTCTGGCGGGGGGTCGCGCACGATCCGCTGGCGGTGAACAGCGGCATCTCCTTCGCGCGGGTCGGGTTGACGTCGGCGGTCCTGATCGGGGTGTACGCGATCTGCTTGCGGGATCTGCTCGCCCGCCAGCGCGCAGAGGAGGGGGCGTAATGGCCCTCTCGGGGACGCTCAAGGACTTCGGCATCGCCGACATCCTCCAGCTGATCGGACACCAGACCAAGACCGGGCGGCTGACGCTGAAGACCGGCGCGCACGAGGTCGAGGTGTTCTTCGTCGAAGGCAACGTCGTGTTCGCCAGTGAGAAGGCGCGCGATTCCAAGGACCTTCTCGGCAGCCTGCTGCTGCGCGCGGAGCTGATCGGCAAGGAGAAGCTCGACGAAGCGCTGGCCACGCAGCAGCGCACGCTCAAGCGCCTGGGCGACATCCTGATCGAGAGCGGCGCGGTGACGAAAGCGCGGTTCGCGCAGATGATGCGGCTGCAGACCACCGAGACCCTCTACAAGCTCTTCGCCTGGAAGAACGGCTCCTACGAGTTCTCGCAAGAGGACGTGGACCCTTCCAAGAGCACTTTCGAGCCCATCCGGGCCGAGAGCGTCCTCCTCGAGGGCTTCCGGCGGATGGACGAGTGGCCGGCCCTCAAGAAGAAGATCCCGTGGAGCGCGGCCACCTTCGAAAGGCTCAAGGATCTGGAGCTCGGCGATCTGCCCGCCACCGGCGAGATCCTCAAGGACGGCGAGGGCGATGAGGGCCATCCCGCCGCCCGCCACAAGCTCGTCTACAAGCTCGCGATGGCGGTCAAGACCGTGCAGCAGATCGCGGACGCCTCCCGGATGGGGGAGTTCGAGGCGCTCAAGGCGCTGCAACAGCTGATCGAGTGGGAATACCTGAAGCTCGTCCCGCCGCCGCGCGGAGCCGCGGCGTTGGCGGAAGGCCTGCGGCAGGGACGGCGGACCACGATCTCCTGGGCCAAGGCGTTCGTCAGGCTGGCGTTCTCGCTGGCGTTCTTCGGCGCCACGCTGGTCCTGGTGCGGGTGGTGGCGCCGGGTCTCGGCGCGCCGCGGGCGGACACCCCGGCCCGGCGCGGGTCGGTGGCGCGCCTGATCGCGCGCGACCAGGTGGCCCGGCTGGAGAGCGCGCTCGAACTGTACAGGACCGAGCACGGCGAATACCCGGCGGGGCTCCGCGCCCTGGTCGAGGGACAGCTCGTCGCCGAGCAGGATCTCCGGTACCCCTGGAAAGAGCCCTATTACTACCGCCGGACCCCGCAGGGGTTTGTCTTGTTGGCGCCGCTTGATTAGATCAGGTGTAGAAACTTGGGGACACCATTGGATGGTGTCCCCGACACTGTGAGGTGTCATTGGCAGAACCTTCCGCGCGACTGGAGCTGCTCGACAACGATGGTGCACGGACGCTCGCCGGCGGGCGGAGCGAGAACCTCAAGCTGATCGAGCAGAGGTTCGGGGTCCATATCGGACAGCGCGGAAACGTCTTCCTCATCTCGGGTGAGCCGGGGAAGGTGGAGCTCGCGGAGAAGCTCCTCGCGGGCCTGACCGAGCTGATCCAGCGCAAGTACCCGCTGGGGCTCGAGGACGTGGAGCAGGCGAGCAAGGTGCTGCTCGCCGACGCCAACGCCGACCTGAAGGACATCTTCCTCGATACCGTCTACGTCACGAACCGCAACCGGCCGGTGACGCCCAAGGGTTTCAACCAGAAGGCGTACATCGACGCGATCCGCAAGCACGACATCGTCTTCGGGATCGGGCCCGCCGGCACCGGCAAGACCTACCTGGCCATGGCGATGGCGGTGGCGGCGCTGGTGGAGCGCCGGGTGAAGCGGATCGTGCTCTGCCGGCCCGCCGTGGAAGCGGGCGAGAAGCTGGGATTCTTGCCCGGCGACCTGGCCGAGAAGGTCAGTCCCTATCTGCGGCCGCTCTACGACGCCCTGCACGACCTGATGGACATCGATCGCGCGCAGGACCTGATCGAGCGCGGCACGGTCGAAGTGGCGCCGCTCGCCTTCATGCGGGGGCGCACGCTCAACGACGCCTTCGTGATCCTCGACGAGGCGCAGAACACCACCACCGAGCAGATGAAGATGTTCCTCACCCGCCTGGGCTTCGGCTCCAAGGCGGTGATCACCGGCGACCGCACGCAGGTGGACCTGCCTTCCGGCAAGGCGTCCGGCATGATGGACGCGACGCAGATCCTCCAGGACGTCGAGGGGATCCGCTTCTGCGAGTTCACCGACCGCGACGTGGTGCGCCACCCCTTGGTGCAGGAGGTGGTGCGCGCCTACGATGCGGCGCAGGCCCGGCGCGAGGCCGACCAGGCTGCTGCGAAGAAGGCGCTGCCGGGTTAAAAGGGCGCATGCTGCCCGCCCTGCTGCTGCTCGCCGCCGCCCACGGTCCGCTGACCTTCATCGAGGATGACTACCCCAAGGCGCTGGTGGAGGCGCGCGCACAGCACAAGCCGCTGTTCATCGACTTCTGGGCGACCTGGTGCCACTCGTGCCTTTCGATGCAACGGTTCGTGCTCAGCGATCCGGGGATGAAGCCGGTCGCCGGGGCGGCTGTCTGGAGCTCCGTCGAGACCGAGCGGGAGCCGAACAAAGCGGTGGTGGAGAAGTATCCGATCGACGCCTGGCCGACGTTCCTGATCGTCGACCCTGACTCCGGCGCCGTCCTGGGACGCTTTCTCGGATCGGGGACCGTACAGGACCTGCGGGCCTTCGTGCAGGACGGGGTCCGCGCGTACCGCGAGAAGGGCAGGCCGAGCGACCCGGCGTGGGCGGCGCAGCGCGAGGCCGATGCCGCGCGGAACCGCGGGGACTTGAAGGCGACCGCCGACGCCTACGGGCGCGCGGTCCAGCTGAGCCAGGCGGACGATCCGCAGCGGCCGGAGCGGCTGAACCTGTACTTGTCGGCCTTGCTGAGGGGGAAGGACTACCGGACCTGCGTGCAGACAGGGCTTCGGGAAGCCCGCCGGACGCCGGACACGGCCCTCGGTACCGATTTCCAGGGCTACGCCTTTGCCTGCGCGGAGAACCTTCCCCAGGGAGATGCCGAGGCCGCGCGCATGCGCGAGATCGGGACCGCCCGGCTGCGCGAGATCCTGGCGAAGCCCGACGCGCCGCTCGCCGCCGACGACCGCAGCGACGCGTTCGCCAACCTGGCCGAGATGCTGGACGTCGGCGGCAAGCACGCCGAGGCGGTCGCAGCCATGCAGGAGCGGGCGCAGGTGCTGGACAAGGCCGCCGCAGCCGCTCCGGACGCGACCCTGGCCTCCACCTTCGACGCGCATCGCGTGGACACCTGGCTTTATCTCAAGCAGCCGGGCAAAGCGGAGCAGCTCCTCGCGCGGCGCGAGAAGGAGATGCCGCACGACTACAACCCGCCGGCGCGGCTCGCCCGGGTGCTCTTCGAGGAGAAGAAGCTGGCCGAGGCGAAAGCGGCCGTCGACCGGGCCCTGGCGAAGATGGATCGCGGCCAGCGGCGCGTCGCCGTCCTTGGGCTGAAGGCGAAGATCCTCCAGGCGGAAGGGAAGAGCACGGCCGCGGTGCTGCGCGAGCAGCTCGACGTGCTGCGCTCCTTGCCCAAGACCCAGAGGCGGCCCGAGCAGGAGGCGGAGATCGAGCGCAAGCTGGGGACCGCCAGCCGCTGAAACCTATGAAGACTCCGTGTTTGCTGGCATAGTGCCCCCCGGCATGCAGGCGGGCGCACCTTCGCTCACATCGCGCATCCTTCGGTTCCGGAGAGTGCGGCAGGCGCTCGGCCTCGCGCTCCTCGCGGGCGTGGCCGTGAGCGCCGCCTTCCTGCTCACGCCCTCCCGCTTCACGCCGGCGATCCCCGGCGATGAGGCGCTCGGGACGCTTTTTTCCGGCACGCTGAAGGCGAACCGCGACTACGACGTCGCGGATCCCGACACCACGGCGGCCAAGCGTGAGGAAGCGGCGCGGTCGGCCTGGCCGGTGTACGACTTCGACGGGACGGCCGCGGAGACGCTGCAGCGGCGCGTCTCGGATGCCTTCGCCCGCGGTCGCGAGGCGATCGCGCTCTGGAGGCAGCAGAACCCGGTCCGGGCGGCGCGGCTTCAGTCCGACCGCAGGCTCGACGCGGAGAGCGCGCGCTTCCTGCTCTCCCAGCGCGACGAATTCTGGAAGGCGCTGCAGGCGGTGCTCGACGACGATGCCTACCTCGAGCTGGCGCGCGCCGGGTTCGACCCGGCGGTCGAGCGGGCCGCGCTGCGGCTTGCCGGACTTGCCGGGTCTGGTTTCGTGGTGGAGGAGCGCGGACTCCTCGCCGCCGACCGGGAACGCGGCATCGTGGTCCGCACGCTGGGCCACCGGGGTGCGGGCGCCGAGCAGGTGGTGCGCGACATCGATCGCATCCAGGACCTGCAGCGGGCGCGCGAGGACGTCGACCGCATCGCAGGGGAGCAGCTCGGCGATCTGCCTCCCAGGCTGGCTCGCGCGGTCGCGCAGCTCGTCCGGCGCGCGCTCCGGCCGAATCTGGCTTACGACGACGCGGAGACGCGGCGCCGCCTGGAGGCCAAGCGGGCGCAGGTGAAGGATGTCCTGCTCCAGGTCCGCAAAGGTGAGAAGATCATCGGCGACGGCGAGCAGGTCACCAAGACGCACTTGCTCATCTTCCATGCGCTGCGCGCCGCCGGACGGGCCAGCGAGGCCGACCAGGTGCGCTGGGGCGGTGGTCTCTTCGCCGCGCTGCTCTGCGCCGCGGTCTTCGAGTTCGGCCGGCGCAACCTGCGCAAGTTCCGGCCGCGCAGCCGCGACGTCTTCCTGCTCGCGGCCCTGATGGTGGGCCAGCTTTTCGTCGTCAAGGGCGGGCTGTCCGGCGCGGATGCTCTGCACGACATCGTCCGCGATCAGCTCCCGGCCCAGGTTTCCGCCTACGCCACCCAGGCGCTCCCCGCGGCCGTCCCGCTCGCCCTCGGGTCGCTGCTGGTGCGCTTCCTGCTCACCAGCGAGGCGGCGCTGCTCTGGACCGCCGCCTTCGCTCCGCTCTGCGGGCTCCTCGCCGGCGGGTCGCTGCAGGTCGCGGTGGCGACGCTGGTCGGCGGCGTGGTCGCCGCCGACCGCATCGGACATGCGGGCAGCAAGAGCGCCGTGTTCCGCGCCGGCGCGTCCACCGGGCTTGCTACCGCCGTCGTCTTCGCCACCTTCGCCATGTTCCAGGGCCACTTCTGGACCTGGGACACGCTGGCGACGGTGCTCGGCGCCGTGCTGGGAGGCGCGCTCATCCTCCCCATGCTCGCGCTAATCCTCTCCCCCTTGCTGGAGGCGTTGTTCGGCTACGTCACCGACGTCGAGCTGCTCAAGCTGGCGAACTTCAACCATCCCGTGCTCAAGGACCTGATCGTGCAGGCGCCCGGGACATACCACCATGCCATCCTGATCGGGCAGCTCGTCGAGGCGGCTGCGCGGGAGATCGGCGCCAATCCGCTGCTCGCCCGGGTCGGCGCCTACTACCACGACATCGGCAAAGGAAAGAACCCGCTCTGCTTCGGAGAGAACCAGAAGGGCGAGAACCGCCTGGAGGGGCTGACGCCGTACGCCAGCGCCGAGATCATCCGCCGCCACGTGCGGGAGGGAGTCGAGCTCGCGCGCCAGGCCAAGCTGCCCAGGCAGGTGGTCGACTTCATCGAGCAGCACCACGGCACGCGGCTGATCGCTTACTTCTTCCACCGGGCCCGCGAGGACGCCGAGCGCGCCGGCGCGCCTTCACCGCGCGAGGAGGAGTTCCGCTACGTAGGACCCAAGCCCCAGACCCGCGAGGCGGCGATGGTGATGATCGGCGGGATGGTGGTGGCCACTTCCCGGAACGTGGCGGACCCCAACGCTGAGAACCTGCGCGCGCTGGTCGACCGGGCCATCCAGGCCGTGGTGTCGGAAGGGCAACTGGACCAGTGCGAGATCACGCTCCGCGATCTGGAGCAGACCGCCCGGAGCTTTGCGCTGTCGCTGGAGCGGATCTACACCGCCCGCAGCGACGCGCCGCCCGCCGCACCGCGCCTGCGCATGCTGGAGCCCGAGCTCAAGCGAGCCTAGGAGCGCGTGGCATGAGGCGCGCTGCCGGGATCTCCCGCAACGTCGTCCTGCTCGGCGTGGTGTCGCTGCTCGCCGACGTGTCGAGCGACATGGTGATGCCGCTCTTGCCCGCGTTCCTTCTGACGCTGGGGGCGGACGCGGCGTTCATCGGAGTGATCGAGGGTGTCGCGGAAGGGACCGCGGCGCTGCTGAAGTACGTGTCGGGACGCTGGGCGGATCGCGTCCGGCGCCTGCTGCCTCTAGCGGTCGCCGGATATGCTCTCGCCGTCTTCGCCAGGCCGTTCCTCGCCATCGCGCGGGCGCCCTGGCAGGTGCTCGTGCTCCGCAGTCTCGACCGGGTGGGAAAGGGCATCCGGACCTCGCCGCGGGACAAGCTGCTCGCGGCGAGCGTGCCGCGCGAGCGCCTGGCCGAGGCGTTTGCGTTCCACCGCGGCATGGACCACGCCGGCGCGGCCATCGGCCCGCTGCTGGCGGCGGGACTGCTGCTCCTCTGGCCCGAGAACGTCCGCCGCGTCTTCCTGATGGCTGCGATCCCGGGGACGTTGGCGGTACTGGCGCTCTTCGCCGTGCGCGAGCCGCCGCGCGAAAGCGCGGACGTCGCGCGGGACGCGCCGGCCGGGGGTCGGGTGCCGCTCCCGCTGCTCTGCGCGATCGCGCTGTTCACGCTTGGCAACTCAACCGACGCGTTGCTGATCCTCCGCGCGCAGACGCTGGGAGTCCCGACCGTGCAGCTTCCCCTGCTCTGGGCGCTGCTCCACCTGGTGCGCACGCTCCTCTCCTGGCCGACAGGCCGTGCCGCCGACAAGCTGGGCCGGCGCCGCACCCTTCTCGCGGGATGGCTCTGGTACGCGATCTGCTATGCCGGATTCGCGCTCGCCCGCGCGCCCTGGCACGCTTGGATGCTGTTCGGCGGGTACGGCCTGGTCGCGGCGCTCACCGAGGGCACCGAGCGCGCGCTGATCGCGGACGCCGTGCCGGCCGGAGAGCGCGGCCGGGCGCTCGGCCTGTACAACCTGATCAGCGGCGCAGGCCTGCTCGCCGCGTCGGTGCTCGCGGGAGAGGTCTGGCAGCGGGTCTCTCCGGCGGCGGCACTGCTGCTCGGCGCGGGGCTGGCGGTGGCCGCGAGCGCCGTGCTCGCCGCGGGCGCGGGCCCGGCCAGGCGGGCGCCTGCCGTCTAGCTGCGGCCCGGTTCCGCTGTGGCCAGCTTCCCGTCATGCGCGTGAAGAGGGGCCGTGTGATCCTGCTCGACTACATGGTCCGCATCGGGACGGGGCAGGTGGTGGAGAGCAGCGCGGGGAAGGCGCCGATCGAGTACCTCCACGGCGCCGGGCAGATCCTGCCCGCGCTGGAGCGCGCCCTCGAAGGTTTGCGCGAGGGTGAGCAAGCCGCCTTCAGCATCCCGGCGGAGGATGCGTACGGCCAGCGCAAGGACGACAACGTCGTCTCGCTGCCGCGCGCCCTGTTTCCCAGCGAGGTGAAGCTGGAGAAGGGTTTGTGCCTGTACGCCCGCGCCAGCGGCGGGCAGAGCTACCCCATCACGGTCAGGGAAGTGAACGAGGACATGGTGGTGGTGGACCTCAACCACCCGCTCGCGGGCGAGCGCCTCTTCTTCGAAGTGAGCATCCGGGGCGTCCGACCCGCCGGCAACCAGGAGCTCTTCGCGGGCAAGGCCGTGGAAGTCGAAGTGGTGTAGCCCCGGCGCAGCAGCCATGGGCTTCGCTTGGGCAAGGTCATGGGCGTTCAGCGCAGCCGATCGAGCCAGCGCTCAACCTCCACGGCGCGGCCCGGCGGCGCGTCCTTTGCCAGCGCGGTGAAGGCTGCGCGCGCGGCCGCATCGTCGCCGATGTGCCAGGCGGCGATCCCTCGCATCCGGAGCGCTTCCTGGATGAACAGCGGTCCGGGCAGCTCCCGGCGCAGGGCGCTGGCGGCGAACGCGGCGCATTCCTGCCAGGCGGCGCGGTTCTGCATCTGCTTGGCGAGGAGATACGCGGCGAGGCCGTCCCGGGGGCGCGACAGATCGAGGTCGCGCAGGTGCAGCAGGATCTCCGGCGCCGGATTGCTCTCGGCGAGCAGCGGCCGCAGCGCCGGCCAGCTCTCCGGATCCCGGACGGCCTTCAGCCGCACCGCGAGCCCGCGCTCGGCAGCTTCCGGCTGGGGGAGCTTCGCGGCCTCGGTGTAGCGGGCGAAGGCCTTGGAGACGTCTCCCACCTTCCAGGCCGCGTCCCCCGAATCCGTCAGGAGCTGCGCCCGGAGCGGGGCGGAGAGCTTGGGATGGGCGAGCGCCTTCGTCTCGGTCGCCTCCGCGGCTGCCGGATCCTTGGCCGCGAGCTGCGCGCGGCGCAGCGCGACCAGCAGCGCGGGATCGCCCGGTTCCATCGAGGCGCAGCGCCCCCACAGCTCGGCGGCGCGCTGGGGATCCTGGACCCGCTGCGCCTCCCGCTGCAGGGCCGCCACCTCGTGCGGGCAGCGCTTGCGCACGATGCCCGGCGCTGAATACCGCTGCGCTGCGAGAGCCAGGGCGCGGTCGGACACGCGTAGCCCATCGAGGAAGCGGAGGTACTCGGGGACCAGCTCGCCGAGATCGATCGACTCCAGGGAGGAGTAGAGCTTGGAGAAGAGCTCTGGCCCCCGCGCGTCCCGGATGAAGCGCAGGAACGAGCCCGCGGCGGTATACGCCCGGGGGCCCGCTTCGGCATAGAAGACGCTGGGCCGGAAGAGGCGCCGCAGGTCCGGAAGCAATCCGAGCTCCTTGAGCGCTCGCGCCTCCTCGTGGACGGTGAACTCGCCCGGCGGCCAGTCGGCGGCCACGGCGACCCCCTCGATCAGCGCCATCTGCGGCACCAGCCCGCCCGGCACCTTCCAGGGCCCGCGCGCGATCCGCTCCCCCAGGGCGTGCACCAGCTCATGCCGGAGGATGGGATGCGGCGCGGGAGCATCGTTGGTGTGGATCTGGCGGAGCCAGGGCTTGGTGAAGCTCGTCTCGGCCGCGCCGAGCAGCGTGCGCTTCTCGTCGGCGGAGCGGTAGAGATAGACGTCGATCCGCGGTCCCGGCTGGATCCCCAGGAACCGCGCCACGGCCCGAACGTCGATCTCCGCGTCGCGCGCCAGGAGCGCCCGTTCTTCGTCCTTCTTCTCGCGTGGGAAATGAAGGACGAGGTGCTCGGTTTCGAGGCGTCCGCCCAGCTCCGCCTCCAGCTGGGCGGTGCCCGCCTTCCAGTGCAGCTCCTCGGCGTGCAGGCTCATCCACAGCGCCCCGGCCCCGGCGGCGATCAAGGCGAGGATCCCGCGGCGCCGGGGCCGGGGAGGCCCCGCGATCAGGGCGATCCCCGCGCAAGCGCCCGCGTACAGCAGCGTGTCGGCCCGGAAGAGCCAGAGCGCACGCGAGGTCGCGATCGCCTCGTCGTAGATGGGCCCCGGGTACATTCCGCCGAGGTGGTGGAAGACGAACACCTGTGGTCCGCGCACCACCGGCCAGAGCGCCACCGCGAGGGAGGCGGCGAAGATCCCCGCGTAGAGCCATCCCGCGCCGCGCGGCGCGAGGAAACCGCAGGCGACGCCGAGCGTGCACGCCAGGGTCGCGGAAGGGACCGCCAGCGCGAGGTAGAGCGCGAAGCCCCCCACCGGGTCGCAGGTCGGACGCCGCACGCCGTTGAGCAGGATCAGCGCCACTGGAATCGCGAGTGCCCAGAGCGAGAACCAGAGGGCGCGCGACAGGGCGCGCGTGGAGGAGTCCCGCTCCATCCGGGCGGCGGCGATCCCCGGAACGCCGCCGAACAGGCCTGCGGCGAGCGCGATCAGCTCGCTCAGCTCGTACCCGAGGTGGTCGGCGAGGGGAAGGAAGCAGGCCACCAGCGACAGCAAGCAGAGCAGGGCGAGGTACAGCCGCGGCCCCGTTCTTGCTCCGATGCGACCGCTGCTGTCAGACTGGTCGACGATGCCGCCTCCCGACGATCTTCGCCGCCATCCGCGCGCGCCGCTGCGGCTGCGCATCGACTACGAGCGGATGAACGCCTTCTTCGCCGACTATACGAAGAACATCTCCAAGGGCGGCACTTTCATCAAGACCGCCCGTCCGCCGAAAGTCGGCACCCGCTGCCTGTTCTCCCTCTCCCTGCCGGCCCTCCCGGAGCCGCTCTTGCTCGATGGTGAAGTCGCCTGGGTCCTCGCGCCAGGCGATGCGCAGCAGCGCGATGCGGAGCCCGGGATGGGTGTCCGCTTCGTCTTCGCGGACGAGGCGGCGCGGCGCGAGTTCGAGCGCGCCGTCGAGCGGATGATGGAGGAGAGCTTCGGCTCCCAGGTGGCGCAACGGCTTCTCCGGCGTTGATCACTCGGGAACGTCGATGAACACGGCGCGAGTGCCCGGTCCCACCGCATGCGCCGCGGCCTCGCCCGCCCCGACCTCGACCACGTACCGCGAGGGCTTGCCCACCGTGCGAGGGGTATCCGTCCGAGGAGCGGCGTGGGCCACGACGCCCACCACGGACCTCGACTCGTCGAGGAAGATGATGTCCAGGGCGAGGGGGGTGTCGTGCATCCAGAAGGTGTGCTCCTCGCTGGAGGGGAAAACGAAGAGCATCCCATGGTCCGGGTCGAGCGCGCGGCGGAACATCAAGCCCCGCGACCGGGAAGCGTCGTCGCTGACGACCTCCACCCTCACCACCCAGGGTCCCCGCGCGGTCTCGAAGCGGACTGCTCCGCGGGGCAGGGAGGAGGCCCCCGGCGCCTTCTCCGCAGCCTCCCCGTGACAAGCCGCCATGCAGAGCAGGCCGATGACGATGTGGCGCACGCGCGCCACGTTACCTCAGCGCGACTGGACGCAGTACCAGGTCGAGCCGAGCTGGCCAAAGAGCTGCTGGTAGCGGTCGGCCGGCAGCCGGGCCTTCATCGCGTCCAGGTACTCCTGATTGAGCGAGAGCTGCGTGCAGGAGAGGCCCGATGGGCAGCCCGCACCCGACCCGCTGCAGGGCTGCGAGCAGAACCCGCCGCTCGACCCTTGTGTCGCGAGGCAGGCGAAGCTGTCGCATTCGCTGGAGCCCAGATACAAGTACTGGCGGCCCGGTTGCGGGATCAGCTCCGCGCCGACGGCGTTCTCCACGTGACAGGGCGCTCCTAGATCGCTGCGCGCGCAGGCGGCGGCCAGCAGGACTGTCAACAGCACGACTGGACGCAAGGCGACCATGGCGAGGGAAAGTTGGTTCCCGCCCCTGCGGCCGCAAGGGGTTGCCCGCCTGCGGAGCACCCACCATGTTTGCCGCGCCATGCGTCTCTGGGTGCCGTGCGTCATCGCGTTCGCCGCCGTCGCTGCCCGGGCGCAGCCGGCGGAGCCCGCGGAAACGGCGGACACCATCACTGCGATCCAGAAGCGGCCTCTGCGGCAGGCGAGCCGCCTGGAGGTCTCTCCCTACGCCGAGATGGGCATCGCGGACCCCTACCTGCAACGTTGGGGCGCCGGCCTCCGCGTCATGTGGCACCTGCGCGAAGGATTGTCCCTTGGGCTCGACGCGAACGGTCTGGGAACCTGGGCGACGCAGGAGCTGGTGATCGCGAAGCGCGAGCTTCATGCGCGGATTCTCGAGTCGCGCCAGCGGGGCTCGCTGGCTGCGTTCGCCGCCATCGCGCCGCTGTATGGAAAGGTCGCGTTGCCCGGCGATGCGCTGGTCCATTTCGAGACGTTCTTCGACGCGGGCATCGGCGGTGCCCTGACCGAAACCGACGCCACGCGCGGCCTGCGGCCGATGATCGCGGCAGGCATCGGCCAGCGGATCTCACTCGGGGAGAGCGTCGCGCTTACGGCGCGCCTGGGCGGCAACCTCTACGCCGAACGCGTCGTCGTGGACGGCTCCCAGCAGACCAAGGCGATGGGGTTCTGGAGCTTGAGGCTGGGGCTCTCCTTCTACATCGGCGGTGGGCGATGAAGGCGCTGCTGCTCGGGCTGCTCCTGGCGGCGGCGCAGGCGAGCGCCGAGGAGGAAGGCGCCCCGGCGAAGCCGACCACAGTGGCGCAAGTCACGCCCGCGTCCCTGCCGCCCCTGGCCTCGTCGCCGAAATACGGCGCACCCGCATCGCTGCCGCCGGTCACGGCGCAGCTGTTCCAGATCGGGGGCCTGCTGGAAGTGCAGCCGATGTTCTCCTTCTCCATCGGGGATCCCTTCTGGCGCACCCTGGGAGTGGGCGTGCGGGTCGAGCACCACTTCGACGAGCGCTGGTCCATCTCGACGCACGCGCTCGGGGGGATGTCCCTGCTGGCCGCGCCCGTCCAGCTCTGCGGCGATTCGTGCAGCAGCCCTGCCGCGGGAAAGCTGCGCTCCGCTCCGGGCAAGCTGCAGCTATTGGCGGGCGCCGAGGTCGGATGGGCGCCGGTCTACGGGAAGCTCTCGTTGATGGGCGAGAGCACGCTCCATTTCGACCTCTACGTTTCCGCCGGGCCCGAGCTGGTCCGCGAGCTGATCGCCGCGGACGCCGCGTCGCCGGAGGTGGGGCGCTGGGCCGTGGGCGGCCGCGTCTCCATCGGCGAGCGGCTCTTCCTCAGCAACCGCTTCATGGTGCGGATCGCGGCCAGCGAGCTGGTGTACCCGGGACGGGTGCGGGGAAGCCCCGAGATCGAGCGCAAGCTCAGCATCGAGGCCGGGGTCGCCTGGCTCTTTGGCGGCGGGCGCTGACGGGGGCTGGCATGACGGTGGTCATCGCACTCTTGATCGCGGCTGCGGATCCAGCCGCGGCCTACAAGGACCTGGACCGCCCGGCCGGAGACGAAGCGCGCACGAGAGTCTCCGCCCTGGCCCAGTCGCTGACCGATTTCGCCATGCCGCGCAGCGCCAGCGTCCTCCTGGCAGCGCTGGCGGCCGACCCCGACCAGTCCGAGGGCGTGCGCGCGGCCGCACGGGCGCAGCTTGCGGCGCGCGCGGGCCAGGATCCCGCGCTGGTGCAGCTCTTGCTTGCCGACATGACGGATCCGGGCAAGCTGCCTCCGGCGCTCGCCGTCGCGATCGCGCGCGGACATCTGGAGAGGGCCCTGCAGATCGCTCCTCCGGAGGAAGGCGCCGCGTTCGAGACGTTGTTGCAGCAAGGCCCGAGCGTTCAGGCGGCCTCCGCCGAGTCCGTCCCGCGTCCCCTGGACAAGGAGCTCGCTTCCGCGATGGGCCAGCCGGCGCCGGATCCCGCCCCGGCGCCCGTGCCGGAGCCGCAGAAGATTCCGGCGGCCGCGCAGCGCGAGCTGGACGCGGCGCGCGCGCTCGCCGCCTCGGTTCCGGCCGGCGACGCGGTCGAGGGCGACGCACGGGAAATCGCGGCGCTGGCGGCGCTTGCCGCCGGCGATGCAGCCAGCGCCACGAAGGAGTTCCTGGCCGTGGCCGACCTGCCGGTCCGGCGGGGAGACGGCGCAGCGGCCCAGCGTAGAGACCAGGCTTACCTGCAGCTCGCCCGGCTCGCCTATCAGAACGGGGACGACACGCTGGCGGCGAAGCTCTACGAGCGCGTGGGGCGGGGCGCGCCGGAGTGGCTCGACGCCCTCTTCGAGTCCAGCTGGGCGCAGTTCCGCCGCGGCGAGGACGAGAAGGCGCTCGGCAATCTCCTGACGCTGCATGCGCCGTTCTTCCAGGACAGGTTCTTTCCCGAGTCGCTGGTGCTCAAGGCGCTGGTGATGTACCAGAACTGCCGCTATCCCGACGCGCGCGCTGCGCTGGCGGAGTTCCAGAAGCGGTACCAGGCGCTGCACGACGGCCTTGCGCAGACGCTCGCTGGACTGCCGACGCCGCAGGCCGCATCCGACCTCCTGATGAGGGGCCCGGTGGGCCTCCAACAGGTCATCCCTTCAGCTGCCCGCGAGCAGGTGGCGCAGATCATCCAGGACGGCGACATCCGCGGCGCGCTTCTGGCCGCGGTGCAGCTCGCGCAGGAGATCGACTCGATCGATCGGCGCCCCGAGGCCTTCCGCGGCTCCGCCCTGATCGTCCGGCTGGCGCCGCTCGCCCGGCAGGCGCGGGTACGGCTCCTGATGGTCGCCGGCCGGAGGCTGATCGCGCGCCTCGATGCCGGGCGGGCAACGCTGCGCGAGTTGCTCGCGCAGTCTCTGCGCCTCTCTTACGAGATCGCTGGGCGCGAGAAGGAGCTCGCCGCCGAGCCAGGCACGGCGCCGATCGGGCAGACGCGCAAGGATCCGCCACAGGTGTCGGAAGACGAGGAGCTGTGGCCGTTCCAGGGAGAGTACTGGCGCGACGAGCTGGGCAGCTATCGGTACCAGCTCGGACAGCGCTGCAAGCGCCCCCGGTCGCCGCTGCCGACGGTCTCGCAGCCGCCGCCGGTGCCCGAGAAGGTGGCGGGAGCGCCGAAGGATTGAGAATGGCTTTTCACAGCACGGCCCCCCGATTTCCCCCGCCCGCGAGGGGGGAGATCCGGGAACGGAGGTTGCACGTCTGCTGGCGGACAGGTGCGGGCTGCCCGCGCTCCCACAGGGAGGGAACTGCATGATCGCGCTGCTCATCGCCGCCGCCGTGGCCCAACCCGGGCGCGATCCGACGCTGCTGCACCGCGGCGCGGAGCCGATCGTGGCCGCCAGGGAGCAGGAGCAGGAGGCCACGCTCCGGCGCATGCTGGAGCTGGGCGGCTCGTCCGCGGAACAGGCGGAGGTGGTGGCGAGGCTCGCCGGCTTGCTGCGCGCGCGCGGTCTTGCCCTGAGCATCCGCGCCCAGGCCGCGGCCGACGAGGGCGACGAGGCCGCGGCCGCGCGCGACCGCCGCGGCGCCGCCGACGCCCGCGCAGAAGCGATCGCGCGGTACCGGGAGCTGCTGAAGAAGTATCCGCGGGCTGCCCGCCTGGACGAGGCGCTGTTCTTCCTCGCCGACACATTGCAGGAGAGCGGGCGCGATCCGGAAGCGGTGGCCGCCGCCCGCGAGCTGACCCGGCGCTTTCCGCGCTCGCCCTGGGCGCCGGCCAGTCACGTCTTCGTCGGCGAGCACCTCTTCGATGCGGCGAGGCTGGACGAAGCGCTGAAGGAATACCGCGCGGCGGCCGAAGTGCCGACGGACGACGTGTACCCCTACGCGCTCTACAAGGCAGCCTGGTGCCGCTTCAACCAGAACGCCTTCGGCGACGCGATGAAGCTGTTCAAGCGCGTGGTCGAGGTCTCGGAGAAGTCGGGAGATGTGAACACGGTCCAGCTCGCGCGCGAGGCGCGCCGCGACTACGTGCTCGCCTACGCCCGGATCGGCAAGCCGGAGTCGGCGAAGGACGAGTTCGCGAAGAAGTTCGGCGGGCCGGCATCTCTGAAGATGCTGGAGCAGTACGGGAAGCTGCTCTTCGACACCGGGCGCGATCCTGAAGCGCAGCTCGTGCACCGGCAGCTCCTGGCCATCCACGGCGATGCTCCCGCCGCGGTGCTGGATCAGACGCGCTTGCTGGTGCTGGCGCAGCGCGGCGGCAAGCGGCGGGAGCTGCTCGCCGAGGCGCGACAGCTGGTCCAGGCGTTCGACCGAGTGCGGAGCCGGACGGGTGCCGGCGCCGGCGACACCGACGAGCGCTACCAGGAGGCCCATCGGTTGGGGGAGGAGACGCTTCGCAATCTGGCGGTGCAGATCCACAACGAGGCGCGAAAAACCCAGCTGGAGGAGACCTGGTCGGCGGCGCGCGCCCTCTATGCCAACTACCTGACGCTCTTTCCGGAGGCCCCAGACGCGTATGACCTCCGGTTCTTCTACGGCGAGCTGCTCTATTCGCTGGGCCTGAAGGCCGAAGCCGCCGACCAGTACGAAGAGATCGTCAGGCAGGACGCCAAAGCGAAGAAGCCCGGGCGTTGGCTGCAGAAGGCGGCCTGGAGCGCGGTGCTCTCGCGCAACGAGGCCCTGCTGCACGGCGCTTCCGAGCAGAAGGACACCGGGGAGCGCCGTGCCCAGCGGCCGCTCACGGCCGAGGAGAAGAAGCTCGCCGCCGCGTGCCGCCTGTATCTGGAGGCGCTCCCCGAGGGACCGCACAGCGTGGAGGTTGCCTTCAAGGTCGGACGCCTGGAGTACGTCTCCGGCGACTACGAGGCCGCGCAGAAGCACCTCTCCTGGATCGCGCTCGCGCACCCGGAGCATGAGCTGTCGGAGTTCGCCGCCAACCTGGTGCTGGACATGGAGAACATGCGCGGCAACTGGGAAGCCGTCCACCGCTGGGCGCTCCGGTTCCTGGAAGACAGGCGGCTGACGGCGCACGGCTCGCTCGTCCAGGACTTGAAGCGGATCGAGGAGCAGAGCGCGTACGCGCTTGCCGACGCGGTGGCCCCGGACGCGAAGAAGGCGGACGCGCTGCTCGCGTTCGTCGCGACGCATCCCCAAGGCCTGCTCGGGGACAAGTCGCTCTTCGGGGCCGCGGCTGCCCTGTCGCGCATCGGCCGCCTCGACGACGCGCTGGCTGCGCGGGCGCGCGTCTGGAAGGAGCAGCCCGGGTCGGCATTGGTGCCGCGGGCGCTGCTCGCCTCCGCGTCCGACCTGGCGGCGACGGGAGACCTGGGGGAGGCTGCTGCCCTGCTCGAGCGATACGCGTCCGGCTACCAGAAGCAGCAGGCCAGGGCGGGATCGCGGGGGGCGAAGGCGAAGGGCGTTTCCCTGGAGCGGCCGATCTACGACGAGGCCCAGGCGCAAGGCGCCCTCCATGATGCCGCGGTGCTCCGGGAGGCGCGCGGAGAGCTGCGGCAGGCGCTCCTGGACCGCTCGCTCGCGCTGGAGCTGTGGACGAAGCCCGAGGATCTGGACGAGCAGCGGTTCGCGCTGGCCCAGCTCCGGGCCAGGGTGGGCGAGCCAGCGCGGGCGGCGCGCGAAATGACCGCCATCGCGCGCGCGGCGAAAGAAAAGCCTGCCCTCCAGATGGCCGCATGGCGTGAGGCGGCGCGGTTCTACGCGAGCGCGCAGGAGACCGGAAACGCCCAGCGCTGCTGGACGGAGGTGGAGCGTGTCTTCCTCGCGATCGGCCCCAAGGGACGCGAGAAGCTGCCGCCGGAGGCCTTCGCGGCCGCGGCGGAGGCGCACTTTGCCCTGGGCGCGTCCGGCTTCGACAGCTTCCGCAGGCAGCAGATCCGGCCGCCGCTGATGGCGACGCTCAACCGGAAGATCTCCCTGCTGCAGGGCGTGAAGAAGCGGGCCGAGGAGACCGTGGCCATGCGGCAGGCGGAACCGGCGGTTTGCGCCCTCGCGCAGCTCGGCGAGGCGCAGATGCTGCTCGGCCGGGCGATCGCCACCAGCCCGTCTCCGCCGGGGTTGAACGGCGACCAGCGCAAGCTCTACCGCGCGGCGCTGGCCGAGCGCGCGGAGCCGCTCCAGGCCGAGGCGCGCGAGACGCTGAAGAGCGCGGAGGCCAAGACGCGCGAGCTCGGCGTGACGGGCCCATGCGCGCAGCAGGTCTCGGCGTTGCTCGACAAGCTCTCCGTCAAAGCCGTGGAGCGCACGCAGCTCAGCCTCGCGCCCCAGCCGGTCGTGGACCCGCCGCAGATGGTGGATGCGCGCGCGGTGGAAGGCGAGCGCGGCAAGCGACTCCTGGGCGAGGCCCTCACCGCCGCGGCAAGTCTCGCTCCCGACCAGTCCGTCGACAAGTTCCGGGCCGTGGCGCAGTCGGCCCCCTCCGCCGCGGCGCACTTCGATCTCGGGGTGGCGCTCGATCGCGCGGGGCGTGGCATCGAGGCCGAGCAGGCCTATCGCGCTGCCGCCTCCTCCGGCAATGGCGCGCTCGCATACGAGGCGGCGGCCCGGACCGCGGCGCTGGCTGCGGCGCGCGGTGACGCGGCGGCTGCCCGCGAGAGCGTGTCGCTCGCCCGATCGGCGCTGGGCGACCCGCCCTTCGCCCGCGTGCTGCAGGCGAGCATCGAGCTGGCCCTCGGGAACCCCGCGGTGGCGCAGGCGGCGGTGAAGCCCGCGCTTGCCCAGGCGCCGAACGACGCCGGTGCGCTCTGCGCGATGGCGCGGGCGCAGCTTGCGCAAGGTCGCGCGGGCGTGGCCCGGATCTTCGCTGCGCGCGCGGCGCAGGCGGATCCCTCCGACCCTGACCCTCTGCTGGTGAAAGCGGCGATCGCTCGCGTCTCCGGCGAGCCTGCCGCGGAGATCGAGGCCCTGCGCGCTGCAGTCGAGGTGGATGGAGACTCGTCGCGGGCCCAGCTCGCTCTCGGTCGCGCTCTCTACGAGCGGGGGCAGCTCGGTGCGGCGCTGGACGCGATCCAGGGCGCCCATGAGCTCGATCCCGCTTCCTTTGGAGCGGCGCTGGCGTACGGGCAGGCGCTCGCCGCCGCGAACCAGTGGAAGCCCGCGGAACAGGCGCTGGCCCGGGCGATTGCGCTTTCACCACGGGCCGCCGAGCCGCACTTCGAGCTGGCGCGCCTCAAGCTGGATGGCGACGGCGATGCCCAGGCGGCGCTGGCAGAGGCAAAACTTTTCCTCAACCTGAGCACCCAGCCGCCACCTCCGGCACACCCGATCCATGCCCTGGTGCAGCGTTGCGAGGAGGCGCTGAAGCAGCGCGGACAGGCATCGGTCGTGCAAACGCGCTGATTGAGGACCGGTGGCGGGGGAGGGGAATGCTGAACAAGACCATGCTGGCCGTGGCGGCCGCCGCTGTCATCGGCGCCGGAGCTGCGGCGGCCAAGGAAGCGGGCAGCGCACAGTCCGCGCCGCAGCGGCCGCGCCGGACCATCCTCCACTTCGGGGAAGACGACATCCGCGGGGGCATCACCCGGCCGGACGGCGAGCTGGTCCAGGCGCCGCGGAGGGTCTCCGAGCCGAGCCTCCTGCGCGTGCGTCGCTCGTTCGTCGATCGCGCGCTGGCCGCTCCACTTTCGGGCCGCTGAACACTGTGGAGAGGCAATGATTCCGATCGTCCTCAAGGTGTACGACGGCGGGAAGCTGAAGAGCTCGCGCGCGTTTCAGGCCGAGCGGATCCGCCTGGGGAGCGCCGCCGCCGACCTGGTGCTGGACTCGCCCAGCGTGGCGCCGACGCACGCGGTCATCGAGAGCGGCGCGCTGGGAGTGGTCCTGCGCGCCACGACCGCGGCACCGCTGTACCTGAACGGCCAGCCGGTCCTCGCCGCGCCGTTGCGGCACGGCGACCTCATCTCCATCGGCGATCTTCGCGTCATGGTCGAGCTCCACACCCGGTCGGTGCTGCCCTCGGGCGGCCAGAAGTCCCGGCCCCGCCTGCAGCTCATCCAGGGCGAGGACGAGCCTCTGGTAGAGCGCCCGCATCCGCAGGCGCCGGCGCTGCAGGTGGTCCGCGAGGACGAGGCGGCGGTGGAGCTCGAGGCATGTACGGACCAGGGCCTGCACGACGAGATCGTGCCCTTGGAGGCCGAGGCGCCGCCGCCGTCGCGGGCGCCCGAGCCCGTCGCCGCCCCGGAGCCGGCGCCGCTCCCGGTCGTGCCCGTCATCGAACCCGCGACCCTGGCGGTCCGCACCGAGCCGGCAAAGCCGGCGCCCCGGCTGGCCTTGCCGCCGATCACCACGCCGCTCGGGGGCGAATGCGCCGAGG
>WNFT01005985.1_pt1 | contig 19757 bp, 19 predicted proteins | sample 5400191 | NCBI WGS metagenome assembly WNFT01 (sample SAMN13153359, study PRJNA577476) | soil metagenome | isolation source: 80 cm saprolite under Madrone tree | place: USA:California | collected 2016-06-14 | reverse complement strand
CGCCGCGGGTCCGTGAAAATAAGGGAGATCGCCTCCCGTCGGGAACTCTTGAGAGACCCTGCGGGTCTATTCAGGTAGGGGGATTGGTAACCGCTTGACCCGAGACGAGTTCACCACGCTGGCGATGGCCTGCCTCGAAGACCTGACCGCGTACGCCCGCCGTCTCACGCGCGACGAGGCAGACGCGGACGACGTGGTACAGGGGACGTTCGAGAAGGCCTTCCGATCGTGGCGGGACTTGCGGCAGCCAGGGGCCTGCCGCGCGTGGATGTTTCGGATCGCCCGCAACCTCTACCTGAACCGCCACCGCTCCGCGATGACGCGCCCGGAGCTGTACCTCGTCGACGATGACGAGGCCCTCGCCGCCGAGGCGGTCGTTTCCTCGGAGCTGCTCGAACGCCTCCAGGCCCACGACCTCGAGGCCGCCCTGGACCGCCTGCTCCCGGAGCACCGGGACGCGGTCCTTCTGTGCGACCTCTGGGGCTTCGAGTACGAAGAGATCGCCTCCATAACCGGTTGGCCGCTCGGCACCGTCCGCTCAAGGATCTCCCGCGGCCGGACAAAGCTCGCGGGACTGCTGGCGGCCTGGAAGACGCAGACGCGGGGGCACCGGCCATGACGAGCTATGGTGAGTGGGTCGAGCTCCTCTCGGCGCGCCTCGATGACGCTCTGGCCGCTCCTGACCGCGAACGCACGGACGGTCATCTCGCTGAATGCGGCGAATGCCAGCGGCGCCTCCGCTCCTTTCGGGCTCTGAAGCACGCGGTGGCTCGGCTGCCCAGCCGCGAAGCGCCTCCCGGCGCCGTCCGAGCGCACGTCGAGTCGCTGGCGCTTCGAGGGCGAAGATCGGGGCGCGTCGGCGGCGCACGCTGGCTCGCGGCGGCAGCGAGCGTGATCGTGGCCGGATGGGTGTTCGTCCAGTGGCGCGGCTCTGACCAGCTTCCCGCCCCCCAGCTTGCCGACGAGCTCGTGGCGGACCATCTGCACTCCATCCCCGAGGCCATGCCCGCCGAGGTGGTGACCGAGGACCCCGCGGCGGCGATCGAGTTCTTCACCGGCAAGGTCCCGTTCTCGCCCGTGGCGCCCCGCCTCGACGGCGCGCGCCAGATCGGCGGCCGCCTCTGCAGGATCCGCGGACGGCGGGTGCAGCTCCTCTTCTACCGCGCCGGCGGCGACGCGACGCTGTCCCTGTTCGTGTCCGATCAGGAGCTCGGGGGCGAGGGTTGCCGGGAGGCCCGCGGGCTTCAGGTCTGCGGTCGGAGAGTGAGCGGCTTGACGCTGCTCCTTGTGGGCGGAGGCCCGAGAGAGCACATGCAGGGCTTGTTGGACTCGGCGGCCTTCTGAGGGCCGGATGATACGAGCAGCCCTCCGCAGCCCTCACGCTGTCGTTGTCCTCGCGCTGGGCATCTTGGTGATCGGCTTGACGGCGGTCGTTCAACTCCCCACCGACATCCTGCCGACGTTCAAGACCCCGGCGGTCCAGGTGCTCACCTTCTATCCGGGCATGCCCGCCGAGGTGATGGAGAAGGACATCACGACCCGGCTGGAGCGGTGGACGGGCCAGTCCAACGGGATCGTCCGCCAGGAGGCCAAGTCGCTCGTCGGCGTCAGCATCGTCAAGGACTTCTTCGCCGAGGACGTCGACCCCAACACCGCCATGGCGCAGGTGACGTCGCTGGCCATGAGCGACCTCTACTACCTCCCGCCGGGGACGATCCCGCCCATGGTCATGCCTTTCGACCCGACAGCGGCCATCCCCCTGGCCCTGATCAGCGTCTCGAGCCCGACTCTCGACGAGACGAAACTCTACGACGTCGCCTACTTCGACCTGCGCAACCGGCTCCAATCCATCTCAGGCGTGATCGCCCCTGCGGTCTACGGCGGCCGCCTGCGCCGGATCCTGGCCTACGTGGACCATGAGCGGGCCCAAGCCCGGGGCCTGTCCCCACTCGACGTCATCAACGCCATCCGGGACTTCAACGTCATGATCCCCACCGGAAGCGCCAAGTTCGGCGCCCTCGACTACCAGATCAACGCCAACGGGATGGTCCAGAAGGTCGCTGACCTCAACGACCTCCCGCTGCGCGTCGGGAACGGCCTCCCGGTGTACGTGCGCGACGTGGCCCACGTGGAGGATTCCCACCAGATCCAGACCAACGTCGTCCGCATCAACGGCCGGCGCCAGGTCTATATCCCGATCTATCGTCAGCCGGGCGCGAACACCATCGCCGTAGTCGAGGGGATCCGCCGCGCGCTCGGGCCGATCCTCGAGCGCATCAAGGACGTCGACCTCGACGTGGTCATGGACCAGTCCGTGTACGTCCGGGACGCCATCGCGAACGTGATCAGCGAGGGGCTTCTCGGATCGGCGCTGGCCGCGCTGATGATCTGGATCTTTCTTCGCAGCCGCCGCTACATGGCGATCGTTCTCCTGGCGCTGCCCTTGGCTTGCCTGGGCGCGATGATCGGCCTCTATTTCGCCCACCAGACGCTGAACGTCATGACCCTGGGCGGCCTCGCGCTCGTGCTGGGCATGCTGATCGACGAGAGCGTGGTCGTTCTCGAAAACACCGCCCGACACCGCGCAATGGGCGAGAGTGCCTATGACGCCGCCTTGGCGGGAGCCTCCGAGGTCGCGGGGCCGCTGACCATCGTCACGCTGACGGTCTCGGTCGTCTTCTTTCCCGTCGTGTTCCTGAGCGGCCTCGCGAAGTTCCTGTTCACGCCCCTCGCGCTGAGCGTGACCTTCGCCATCGCCACCAGCCGTCTGCTGGCGGTGACACTCGTGCCCGTGTGCGCCGCACGCTTCCTGCAGGGCCAGCCCGCGAGCGGGCATCAGGACGCGCGCTGGTTCGTCTGGATTCGTCAGCGCTACGTCGCGATGTTGGGTTGGGCCCTGCGTCGGCGCCGGGTCGTCCTCGGGACCGCCGTTTGCGTGTTCGCGATTTCACTTCTCCTTTTCGGCACCATCGGGACCGAACTGTTTCCCCAGACGGACGCGCGCCAGTTCACCATCCGGCTGCGCGCCAGCACCGGCCTCCGCGTCGAGAACACCGAGCGCCTCGTCTCGCGGGTCGAGGAGGGGGTGCGGGAGACGGTGCCCGAATCGGAGCGGCGGATCGTCATCTCGAACATCGGCGTGCTCTATGACTGGCCGGCGGCCTACACGCCGAACTCGGGATCGCAAGACGCGTTCATCCTCGTGCAACTCCATAGGCAGGGGCGCTCGACCTTCGACTACGTGAACGAGCTGCGGCGCAAGCTTCCCGGAGCGTTCCCCGGGACGGAGTTCAGCTTCGACACGGGCGGGTTGCTCACCGCGGCGCTGAACTTCGGCCTCGCTTCACCCATCGACATCCAAGTGGAGGGCAAGGACCTCGAACAGGCCCGCGCCATCGCCGAGGAGGTCCGGCGCTTCGCGGAAGGCGTGCCCGGCGCGGTAGACGTGAGGATCCAGCAGCGCCTCGACGCCCCGCAGATCAACGTGGACGTGGACCGGGTCAAGGCCGCTCAGGTGGGACTGACCCAGGAAGCCGTGGTCAAGAACGTCGTCACCGCCCTGAACAGCTCGATCAACTTCGCGCCCTCCTTCTGGATCGACCAGAAGAACGGCAATCACTATTTCATCGGCGCGCAGTACCGGGAGGAGGACATCCGCTCGCTGGAAACGGTCCTCGACATCCCGATCACGTCCGGGGCGCAGCCGGTCCCCATCCCGCTGCGCAACGTGGCGCAGTTCTCCCGGACGACGGCCCCCTCCGAGATCAACCACCTCAACATCACCCGGGTCGTCGACGTGTTCGTGAACGTGAGCGGCCGCGATGTCGGCTCGGTGGCCTCGGAGGTCGAACGGCACATGGCAAGCATGCGCAAGGACCGCTCCCGGGTGCCCGAGGGCTACTACCTCCAGGTGCGGGGCGAGGTCCAGTCCATGAAGGAGTCCTTCGCCTCCCTGGGCTTCGGCCTGGTCCTGGCCGTTGCCCTCGTCTACCTGGTCATGGTGGTGCAGTTCCGCTCCTTCGTCGACCCTTTGATCGTGATGTGCGCGGTCCCCCTCGGGCTCGTCGGCGTGGCCTGGATCCTCTTCCTCACCGGCACCTACCTCAGCATCCAATCGATCATGGGCAGCATCATGATGGTCGGCATCGTCGTCAGCTTCAGCGTGCTGCTCGTCGACTTCGCCAACCAGCTCTTGGCCGACGCTCGTGCGAAGGGCCTCTCGATCGGCCATGAGGAGGTGGTCGTTCAGGCGGCGAGCATTCGCCTTCGGCCGATCCTCATGACAGCGCTCGCCGCGGTCCTGGGCCTCACGCCGATGGCGGTCGCGGGCGGAGCCAACATCCCCCTGGCGCGCGCGGTCGTGGGCGGGATCCTGGCGGCCGTCGCGTCCGTCCTCTTCGTCGTGCCCATCCTCTACCTGGCGGCCAAGGGCCGCGGCCCAGCCTCTTCGGCAGGAGAGCCATGAGAAACATCCGCCAGCGCCTCTTCAGGCTCGGCCCTCTGGCCCTCTCCCTTGCGGCCTTAACGGCCGCCTGCACGCCCTCGGGCAACGCCGCCAAGGCCGTGAGTACGACCGGTTCGGAGAAAGACACGCTCCCGAGCGTCACGGTGGCCCCCGTGCGGGAGGGTGTCCTCGACCGGCAGATCGCGTTGCCCGGGACGGTCCGCGCCTATCAGGAAGCCACGCTCTACGCCAAGGTCGGCGGCTACCTCAAGTCCATCACCGTGGATCGCGGCGACTGGGTGAAGCCCGGACAAACCGTGGCCGTACTCGAAGTCCCGGAGATGCAGGCCGAGGTCGGAAAGCTCGAAGCGGAGGTGCACGCCGCTGAGGTGGAGAACAAGCGTGTGAGCGAGGCGGCCCAGCGCGCGCCCGACCTGGTGACGCCCCAGGCCGTGGACACGGCCCAGGCCAAGTACGAGGTCGCCGTGCAGAGCCTCAAGCGGACGCAGACGCTCATGGACTACGCGAACTTGACGGCGCCGTTCGCCGGAGTCGTGACGAAGCGCTGGGTCGACCCTGGCGCCTTCATCCCTGCCGCAACCTCGAGCAGTTCCGCCAAGAGCTCGGCCGTGGTCACGCTGAGCGACTTCGGCCGGGTGCGGGTCGAGGTGGCCATGCCCCAGACCGAGGTCCCTCTTGTGAAGGCCGGCCTGCCCGCCGCTGTCTCGGTGCGCGAGATTCCCGGAAGGACCTTCGAAGGCAAGGTGACCCGCATCGCCTATGCCCTGGACGACTCGACCAAGACCATGGCGACGGAGATCGAGATCCCGAACGGTGACGGCGCGCTCCGGCCGGGAATGTACGCGAGCGTGAAGATCGGCCTGGAGCGGAAGACGGGAGCGCTCCTGGTCCCGGCCGAGGCGGTCGTCATGCAGAAAGGCAAGCCGTTCATCTTCACGGTGGAAGGGGGGAAGGCCCGGAAGGTGGCGCTGCAGGCCGGCTTGGACGACGGCGTCAGCGTCGAGGTCCTGGGCGGGCTCTCGTCAAGAGACTTGGTCGTCATCTCCGGCGGTCAGACGCTCAGCGATGGCCAGCTGTGCCGTCCTGTGGAGGCAAAGTGAAGCCACGGCGCGGCCGAGTCTGGACGGCGCCCGCCCTGGTCCTCCTCCTCCTCGGAGACGGCCAACGAGCCGGCGCGGCGTCGGCCCCCCGCGAGCGCCGGGGAGGAGACCAGTGAGACACCGATGGACCTGCCCACCGCGCTGCGCCTCGCGGGGGCCCAGAACCTCGACGTCCAGATCGCTCGCCAGCGGCTGGACGAAGCGCGCGCCCGGCATCGCAGCGCTGTCCAGGAGTTCTTTCCCTGGCTCTCCCCTGGCTTCGTCTACCGGCGGCACGATGGCCTGATCCAGGCCACCGACGGCGAGATCGTCGACGTCAACAAGTACAGCTACGGTCCTGGCGCCCTCATCGCGGCCCAGGCCGACGTCGGCCCTGCCCTCTTCCGGTCCCGTGAGACCAAGAAGCTCCTGGCCGCGGCGGAGCGCGGCCTCGAGGCCCAGGCCACCGACACTCTACTCACGGCCGCGGAGGGCTATTTCGACCTCGCCCGGGCCCAGGCCGCCGTGGACGTGGCGCGGGACGCGGTGAGGATCTCACGCGACTACGAAGGGCAGCTCCTTCGCGCGGTGGAGATCGGCCTCGCCCTCAAGGGCGAGGCGCTACGGGTCCGCACGCAGGCCGAACGCAACGAGCTCACTCTCCATCAGGCGCTCGTTGTCCAGCGGGTCACCGCGGCCCGTCTCGCGGAGGTCCTGCGCCTCGATCCCAAGGTCACGCTCAGGGCAAGTGACGCCGAGCTGCTTCCTCTCTCCATCGTCGACGCCAGCTCCTCCGTCGAGTCCTTGGCTCAAAAGGCGCTCGCCGCCCGGCCCGAGGTCCAGGCGGCTCGAGCGCGCCTGGCCGCTGCCCGGGCCGCGAAGGATGGAGCCGTGATCGGGCCGCTCATCCCCTCGCTTGGCGCCTTCGCGTACCTGGGTGGACTGGGTGGCGGCAAGACCGACGCCCCAGGAGTGTTCGGCGGCTCGCGCGATTACGCGCTGGCCGTCAGCTGGCGCATCGGCCCTGGAGGGCTGTTCGACAGCGGGCGGATCCAGGGATCTCGGGCGCGCCTTGAAGGGGCCCGTCTGGAGGTCGAGAAGGCCGAGCAACGGGTGGCACGTGAGGTGGTCGAGGCGCTCACCCGCGTCCGGTCGCTCGCCGAGCAGATCGGCTCCGCCCAGGCCGGCCTCGCCGCCGCGCAGGAGGCGCTCCGCCTCAGCCAGCAACGGAAGGAGTTCGGTATCGCCGACGTGCTCGAGTACGTCCTGGCCGAGCAGGACCTGACGCGCGCCAGGAACGACTACGTGACCGCCGTGGCCGAGTACGACAAGGCTCAATACGGCCTCGCCAGGGCGGTCGGGAGCTCGGACGGCCCCGCAGGGGATCCCAAGGCCAGGCCCGATGTTGCGAACCCGTAGGAGGTTGACATGAGAACAACCACGCGCCGCCGCTTCCTTGCGCCCATGCTCTTGGCGCCCTTCGGTGCCGTTCCGGCTGCTGCGGCACTAGCTACCCCGGCCGAAGGCGGTGCGACCCCGGCCGGCTGGATCGTGGGCGAACTCCGCGCAGTCACGCTCGGGCCTTCAGGGGGCACACGCCGCTCAGCGCACCTCGACGACTTGCACCGCCTCGGGTGGCTCGAGTGCGGGGGCCAGGCGCTGGACAAAGGCCAGTTTCCGGAGCTGCATGAGGCGATCGGCAACACCTGGGGCAACGGCCAAAAGGGCCGCTTCCTGCTCCCGGATCTGCGGGGTTTCTTCCTGCGCGGATGGGAGACGACGCGGCAGTGGGAGACGTACGAGCAGTTGATGGGCGGCGACCTCGTCAAAGGGCGCGCTGACGAGGAGTCCCCGAAGACGCGCCCAGAGAACGCCAACGTCGCGTACTTCATCTACGCGGGCAGAGGCGTCGGCCGTGACGAGCCCGGTGCCGGAAACCGCAAGGAGTAGGGACGAATAGCCGTCACACTTTCGACACGAACCGGATCGATCGACGATGGTGGCCGCTCTCGTGCAGCCTGCGCCCCAACCCGCCGTGCCGTTGGCGCCAGCCCAACCGACGGACCGAAGCCGCCGGTTCCGGGCGTCCTGCCCCGGGGCGCCATGGGCGATGGCCCTGTTGTTCCTCGTGGCGCCAGCGTGGTGCCGGGCAGAGGACGCCGAAGCGCTCCTGCAGCGGCATGCTCGGTGGTTGGGAGGTCGTGCAGCCCTCGAACGCTTGCGCGATCTCACCTGGTCTGGGACCCTGGCTACCGCCGGCTTCAGTGGGACCCTGATGTTGAAGGAGACCCGGGGTGGATGGCACCAGCGGGAGGCGGAGCTAGGACAAACGCGCGTCGCGGAGGTCTCCGGGCCGAGCGGAGCCTGGGCGCTCAACTGGACCCAGCAGGTCGACCCGATGAGCCCAAGCGAGGCCGAGGCCGTGGCGGAGAGGATCTTCCGGAGGTTCGGACGCCATCTCTCAGGAGGTGCGGAAGCGACGTTACAGGACCTCGGCAGCGAGGCCCGCGACGGCCGCAGCTGGCGCGTCCTGCGCTTCCGTTTCCGCGCCGCTGACTACTTCGACGTTTTCCTCGATCCGGAAGACGCGAGCTGCGTCTGGGTCAGGGAGGGAGTCGGCGACTCGGTCTTTCTGACGCGACTGGGCGACTGGCGCACGGTTGCGGGCGTACGCATGCCCTTCGACGAAGAGACGGTCCATAACGATCCCAAGCTGGGCGCTCACATCCGCTGGCACACCGTTAAAGCCAACCTGGGCCTCTCAGCGGCGGACTTTCCGAAGCCCGCTCCGCGAGGGCCGATGGGGCGCATCGCGGGCAAGAGGGCGTCGACGCCGTGGTTGGAGATGGAGTTGCTCCAGGGGCGCTTCATCTACGTGAAGGGCAGGGTGAACGGCCATGAGACGCCGCTCGTTCTGGACTCCGGGGGCAGCACGACGATCCTGTCCGCCACGTTTGCCGATGCCCTCGGTCTCTCCGGAGTCGGCAGTGTCTACATGGAAGGCGCGACGAGCGCTCAGGACGCGGCGCTCGTTCCAGGGATCGATATCGAGATAGGTCCGTTGCGCCTGGCGGGGTTGACGGTGGCGATCGCTGATCTGGCCGGCCCCGAGAAAGCCATGGGCCGGGCCATGCCGGTCATCCTGGGCAAGGAACTGTTCAATGCGTTCGTCGTGGACATCGACTACCCGCATTCAAAGATCGCTTTCCATACGCCCGCGTCCTACCGCCCAGACGCCGGCGCGCGACCGTTGCGACTGCTCAGCGATGATTTGGGCCTCAGGCTCATCGAGGCCAGTGTCGAGGGTCTGCCCTCGAGCCACTTCATCGTGGACATCGCCGCCGCGGGAAACCTCACTCTGTTCCAAGCGTACGCGGAAAAGAACAGCCTCCTGGTCGACCGCTTTCCCCGCAGCCAGAGGCTCTCGCGAGGCGTGGGCGGGGGCTCGGTGGTAACGCTCGCGACGCTCAAGAGCTTCACTCTGGCCGGCTTCGAGCTTCGAGACATGCCCGCCGACTCAAGAACCGTGCGGGCGTCCAGGCGGACTTTCACGGTTCCTTCTTGGAGGTGATCTTCGTCGCTCCGGGTAGCCCGGCTGCCGAAGCGGGATGGAGGGTCGGCGAGCGGATCACGGCCATTGACCACAAGGCGATAGCGCAGGACTACTTGACCTCTCGCGTGGAGTGGTCGTGTGGAAATGCAGGCTCGGCGGTCATCCTCACCGATGGCGAGGGGGTCGACCGGAGCGTCGTACTAGCGGACTATTATTGAGCGGCAGACGCCACATCCAGGTCCGTACGCTCATGAGGGAATGATGCGGCGAGTCCGGCGCCGTCTCCTCACCGTGGCCGTGGCCGCCCTGTTGGCCGCGGTCTCCATGGCCGCCTTGTGGCAGCGTGGCGCAGCGCGGTCCGGCGAACGCCGGGCACCCTCGCCCCCCATGACCTTCGACCCTCCCGCAACCGCCGACGCTGCGGCAGCCGGAACCCAGGAGGACGGGCTCCCCGGCGCCCCTCCATTGCCGCCGGCGCTACTGGCGCAGCTCCGCGCCAAGTGGGCCGGACGCGACCCGTCGTACAAGCCGCGCACCCGCCACCTGGACCCTCACGGCTCGCCGAAGTACACGAACCGCCTGTTCCTCGAAACCAGTCCCTACCTGCTGCAGCACGCGCACAACCCCGTGAACTGGTATCCGTGGGGCGACGAGGCCTTCGAGACCGCGCGCCGGATGGGCCGGCCCGTGCTGCTCTCGGTCGGCTACTCCACGTGCCACTGGTGTCACGTCATGGAAGAAGAATCGTTCGACAACGAGGAGATCGCGCGGTACATCAACGAGAACTACGTCATCGTCAAGGTGGACCGCGAGGAGCGGCCCGACATCGACGCGATCTACATGAGCGCCGTCCAGGCGCTGACGGGAAGCGGTGGGTGGCCCATGACGGTCTGGCTCACGCCCGACCGCAAGCCCTTCTTCGGCGGCACCTACTTCCCTGCCCACGACGGCGACCGCGGCGCCCGGGTCGGCTTCCTCACGCTGCTGCGCCAGCTGAAGGAGGCCTACACGGCCCGGGCCGACAAGGTGAGCGAAACCTCCGCTCGCCTCACCGAGGCCATTCGCCAGAACCTCGCCCCCGCTCCGGGCAAGAAAGGCGTGCCGGACGGTCGCGTGCTCGAAGCCGCGGCCGCTTACTATCGCTCCCGATACGACTCGGCTGACGGCGGCCTCGCAGGCGCCCCGAAGTTCCCGAGCAGCCTGCCCGTGCGCTTCCTGTTGCGGTACCACAGGCGGACCCAGGACGCGGAAGCCCTGCGCATGGCCGCGCAGACCCTCGAGAGGATGGCCGCGGGAGGGATGTACGACCACGTCGGCGGCGGCTTCCACCGCTACTCGACCGACGCCCAGTGGCTCGTGCCTCACTTCGAGAAGATGCTCTACGACAACGCCCTGCTGGCGATGGCCTATCTCGAGGGCTACCAGGCCACCGGGAATGAGGACTTCGCCCGCGTGGCGCGCGAGATCCTGCGCTACGTCGAGCGCGACATGACGTCGCCCGAGGGAGCCTTCTACTCCGCGACCGACGCGGACAGCCCCACGCCCCGCGGCCGGCTCGAGGAGGGTTGGTTCTTCACGTGGCCCCCTGACGAGGTCCGGGCGGCGCTCAACGAGCAGCAGGCCCGCATCGTCATCGCGTATTACGGCCTCACGCCCCACGGCAACTTCGAGGGACGCAACATCCTTCACGTCGCACGCCCCTTACAGGAGGTGGCCCGTGAGCTGAGTTTCCCGGCGGAGAAGGTCCGCGCCGTGGTCGAGGAGTCGAAGGACCGGCTCTACGCGGCCCGCGCCAAGCGACCCCCACCGCTCCGCGATGAGAAGATCCTCGCCGCCTGGAATGGCCTGATGATCGTCGCCCACGCCCAGGCGGCGCTCGTCCTTGGTGAGAAGCGATACGCGCAGCGGGGCGCGACGGCCGCGGAATTCGTCCTCACGCGAATGCGCAAGGACGGGCGCCTCTTGCGCAGCTACAAGGACGGCCAGGCCCACCACACCGGCTATCTGGATGACTACGCGTTCCTCATCGCTGGCCTGCTGGACCTCTATGAGGCGACGGGCGAGCCGCGCTGGCTCAAGGAAGCCCTTGCCTTGGACGGCGTGCTGGAGAAGCTGTACGAGGACAAGGAACACGGCGGGTATTTCATGACCAGCAACGACCACGACTCGCTCCCGGCGCGCGACAAGCCGGCCCATGACGGGGCCGAACCCTCGGGGAATTCAGTGCAGACATTGAACCTACTGCGGCTGAACGAGCTGACTACGGACGACCGGTACCGGCAGCGCGCGGAGCAGAGCCTGCGGGCCCTCAGTGGGCGGCTCTCCCAGGCCCCCGAGGCCCTCTCCGAGATGCTGCTGGCCGTCGACTTCCGCGTCGATACTCCCAAGGAGGTGCTCATCGTCACGCCCACGTCTCGGAAGGAGGCCGAGCCCTTCCTGGCGAAGCTGCGGTCCACGTTTCTTCCCAACCGTGTGCTGATCGTCGCCGCCGAGGGTCAGGACCTCACCGCCCAGTCGCAGCTCGTCCCGATCCTCAAGGGCAAGGTCGCCCGGAAAGGCCAGGCTACTGCCTACGTGTGCGAGCAGCGCGTGTGCAAGCTTCCCACATCCGACCCCGAGGTGTTCGCGCGCCAGATCTGGCAAGCGGAGCGGCCGGACCATGGCGGTTCGAGCTCACCGGAGCACCCCCGCCAGTAGCGCGTTGAAGTGGGCCACCGACGAGGTCCGGCGGCAGCCCCAGGCTCTCGGGCGGCGAGGAACGCCGACGGGGCATCGTTCCCTGCGGGGGACGGTCTGCTCGTGCTGGGCGTCCTCATCGGCGGGTGGTTTGCGGCGCGGCAGAACGGACCGGTCGCGCTCCGCGCCCCGAAGTCGGCCCCTCTGTTGAAGCGTTTCGCGGGACGCATCGGCCTCGGGATCGGCCCCTCCATCGCCACCGCGTGTACCACCGCGTAGCCACGGTGCCGACCTGCCTGCTGAACGTAGTCGCCGCCGGCGCGGCTCAAACTGCCCCGCCGGCCTCGTCCCATAATACGCCCGCGGCATTCACGCCCGCCCTTCCCGCCACTCCCGGCGGACCCTGTTCGCTCAACCGTCGTTAGGAGCGTTCCCGATGCGTCTCGAACCCAAACCGGCCGCAACGACAGAGCGTCTGCGAGATAAAGGGCGCCCCTGCGTTCCGTGTCCACTCCACGGGGCTCGAACGAGTTGCGGCGACGAGGCACGTGTCCTCGGACCCAGGGCGCAAGCCTGTTTCAAGGCGTTCCATGCGGAGCACTCGCGGCATGCCCACGGGCTCCATTCCGTCCTGGCTGGCTGCCTGGGGACCCCGCGTCTGCTCCGTCATTTCTGAGGACGGGCCACCGCAATTCTCAAGCCTGAGAAGCTTCCCGTAGTCCCGCCGTGAGGGACGACGCGCTAACCCCAAGCCCGTCATGGCGGAGCAATCTAACAGCGAGTTTGACTCGGACGGCACACGCCTTGCCTCTGCTCGACCCAGACGAGTTTGAGCCTGGGGAGGGAGTCCGATGGAACTTCGGAGAGTCGAAACGAAGCGAGCAGAGCAGCTGAGGCGGCGGCCGTCCTCGTCCACGGTGCAGCCCGAGACGCCGCAGGCGGAGGGCTCCCTCCAGTGGGTCACGGCGAGGGTTCCGCCCGACCTTATCCGCGAGATCGAGGCTCACGCCAAGCGCAGCGGGACGACTCGGTCCGAGGCGATCCGGGAGTGTCTGGCCGTGGGAATCGAGACCATTCGTCACCGCGAAGGCGTCCCGGGTGGGCGTGTCGAGGAGCTGCTTGGAGCGATCGAGAGCGTCCGCCTGCTGCTCGAGCTGGTCGGTCCGCCGACCTTCGGAACGCAGCGGCTCCTGGCCCACTGGGCGTCCCGCGACGGGGCCGTGAAGGTCAGCGAGGACGAGCTGCTGGCCGAGGTGCGAGTCGTCAGCGCCGACGAGTGGGAGCAGGCGGTTGCCGACGCGGAGCGAGACCTCTCCAGGCCCCGTGACTTGGGCCCGCACGACGAGAAGGCCTGACGTGTTCTTCGTCGAGGCGCGATACCACCGAGACCCGAGTCGAGCAGGAGCGCAGGTGCGCTACATCGCGCACCGCGAGGAAGGGCTGACCGACGGGCAGCGACGCGAGCTCTACGGAATCGGCGAGCGGTATCGGGCAATGAGAGGCGACGAGCACGCCATCCGAAAGGCCCTCCGCGAGGACGGACGTGGCCTCCGGAGCCCGGTCTACTTCCGCTTCGTCCTGACCGTGGACAACCCCGCGGCGGAGCGATTCCAGAGGCTCGACGGCTACTTCTGCGAGCGCGTTCTCCGTGACGCCGTGGAGAAGACCTTCCGCGGAGCTGCCAGGGGCGCCCAGGGCGTGTTCGCGGTCCACCAGCACGGCGGCCAGGGCCGGCCCGCCCACCCTCACGTGCACGCTCTCCTCAGCCCACGCTTTGAAAACCGGATGGCGGTCCACCTCTCCCCGGTCAGGATCCAGCGGGTCAAGGAACGCTGGGAGCGGGAGGTTCTCGCTGGCCTACAGCGCCAGGAGCGGCGGCTCGATCGGGCCCGCGCCGCCCTCACGCGGGTACCGGTCCATCGCTCGGACGAACGGGATGCGCCGCAGCTCGAACGGCTCCTCCCCTTCAGATCAAGGAGGCCGCGGCGCGACGGCCAACTGGAGCTGTTCGCGACGGCCAGAAGGTCAGTGCGGCTCGCCCGAGGGCATGGCTGGGTACGGCGATGGCTTCGGTTCGGCCGGCGCGCCGCCAGGTGGCAGCAAGACCCAGAGAAGGCGGCTCGGCGAGCCGTCTTTCGCCTGGCCACCCGCGCCATGCCAAACCCAATGCGCGACGTGATCGCGCTGCTGCGCGGCCTCCGAGGGCTAGCTGTTCGGCAGCGATAGGGATCAGGCGACTAGGTGCTTCCATGACGCACATGACCTCGCTCTCCGCGCCGCCGGCTGCACGAGGTTGGCAGGCGAACGATGGTCACCACTACACGGTGGCGGAACTCTCCGAGGCCTGGAACGTCTCACCCGACTTCATTCGAGACCTTTTCCGCGATGAGCACGATGTCGTCCGCTGGGTTCGTAGTCGCCCCGGCAAGCGGCGGTACATCGTGATCAGGATTCCGGCCAGCGCGGCCGAAAGGGTCTACCGCCGGGCGCAGCAGAGAATCTGACCTTTTGAATGGTCGCTTTCAGGTGTAGCATGACGTCGACCTTGCGCGGCAATCAGACCGAACGCGCGACCATGCGATCAGAGGGCAAGTCGCCACGAGTGTCCCTCGCGTTCATCGCACTAGTGACGCTGGTCGCACCGGCGGTGGCGTTCCGACAAGAGGCCACTGTCAACCCCGGCAATCCGTTTACGCTGGAGGACTTCAAGGCTGGCGATCAGAACCGCGAGCCGTACCAGCGGGCCACCGATGTTCTGCGCGCACTGGAGGTCACCTCAGGCGCCCGGGTCGCCGATGTTGGCGCCGGTGCCGGCTATTATGCGATGCGCCTGTCCGAGATGGTCGGCCCAGAGGGGAAGGTGTTCGCCGAGGACATCTCCGACGCCGCGCTGCGTTGGCTGAATCGACGCATCACGGTGTTCGCGCTGCGCAACGTTGAAGTCGTCCAAGGCGACATCGACAATCCCAAACTGCCCGCTGACTCGTTGGCGGCAGTGCTGATCGTGGATTCGTATCACCACTTTGCGCAGCAGCAACCCATGCTAGCGCACATCCTTCAAGCGCTCGATCCCGGCGGCCGTCTGGTAATCGCGGACTACAGTCTTCGAGATCATCGAACCCGCTCCCGCGCCGATCAACTCAGCATTCACGAAATCGATCCCGAGTTGGTGCAGCACGAAATCGAAATGGTGGGCTTTCACGTCGTGCGCCGCGACGATCCTTTCCTCAGACAGATCCCCGAGGCCAAGCAGAACAGAATTGGCGCGGCTGATATGTGGTTGTTGGTTGCCGTACGGCCCAAATAGATCGATGGACCGAGCTGGCCTCACCCGTGACGTGTGCCGGCGCCGCCAGCAAGGGCGCCCGCGAGCAAGAGGTCTACGACGAGCTGATGGGCGTGATCTTCAAACTGACCCGCTGAAGCGGGCGAGGAGATAGGCGAGTGTCGAGCAAGACTCTACTGGCCCTGAGTTGCGCGGCCGTGCTGGGCGTAACCGCCATCGCGGCAGACGAGAGCAAGCCCCCAAGCTGTTGCGCGAAGGCGAAGCAGGGTGCGACGGCAACGCCCGAGAAGATGCGGTGCTCCCTCACCGGCAAGGTCGTGGAGAAGTGCTGCTGCGTCCAGCGGGAGGGCAAGCTGCACTGCACCCTGGCCGACAAGGACGTCGCCAAGTGCTGCTGCAGCAAGGCGGAGGACAAGGCCGCCAAAGCCAAGTAGCGCTGCACTGTCGGCTGATCGTCCACAAGCCCTAGTTCCACGACCTCCGAACGGCGTCTTCCAGGGCAATCTGCCGCGACCGGACCCACGGCGCATAGTGCTTCTCGGCGATCTTGATCGTGTTCCCGAGAAGGACCGCGACGGTCTCGAGGGCCACGCCCTTTTCAAGCAGCGACACGGCGAACGTGTCGCGGAACCGATGCGCGTGCCCATGCTCCACTGCCGCCAGATCGAATAGCCGGCGGAGGGATCTCTGCCAGTCAGCGACCGCGGACTTCGGGTTTCCGTGGCCCGACCAGAAGAGCAGCTCGCCACTTCCCCGACTTCCCGAAGGACTCGATCACGACCGGAGGCAACGGGACGTAGACGGGCTGCCCGGTCTTCTGCGTGTAGACCATGAGCTTCCCGTCCACGATCCGGTCGCGGCGCAGGCAGACGGCATCACGGATGCGGAGGCCGGAGTATCGAAGGAGGAGAACGAACGCCCGCAGCCTGGCGCGGTTGTCGATGCCGAATGAGTTCTTCGTCGGGTACTTGTCGACCGCCGCGAGGATCCTCTCGAACTCTTCCCCGGTGAAGGGCAGCGTCGGCTTTTGGTGGAACTTCGGCGCCTTCAACATGCCGACCGGGTTCTCGTCGACCCACTTCATGCCGGCGCAGAACCGAAAGAACGACCGGAGCCGCTCGAGCTTCTTCAGGGCCGAGATCGGCGAGTCGGTCCAGCTCGCCCGGAACCTCACCATGCTTTCGCTCGTGAGCTGCGAGATGAACTTGACGCCGATCTCCTCGGCGAAGGCCACGAGCCGAGACAGCAGGACCTTCTGCTTGCCAACCGTGGCTGCGGTGAGGTGCCTGGCCGCGAGATCCTCGAGGAATCGGCTTACGGCGTCCTCGACGCTGATGAGGGCCGTGTTCGGGCCCCTGCTCTCCCAGGCCCGGAGGAGGTCCTGGCCAGCTTCCCACGAGCGCATGTCCAGGGCGCGGCGAACCTTCTCGCCGCGGAGCGTTCCCTCGACCCAGAGGGGGCATTGGCAGCTCCGATGCTTCCGGCCTTTGGGTCGATGACGGCAGTTGGTGAGATGCCGCCGGTAGAGGGTCAGCACCGAAACAGTATCGCACGTATTACACACACGGCGATTCTGTCGGCGCTAAGTTATTGATTATATTAGAGTTAAAGTGGTGGAGGCGGCGGGAGTCGAACCCGCGTCCGGAAGCGCGCCTGCGAAAGACCCTACAGGTTTAGTCCCGCCTGAAAGTTCGCCGCGAGCGTGAAGGCGGGACCAAACCGCCCGCGGCTAGTCCGATTGATCTCGCCCGTTACCTCCGGACCGAAGGCGCCGGACCAGCCCACCTTTATGACGCTCTCTCCAGATCCCGTGGGCGGGGCCCCGGGAGAGCGGGTTGCCTAGGGTTTAGTTAGGCAGCCAATGCCAAGTTATCGTTGGCAGTTGTGTTTTTCCACCGGATTTACGAGCCGGTAGCACGCTCGACCTGCGTCTTTCGGGGTCACCGTTCCCGTCGAAACCGTGACGCCCCCACATGCCGTCATTTTACCACGTCCGGGACCGGGAGCCCGAGATCCCGGAGCGCCTTCTCGTCGCCCGGATGGTTCAACGTCCAGTAGGCGAGGCGCTTCGAGCCCAGGAGCGCGCCCTCCTCCCCTCCGCCTCCCGTGAAGCGCACGAGACGGTAGGGCGGCTCGGCCTCCACCTCGTAGGTGAGCTTCCCGCCGCCCTCCACCTCGACCGTCCACGCGTAGACCTTGAAGCGTCCGGCGGGGACGGCCAGGGAGGTGACCTCGGCCGCGCGCGCGACCTGGGCCTTGCCCCAGGCCAGCTTCCGATGCTCGAGCCGCGCGCGCAGGAGGCTCGGCAGGAAGGCCACGGAGCGGCTCTCTCCCGGCTTCAGGTAGGCGCCGTTCCAGCCGCGGACGAGGATGGGCAGCGCGTCCTCGAACACACCGCCGTCCGGCAGCTCGAGGTCGTCGCTGCCGTCGGCCTCGCCGTCGAAGTAGCTGTGGAAGATCCCGCCGACGCGGCCGTTCCGTGGCAGCAAGTGGTGATACACGTTCCCGCACCACTCCTGGCTCGAGAAGCTGACCTTGGCCACCGGCCAGCCCGGGGCCACGCGGAGGAAGGTCGAGGTCATGACCTTGTAGCCGTAGATCCCGGTCTGGAACTCGCGCACCGCGTTCAGCTTCATCACCGGGTAGACGTCGCTGGCGGGATGCTTGCCCGGGTCTGCCTTCACCCGCAGGGTGTCGCTGAAGTCCTCCGTGACGAAGATGAAGACCGCGGTGCCGGGCCGGGGCGAGCCGTAGCGGGGCTGGGTCAAGCGATAGCCGTTCAACTCCGCCTTGTTGTCTCCCCAATGGGCCCAGAAATCCTGGGCCCATCCCGGGCTGGCGAGCCCCAGCACGAGCGCCACTACCGCGAGTCGCACCGCGTCGCCCCTTTCCCCCCAAGCTCATCATACGCCGCGCTTGCGGCAGAGCGCCTCGAGCGGACACTCGCCGCACCGGGGCCGCGGCCGGCAGACCTCCTTGCCCAGCCGCACGAGCTGCGCGTGGTAGTCGTTGAAGAGCGCCGCGTCTCCGGGAAGGCGCTCCATGAAGAAACGCTGGACCTCGTCGTAGCCGAGGCCGCGCCCGAGCAGCCCCAGGCGCGTGAAGATCCGGCGCGTGTACGCATCGACCACGAAGAGCGGCCGGCCGGCCGCGTAGAGCGCTATCGAGTCGGCGGTCTCGGGTCCGATGCCGTGAACGCCGAGCAGGCGGCCCCGCAGGACCCACGGGTCTTCGGCGCGCATGGCCTCGACCCTCCCGCGGTAGGCGGAGCGGAGGAAGTCGAGAAAGGCCCGAACCCGCGACGCCTTCACCCGGAAGGTCCCGGAGGGGCGGATCAGGGAGGCGATCCGCGAGACGGAGAGCGGGGAGAGCCCCTCGAAAGAGAGCCGGCCCGCCCGCCGCAGCCGCTCGAGCGCCCGCTCGACGTTCGTCCAGGACGTGTTCTGGACCAGGATCGCGCCCAGGCAGACCTCGAACGGGGTTTCGGCTGGCCACCAGCCCGCCGGCCCGAAGCAGCGGACGAGCCTCCGGTAGATGCCACGGAGGCTGGGCGTCCGGTCGTTCATCGACCCCCCCTCCTATCCTCCCCCACGTAGGGGGGAGGGAACGCTGGTGCGCGGCCGGCTCCGCGCTCGTTCATCGACCCCCCACCCTTGTATCCCAACCTGTAGGTATCCCAACCTGTATTGACAGCGGATGTTCAGGTACAAGATAATCCGACCGGCGCTAAATCAAGATGGAGTCGCGTTTTCGGCAGAGGATGCCGAGGTAGCGAATGGGCCTAGAAGAGGACCTGAAGGCGAGAGCACTGGCTCTCATCAGCCAGCAGATGGCGACCTGGGTCGTCGAGATCCAGCGCCACATCCAGGATCACCAGGGAAACCTCGTGCGCACCCTGGACGAGCTGCAGGAGACGGTCGCCCGCTACGACGAGAAGATCAACGAGGACGAGATCGCGGCCGCGATGTCGGAGGTCGTGGCCCAGCAACCGCCCGGGAGCGGGGGCGGAGCCGACTACTCGGCCTTGAAGGCCTCGCTCCGCGCCATCGAGAAGGGGGCCAGCCTTTCGGAGGTGCTCACCTACCTCGTCAACGAGGTCGGGCAGTACATCGACCGCGCCGCCATGTTCATCGTGAAGGGGCCGAACGCGATCGGCTGGTATGCGCGAGGGGTACAGCCGCCCGACGTGGTGAAGTCGGTCACCATCCCCCTGAACGGCGAGACGGTGTTCCGGGTCGTGTTCAACTCGCGCCACGCGGAGCGCGGCCACATCTCGCAGGCGGCCAACACCAGCCAGGCCCTGGCGCGCCTGGGCGGGCGTCCCGAGGGCATCCTGGCGGTGCCCCTCATCCTGCGCGACAAGCTGGCCGCGATCCTCTACTGCGATTCCAAGCAGGACGAGATTCCCGCCGGCGTGGCCGACATGATCGAGATCCTGGTCTCGTACGCGGCCAAGACCATCGACCTCATCTCGGCCGCGCCCAAGCCCGCGGGAATCGGGGGCACCACGGGGACGAGCATGGAGCGCGCGACCGCGATCCGCGCCGGAGGCGACGAGATACGCGAGCGCGCCGGCGTGCCGCGGCCGTCCGCGTCGGCGCCGCCCTCGCCCTCCGCCCCCGCCGGAGACGGCGAAGGCACCTCGACCGTCATGTTCAACGCCTCCACCTTCGCCACCATGAAGCAGCAGGCCGGAGG
>WNFT01002952.1_pt1 | contig 19766 bp, 22 predicted proteins | sample 5400191 | NCBI WGS metagenome assembly WNFT01 (sample SAMN13153359, study PRJNA577476) | soil metagenome | isolation source: 80 cm saprolite under Madrone tree | place: USA:California | collected 2016-06-14 | reverse complement strand
GAAGCGCAACAGCCATTTGCGCGTGCCGTCGATGGATTGGCGATCGACCACGGCGCTCGGCCGCTCGATGACATAACGCGCCGCAAGCCGCGCCCGAAAATCCTTCGAGAGCGTGGTCATGGCGGCGAAATCGGTCAGGCCGCGATGATAGATCCAGTGCCAAAGCTGGCGCGCACGAAAGGCCGGCTCGCCCACCTGCTGCAATTCCGCGGTGAGTTCGGCGCGATCGAGCCCGACCAGGTTCTTGCGAGACTCGCTGTCGGCGGCTGGCGGCGCGAAGAGTTCAGCGTGGCCGGCCGTGCTCATCGCCTGACTCTCATCTCCTGGCTATTGAATCTTGCAGGCAGTGCCGATGGCCTGATAGGCCTTGGTGAAGCCGTTCAGCGAATATGTATCGGTGATCTGATTGCCGCGCGAGGACACGCCCTGGATAACCAGCGTATTGCCCTTGCGCATGGCAGTCACCAGCGCCTTGTCGGTATCCGCATCCTTGGCCCAGGCGCGATCTTTCTGCAGCAATCCCAACGAGAAATTCTGCTTGCCGATGGTGACCTTCACCTCGCTGTCGGGCTTGAATTCGTAGCCGGCGATATAGCTCACCTGGTCGCGGACGTTGGCCTGGGGGGCATGGGTGATAGCGATATATGGTTTGCCCCGGTTGGAGAATTTGCCGGCCTGTTTCTTGGGCTCGCTCGTGGCATAGCACAGCGTCTTGCCGCCCTCGTCATAGGTGGACGCGGTCCAATCGGTGAATTTGTTGATGGGCGTCGGCGCGCTGGCCGCCGCGGCTGTCTCGCCCGGCACCGCCAAGCCCGACATCGCCAGGCCCGAAACCGCCAAAATCACCGCCACGCCGCCCGCCTTGAGCAAGTTCATCATCGTCTTGACCCTAACTTTGCCATTCAACCGAAGGTCCTGAATTCGTTCCGCCCGGCCATTGAACCGCCGGAGGTTCGTTCCCGTAACATATTGTTGTGCAGCAGGCAATTTCACTGCTTCCCTTTCCGGGATTTTCGCCCTGGCGGCCCCGCCGGCGGCTTGCCCGATTTCCGATCCTGGGGCTAGATGTCCCAGTGACCCGCGACCGGCCAGCCCAGGTTCAAACGGCCAGTCCGGCCGACGAGCTGATCGAGCGCGTCGCCCGGACAGCTGACCGCGCCGCCTTTGCCGAGCTTTTCCGCCTGTTCGCTCCTCGGCTCAAATCTTATTTGATTCGTCAGGGCTGCGACATCGCTCTTGCCGAGGAGTTGATGCAGGAAACCATGGTCATGGTCTGGCGCCGAGCCGCCAGTTTCGACCGCCGCCGCGCCGGGGTGGCGACCTGGATCTTTACCATCGCCCGCAACAAGCGGGCCGACGCCCTGCGTCGCCAGCGCCGGCCGGAAATCGATCTTGAAGACCCGGCCTTGGCGCCCGATCCGCCACCCAGCACCGAAGAATCAGTGCTGGCCCATGAGCGGGGGCGCCGCCTGGCCCAGGCGCTCGCCACATTGCCCAAGGAACGGGCGGCACTGATTCGATTGGCTTATTTCGACGATCGGGTCCAAAGCGATATCGCCGCCGAGACGCGGCTGCCGCTCGGCACCGTCAAGTCGCGCCTGCGCCTAGCCTTGGCCAAGCTGCGCCGGGCGCTCGAGGCGTTCGAGCAATGGCCAGCCTTCATCCGGGACATCACCCCGCCGACGAGTTGTTGGTCGGCTATGCCGCCGGCAACATCGCCGAGGCCCCGGCTTTGATGATTGCCACCCATCTGGCGCTCTGCCCGGCCTGCCGGCGCCAGGTTGCCGATTACGAGGCCCTGGGTGGCGAATTGCTGAGTGAATTGTCGGAAGAACCTTTAGGGGCCGACAGTCTGGGCAAGACCCTGGCGGAGCTCAACCGGGTGGCGCCGGAGCCGGGGCGGCCGAGCTCCGCCAGCCCGCCGAAAAGCGATTCGCCCCTGCTGCCCCAGCCGCTGCGCGACTATATGTCTCAGGCCTGGGCGGCGCGGGGAACCTGGCGTTCGGCATGCCGGGCCTGCGGACCCTGAAGCTGAAGGCCGACGGAGCCAAAGTCTGGATGATGGAGCTGGGCGCGGGTCGACCCGTCCCCCATCACGGCCACCGCGGGCAGGAGATGGTCCTGGTGCTCTCCGGGGGCTATCACGATGGCGAAACCGGCTACGGCCCGGGCGATCTGCACGTGTCGGCGCCGGAGATCGTTCACCAGTCCATCGTCGATGATGACGGCCCTTGCCTCTGCCTGGTGATGGTGGAAGGCGGCATCCGTCCCACCAGCCTGCTGGGCCGTGTCGTCGCGGGCTTATTCGGCTACTGAAACCGTCTTCCGGCTGCGCTTGCGCCTCCACAGCGGCTCGCCATGGACATGGGCGGCCGGGCGCGCTTGGCCTCCGCCGGTCCGCACCGGCCGTTCGGCGAATCTTCCCAGGCTGATCATCCGGTCGTACATGACAAGGGCGCCGGCGATGGCGAGATTGACGCAGAACTTCGTGGGGATCTTCACCAGGAAATCGCAGCGCTCGACGAGATCCTGCGACAGGCTCGCGCGTTCGGCGCCCAGCACATAGGCTGCCTGGTGCGGATGGGTGAAGCTGGGCAGATCGACGGCATCATCCATGAACTCGACGCCCACCAGCCGGCAGCCATGGGGCAAATGCAGATCCGCCAGAGCGCCGTAGGCATGGAAGGGCAGACTCGCCACCGCCGCCGAGGTATCGGATTGGGCCGCGGCCTTGGCATCGAAGGCGGCGCCAATGGTGAAGGTGAAACTGGCGCCGAAGGCATGGGCGCTGCGCAACAGGCTGCCGAGATTCATCGGCTTGCTGATGCCCTCGACGCCGATGCCGAAATATCCGCGCATGACGGCGAAGCTTGCATGGGCTCTTGCGGCGCGGCAAGGTGTTTCATCCCTATAAACGCCTCTCGAGGCCTATCCGTGAAATCCGAAGATATGACTAATCAGCATCCGCCTTTGATCGTCGAAGTCACCCGGGGCAAGGCCGAGCAGGACGGCGATTTTGTCGAAAGCCGGCATCGCTGCCATGCCGCCGTAGTCGATCGAGATGGAACGGTCGTGCGGAAGTGGGGCGACGTCGATCAGCCGATCTACGGCCGCTCGGCGATCAAGCCGATGCTGGCCCTGGGGCTGGTGGAGAGTGGTGCCGCCGATGCCTTCAAGCTCGGCAACGCGGAGATCGCGCTCGCCTGCGCCTCCCACAGCGGCGAGCCGCAGCATGTGGATCGGGTACGCGCCTGGCTGCAGCGCATCGGGCGGTCGCCTGCCGATCTCGAATGCGGCGCCCACATGCCCTACAACGAAGTTGCCATGCGCGACATGGTCCGCGCCGGCATCGAGCCCGACGCCAGCCACAACAATTGTTCGGGCAAGCATAGCGGCTTCCTGACCACGGCCGTGCATCTCAAGGAACCGACCAAGGGCTATATCCGATACGAGCATCCCATCCAGCAGCGCCTGCTGGGCATCATGGAACAGCTTTCAGGCCTCGATCTTTCCCATGCGCCCCGCGGCGTCGATGGCTGCGGGATTCCCACCATCGCCCTCCCCATCGCCCAAACGGCCATGGCCATGGCGCGCCTAGCCGATCCGCAGGGCCTGCCCCCGGCGCGTGCCGCGGCCGCCAAGCGCAGCGTCACTGCCATGACGGCCGAGCCTTACATGGTGGGCGGCGCGGGCGAGTTCTGCAGCGAGGTCATGCATGCGCTCGGTGGCAAGGCGGCGCTTAAGCCGGGCGCCGAAGGGGTCTATGCCGGCATACTTCCCGAACTCGGGCTCGGCATTTGTCTCAAGAACGAAGACGGCGCCGGCCGGGGATGCGAAGTGGCCATGGCTCAGATCCTGGTCGAGCTCGGCGTCTTGAGCGCGGAAGAGCGGGCCAAGCTCGCGGACCGGCTGACGCCGCCGGTGGTAAACCGGGCGGGGCTCAAGGTCGGCCGCATTCGCGCCGCGGCCGACGCCGCGTTCTAAGGATCGGCGTCGATCATGCGCGCAATTCAATGTCGGGCCTGGGGAGAGATCGACAATCTCGCCCTCGTCGATATTCCGCCGCCCGACAAGCCAGGCCCGGGCGAGATCCTCGTCGACGTCGCTGCGGCCGGGGTCAATTTCGCCGATCTCCTGATGACCGCCGGCAAATATCAGGAACGGCCCATGCCGCCCTTCACGCCGGGATTCGAAATCGCCGGAACGGTGCATGACATTGGCGCGGACGTCTCACGCCTCAAGCCGGGCAATCGCGTCCTGGCGTTGCTGGATCGCGGCGGCTTTGCCGAGCAGGCGATCGCGCGCGAGGCGGACACATTTATTTTGCCGGACGCCATGGATTTCGCTACCGCGGCTGGATTCGCCATCGCCTATGGCACCTCTCACGGGGCGCTGACATGGCGCGCCGCGCTGAAACCAAACGAGTTGCTGCTGGTGCTGGGCGCCGCGGGGGGCGTGGGATTGACGGCGGTGGAGGTCGGCAAGGCCTTGGGCGCCCGGGTCATCGCCTGCGCCGGTAGCGCTGAGAAGCTCGCCATCGCCAAGGCCCACGGCGCCGATCATGTGATCGACTACCGCGAAGAAAGCCTCCGCAGCCGGTTGCGCGAGATCGCCGATGGCGGCGGCGTGGATGTGGTCTATGACCCGGTGGGCGGCGACAGCTTCGATGCCGCCCTGCGTTCGACCAATTGGAACGGGCGGCTCATCGTGATCGGTTTTGCCGGCGGCAAGGTGCAACAGATTCCTGCCAATGTCCTGCTGGTGAAAAACCTCTCGGTGCACGGTTTCTATTGGGGTTCCTACCGGCGCCAGCAGCCCGATCTTCTGCCCCCCGCCTTTGCCCAGATGTTCGCCTGGTGGGAATCGGGCAAGCTGAAACCGCGAGTTTCCGGGCGCTACGATCTGGCCGAGGCCAAGACCGCGCTCAGCCTGGTCGCCGAGCGACGGGCGACGGGCAAGATCGTGCTGACGACCGGTCGCGAATGAGCGATCCGGTTGCCGCCCAATACGAGGCCTATCCCTACCCCGCACGCAATCCGCAGGATGAGAAATCCCGGATGGTGGATGGCTCCCCCAGCCATCTGAAGGAAGTCGACCATTATATTTTCGGAGGGTCGCGCGATTTTCGGCAGCCCTTTCGCGCCCTTGTAGCGGGCGGCGGCACGGGTGACGGGCTCATCCTGCTGGCTCAGCATCTGGCCGATCGCGGCTGCCCGGCCGCGGTGGTCTATCTCGATGTCTCCGTCGCCTCGCGGCGCATCGCCGAAGCCCGGGCCAAGACCCGGGGGCTGACGAATATCCAGTTTCATACCGGCTCGCTGCTCGACCTGCCCCGAATCGGCCTCGGCCGGTTCGACTACATCGATTGCTGCGGCGTGCTGCATCATCTGGCGGATCCCGCCGCCGGTGTCGCCGCGCTGACCTCGGTCATGGCGCCGGAGGGCGGCATGGGTCTGATGCTCTATGGGGCCCTTGGCCGTACCGGCGTATATCACGCTCAGGCCATGCTGAAGATGCTGGGCGACAACGAAGAGGCGTTGAGCGCTCGCATCGATCGTGCCAAGCGGCTGATGGGGCAATTGCCGGAGACCAATTGGCTGGCACGCAATTCGGCCATCGGCGATTACAAACGCGGCGAGGACGCCGCCATCGTCGATCTGCTGCTCCATGCCCGCGATCGCGCCTATGGCGTCGATGAAATCGACCAGCTCGTTCGAGGAGCGGGCCTCGAGATCGTCTCCTTCATCGATCCCTGGCGCTACGATCCCGACAGCTATCTGAGCGACGCCAAGCTGAAGGCGCGGCTGGCCCCGCTTCCGGCGCTGGCTCGTGCGCGCTTTGCCGAGCTTCTGGCCGGCAATATCAAATCCCACATCTGCTATGTCGTCGCGGCCGGCCGCGCCGCCACAGCACTGGCGCGATGCGACGATCCTTCGGCCATCCCGGTAATGCGCCATGACGACGGCCCGGCAATCGGGCGCGCCATCAAGGACGACCGCATCGCTTTTCGCATCGATGGGCTCGAGGTCGGTTTTGCCCTGCCCCGCATGGCCCCGGCCATCTTGGCGCGCATCGATGGCCGTCGCTCACTCTCGGAGTTGCAGCGCGATCTCGCAGCCGAATTCGGCGCGCGGGCGGCGCCCGCCGCCTTCGACAGCGACTTCGCCCGGCTCTACAAGGTCATGAACGGCATCGGGCGCATGACGATTCGGCATGTCCCAACATGAAACAACAAGGCGCCCTGCGATGATCTCCCGCGAATACCGCCTGTTTCTGCGTCGGTGGGCGAAGAATCCCATGAGCATCGGCGCCATCGCGCCCAGCAGCCGGCGTCTGGCCGATGCCATGGCGCGCCAGGTGCCCGCCTTCGGAGCAGGTCCGGTGATCGAACTGGGCGGCGGCACCGGCAACATCACGGCCGGGCTTCTGCGCGCCGGCATCGCCGCCGGCCGGCTGGTGGTACTCGAGCGCGATCCCGCCCTCCATCGCATGTTGCAGGAGCGCTACCCGCAATTGCGCGTGGTGCTGGGCGATGCGGCGGCGCTGGTGGAATGCTTGCGGCCGCTGGGCGTCGAACGGGCGGATGCGGTGGTCTCGGGCCTGCCGCTGTTGTCGATTCCCCGCAACACCCAGGACGAGATCGTGCGCGGCGTCTTTCGTCTGCTGTCGCCGGGCGCGCCGTTCATCCAGTTTACCTATGGGCCCTATTCCCCAGTCGGGCGGGAACGTCTGGGGGTCAGCGGGAAAGTGGCGACATGGGTCCCGGCGAATCTGCCGCCGGCCAGTGTCTGGGTCTATCGCCGGACGGCAGGCTCGTCCCAGGTCAGGTGAATCATATCGAGGGAGGGCGGGGCGACAGGGGTCGCCGAGAGCAGGCCATGGATCTGGCCGCGATGATGGGTCTGATGGTTGAAGATGTGGCCCAGCACCTGGACCATGGGCACGGACTTCCCCTCGCCCGCCATGTTGCGATAGCTGAGATTGTCGGCGAGGTCGGGGTCGGCATAGCTGTCGACGATGGCGACCAGGCGCTCATCCTCGCTCACGCGGGCGGCGCGGAGTTCCTCGAAATCGTCGTAGAGTTCCTGATCGAGGGCCGCAATTCCGTGGGGCTGATCGACGAGGCGCGATAGCCAGACACGGTCGCCCACCAGAATGTGGTTCAACGTGGCATGGATCGAGCCGAAGAAGGAGGGCCGCTTGGCCTTGCGCTCCCCGTCGGAGAGCATGGCCGCCGCCGTGTAGATCCGCTCGTTGGCCCAGGCGTTGTATTGGGCCATCTGGCGGAAATAGGCGACATTCATCGGCACCCCCTGCTTCGGACATCCCGCCGATCACGGCCTCCAAAACGGCTTGGAAACCTCGCGCTCGACATCGGCCAGGCTGATGCCGATATCGTGCAACAACCGGTCATCGAGCGCCATCAGATGCATGCGATCCTTGTGGCGCCGCTGCCAGGTGAGCAGGGAATCGACCACAGTGGACAAACCGTTGTCCATCGTGCGAACAAAACGTGTCCAGGAGCTATTCTGGGCCGACAGGGCCTGGGAATTGGCCTCATTTGCGCAGATCTGGTTCATAACAGTCTCCTTTGGTTGATCAGCATTTGTCGTAGCTGATGAGTGGAATTTGGCACCGGAGGGGTGTAATCTCAAACGATCGTTTCTCATATGTTTCGTTAGAAAAACTAACAGGTAGACAATGGCTGACCGCCTGCCCCCTTTGAATGCTTTGCGCACCTTCGACGTCGCCGCCAAGCATCTCAGTTTCACCAAGGCTGCGGCCGAACTCAACGTTACCCACAGCGCCATCAGCCATCAGATCAAGGCTTTGGAGGAATGGCTGGGAATCCCCCTTTTCCGACGCGTCAATCGGGGACTGGTGCTCACCGATCCGGGCCAGGCCTATCTGAAACCGGTGCGCGAATCCTTTCTGCGCCTGGGCGACGCGACCCGCCGCCTGAAGGCAAAGGGGCGCAGCGGGCCGTTGACGGTCAGCGTCATGCCCTCGTTTGCCGGCAAGTGGCTGGTGCCGCGCCTACGCGGATTTCGCGAACGCCATCCCGATATCGATGTGCGGATCTCGGCGGACTCGCACCTCACCGATTTCGATCGCGAGGATGTGGATGTCGCCGTGCGCTATGGCCGCGGCAATTGGGCCAACGATTTGCGGGTCGATCTCTTGATGCGCGAAAGCCTGTTTCCAGTCTGCAGTCCCAAGCTGCGGGAGGGCCCGATCCCGCTCGCCACGCCATCGGATCTGCGCCATCACACCCTGCTGTCCGACTTCGATTGGCGCGTCGATTTCTGGCAGCTCTGGCTGGACGCGGCCGGCATCTACGATGTGGTGCCCGAGCATTCGCTCAGCTTCAACTACTCGAACCTGATGCTTCAGGCGGCCATCGACGGATTGGGCGTGGGGCTGAGCCAGAACGCGCTCGCCGGCGACGATCTGGCGGCAGGGCGCCTGGTGAGGCCCTTCGATATCGCGCTACCGACCGACTACGCCTATTACGTGGTCAGCCCAACCATCACCGCCGAGCAGCCCAAGATCATCGCCTTCCGTGATTGGCTGACCGACGAAGCCAACATTGGACGTGCCGATCCGACGGGCTGATCCGGCTCAGTTGAAAAATGGCTCGAGGCGATCCATGGCCTCGGCCAGCCGTGCCGGGCTGGCGGCAAAACATAGTCTGAGGAAGCTCTCGCCGCCGGTACCAAACGCGGCACCCGGCGCCAGGCCGACACGGGCCTCGTCCACCAGGCGCATGGCAAGCTTGTAGGAATCCGGTTCGCCCTCGACCTGGAACATCAGATAGAACGCGGCCTCGGTGCGGGTCACCTTGACACGCTTCATTCCGCCCAGGCGTTGGGTCACCAGATCGCGCCCGGCGCGAAACCGCGCAATCTGTTCGGCCACGAAAGGCTCGCCCTGCTCGATGGCCACGATGCCGGCGCGCTGCAGGAAGGCTTGGCCCCCGCTGGTATTGAATTCCAGCAACCGCTCGATGACGGGGACGAGGCCCAGCGGCATGACCATCCAGCCCAGCCGCCAGCCGGTCATGGCCCAGGTCTTTGAGAAGCTGTTGACCACGATGACCGGATCGTCCGCCTTCGCCACCTGCAGGACCGAGGGCGCGAGCGGCCGGTCATAGACCAGGCGGCCATAAACCTCGTCGGCGAGAAACCAGATGCGCTTACGCCGGCAGAATTCCACCACCGCGGCCTGTTGCTCGCTCGACATTACCCAGCCCGTGGGATTGCCGGGCGAAGCCGCGTAGATCACCCGTGTGCGCTCATCGCAGGCCGCGAAGAGCTTGTCGAGATCGAGCTGCCAGCCGCGCCCGTCGTTGCCCAGCGCCACCATGCGCACTTCGCCGCCCATGATCTCCGCCGTGGCGAAGATATTGGGCCAGACGGGGGAGACCGCCACCATGTTGTCGCCGGCGCCCAGCGCCATTTCCATGATGATGATCATGGCGTTCATGCCCGCCGAGGTGACGGCAATGCGCTCGTCGGCGATATCCACGGCCCAATGGCGCTTGTGATATCCGGCCAGCGATTTGCGCAATTCCGGAATGCCGCGCTTATAGGTATAGAAGGTTTCGCCACCGATCATGGCTTGATAGGCCGCATCGGCGATGAACTTCGGCGTGGGCAGATCGCCCTCGCCAACGCCCATCATGATCACGCCGGGCTTGCCGAAACCGCGGCGCCAGACGTCGACGATCTTCGAATCCTCCAGTTCTTCGATCTGGGGGCGGATGGGCAGGTTCATGTGGGGACGGGATCCTTAACCGACAGTTTGCGGCGCATCAACACAACGACATTGCCGAGCAATACCAGAGCTACCCCCGTGCCGGCCAGAGGCGTCCAGCGATAATTCTCGAGCCAGGTCGAGAGACCCAGCGCCACGATGGGGAAAAGCACCGTGGCATAGGCGGCCCGATCGGCGCCAATGCGCTGGATCAACGTCAGGAAACAGCCGAAGCCCATGATCGAGGCGACGACGGCGAGATAGATCAGCGCGATGCTGTATTGCAATCGCCCGTCATAGGCGAAGGGCAGGCCCTGAACGGCTGCGACGGCGAAGGAACACAGCGCCCCATACCCCATGCCGATGGCATTGCTTTCCACCACTGGAATCCCGGCCTTCTTGTGGCGCAGCGACACCATGTTGCCGAGCGAGGCGAGATATGTGGCGATCAGGGACAGGATAAGCCCGGTGACTGCCCTGCTCTGCAGGCCGAAACCCGCCACCTCGGGCCAGAAGACCATGGTCAGGCCCCCCAAGCCCAGCAGGGCACCGAAGAATACCCGCGCGTCGACGGGGTTGCGAAAGAACAGCGCGCCGTTGACGATGTTCATCAGCAGGATGGTGGAAAAGCAGACGGCCATGAGGCCGCTCGGCATGTCCAAGCTGGCCTTGTAGAACAGAACGTAGTTCAGCGAGAACAGGCAAATGCCTTGAGCGGCCATGAAAAGATGGTCGCCGCGCCGGAAGGCCAGGCGGCGGCGGGTCGCCAGGCAGAATCCCATCAGCAGCAATGCGGCGAGCAGGAAGCGGTAGGCGATGGAGAGTTCAACCGGTACCACGCCGGTCTGCAGCGTGATCACGTACCAGGAGGTGCCCCAGATGGCGACGGTCAGGCCGTAGAGGGCGGGACTGGGCAAGGCGGAACGCCTGTCGTCGAAGAACCGGAGACTCCTTTTAGAGGCCGGCGCCCCAACGCGCCAGCCGCGAGCATGCAGGACTGCCATGCAGCGGCCGGATCGAATTGTGTGGCGACAACTTCAGGCGTCTGGGGCGCCGATGGCAGTCCTCAGTTCTTCGCCGCGTCCGCGGCCAGGCGCTCGGCCAGGGCCGGCATGACCGAGGCCTCGGCATTGGCAAACGCGATACGAATGAATCCGTCCTGGCCCGGTCCGAACATGCTGCCGGGCAGGGCCAGCACGTTCTCTTCGTCGGCGAGGCGACGGGCTACCTCCATGGCCGGGCGCCCGGCGAAGGGATGGGCGAGATAGGCGAAATAGGCGCCGGCGCTGATCAGGCGATAGCCCAGGTCGTTGCGGTTCAACGTCGCTTTGACGGCGCTGAGCCGTTCGCGCATCAGCCGGGTATTCGCCATGCGCCAGTCGCCCAGATGCCCCAGGCCGTAGATCGCGGCCAGCTGGCCGATGCGCGGCGCGCAGATGGCGATGGTATCCATGGCCTTGGCGATCTCCTCGCCCAGGGCCGGGCCGGCGATGATCGAGCCGACGCGATAGCCGGTGAGGCAATAGACCTTGGAGAAGCTGTAGAGCTGGACCAGCGTGTCGCGCCAATCCGGTTCGGCGAAAAGATCATGCGGCGGTCCGTCGCTGGGCATGAAATCGCGATAGGTCTCGTCGACGATGAGCGCGATACCGTGCGAACGCGCCAGGCGATAGAACTCGGCGATGACCTCGGCGGGGTAGATGGCGCCGGTCGGATTGTTGGGCGTCACCAGCACGATGGCTCGCGTACGCGGCCCGACGAGCCTCGCCGCTTCGGCCGGATCGGGGATGCCGTTGCGCTCGGGCCGGAAGGGCAAATGGCGCGCGCCGATGCCCTGCATGTCGAGCCACATCTGGTGATTGAAGTAATAAGGCAGCGGCAGGATCACATCGTCGCCCGCCGCGGCCAGCGCCATGATGGCGAGACAAAAGGCCTGATTGCAGCCCGCGGTGATGCTCACGTCGGATGCGGCGATGCGTGCGCCGTAGAATTTCCCCATGTCGGCAGCGAGTGCGGCGCGCAGCGGCGGCAAGCCGGGAACGTCGGTATATCGGGCGGTCGCCGCCTCGCCGACGACGGAGGCCAGATGGTCGGTCAACGCCTTGGGCGGCGGATATCCCGGCACCGCTTGGGCCACGTCGATCAGCGGCTTGTCGGCGGGAAAGCTTCGCCCCTCGATCCAGCGATGGGCTTCCGGGATGGGTGGCGGCGCGACGGCGGCAAGGAGAGGGTTGGCGGAGATTTTCATCGAATGAGCCTTAAAAAGACAATTTAGCCTTATGCTTCCGCCGGCTAGAAAGAGGTGGATGCGCGCTTTCGCGGGCATGACGAGATACGACACGACGAGGGCGCCGCTCCCCGCTCTCTCTGTGCCTGGGCGGTGAATCCCTTCACTCGGCCAACTCCGCACGATTGCGGAACAGCTCGAGAGCCTCGGGATTGGCGAGCGCCTCGCGGTTCTTGATGGCGCGGCCATGGATCACGTCGCGCACGGCAAGTTCCACGATCTTGCCGCTCTTGGTACGGGGAATATCGGCGACCTGCAGGATCTTCGCGGGCACATGGCGCGGCGTGGTGTTGCGGCGGATCTGCTGGGCGATCTTCTTGCTCAACGCCTCGTCCAGCGTGGCCCCGCTCTGCAATCGCACGAACAGCACGACGCGCACGTCGCCCTCCCAATCCTGGCCGACGACGATGCTTTCCAGCACCTCGGGCAGTTGCTCCACCTGGCGATAGATTTCCGCCGTGCCGATGCGAACCCCACCGGGATTGAGCACCGCGTCCGAGCGGCCATAGATGATCATGCCGCCATGTTGGGTCAGCTCGACGTAATCGCCATGGCACCAGACATTGGGGAAGCGGGCGAAATAGGCATTGAAATATTTCTGCCCCTCGGGGTCGTTCCAGAATTGCACGGGCATGGAAGGGAAGGGAGCGGCTGCCACCAGCTCGCCCTTTTCGCCCGCCACCGGCCTGCCCTCGTCGTTCCAAACCTCCACCTTCATGCCCAACCCCCGGCATTGGATTTCGCCGCGCCAGACGGGCCCGATGGGATTGCCCAGCACGAAACAGGAGACGATGTCGGTGCCGCCCGAGATTGATGAAAGGCACACGTCCTTCTTGATCCTGGCATAGACGTAGTCGAAGCTCTCGGGCAGCAAGGGCGAACCGGTGGAGGCGATGGTGCGCAGCGCGCTCAGGTCCTTCCCCTCGATGGGTGCGATCCCCGCCTTGGCGCAGGCATCGATGAATTTCGCCGAGGTGCCGAAGAAGGTGCAGCGCTCCTCGGCAGCGAAATCGAACAACACATTGCCATCGGGATGGAAGGGCGAGCCGTCATAGAGCAGCAATGTCGCGCCCGACGCCAGGCCCGAGATCAGCCAGTTCCACATCATCCAGCCGCAGGTGGTGAAATAGAACTGGCGGTCGCCCGGTTTGATATCGCTGTGGAGCTGATGCTCCTTCAGATGCTGGAGCAAGGTGCCGCCGGCGCCATGGACGATGCATTTGGGCACGCCGGTGGTGCCGGAGGAATACATGATGAAGAGGGGATGGTTGAAGGGCAGGCGGGCAAAATCGATCCCGCCCGCCGGATATCCGGCGATGAAATCGGCGAGAGTGACCGCCTTCGGCAAGGCTGCGAGATCGGGCTCCTCGGCGAGATAGGGCAGCACTATCACCCGCTCGACGCTGGGCAGTTGCTTCAGGCATTCGCCGATGCGGGCGAGCGAATCGAAACTCTTGCCGCCGTAATGATATCCGTCGGCAGTGATCAATAGCTTGGGCGCGATCTGTCCGAAGCGGTCGAGCACGCCTTGGACGCCGAAATCGGGGGAGCAGGATGACCAGGTGGCGCCGATGCTGGATGCTGCCAGCGTGGCCGCCAGGGTCTCCGGCAGATTGGGCACAAATCCCGCGACCCGATCGCCGGGCTTCACCCCGGCGGCCTTCATCGCCTTGGCCAGTCGCGAAACCAGATCGTAGAGCTGGCGATGGCTGAGGCGGCGGCTGACCTTGTCCTCCCCGCGGAAGATCAGCGCATCCGTGTCGTCGCGCCGGCGCAGCAGATTCTCGGCGTAGTTAAGGCGGGCTTCGGGAAAGAAGCGCGCGCCGGGCATCTTGTCCGGATTCTCGATCCCCACCCTGCCCGGCCCCTCGCCGATGACGCCGGCAAAGGACCAGACCGCCCGCCAAAAGGCCTCCGGCTCGGCGATGGACCAGCGGTAGAGGGCGGCCATGTCGGCGGTTTGCCCCACCTGGCGGCAGAAGCGGGCGAGATTGCTGGCTGCGATACGTTCGGGGCTTGGCCGCCACAGGAGTTGGGACTGGGATTCGTTCATCGCCGGCGCTCTTGCTTGGATAGCCCGGCTGCGGATGAAACAGAGGTGCCGGCTTCCTGGCAAGCGGCTTCCGCAAGACAGCCCAACCTGCGCCGGCTTGGCGGGCGCGCCCGTTCCGGGCTAGGCTCCGCGACGCGATGAGACCCCTCGTCATTCAAAGCCATCTGAGCCAGCCCGTTCAGGCCATCTTCTGGATGCTCGGCTCCGGCTTCTTCTTCTCCTGCCTCAATGCCGAAATCCGCTATCTCTCGGACTATATTCATCCCTTCGAGACGGCGTTCTTTCGCAATTTCTTCGGCCTTGTCTTCATGCTGCCCTGGCTGTTCCGGGCCGGGCTCGGCGGGCTCAGGACCAGCCGAATCGGTTTTCTGGGGGTGCTCATCATCGCCCGGCCCGAGGCGGTGGGCCTCAGCCTGGGCGTGGCACTGGCCATCGGCTCCTCGGTGATTTCGGCGGCCATCACGCTCATCGTGAAGCGCCTGTCGCGCACCGAATCGAGCAGCGCAATCGTGACATACATGGTGCTCATCATGACGCCCATGTCGCTGGTTCCCGCCCTCTTCGTCTGGCAGACGCCGCCATTGGCGATCTGGCCCTATCTCGTCGCCACGGGCATGTTCGGAACCGCAGGCCACCTCTGTTACGTGCGGGCCTTCCGCATGGCGGACGCCTCGGCCGTGCTGCCCTTCGATTATGGCCGCATGCTGTTCGCCGCCATCATCGGCTATTACGCCTTCAGTGAAATTCCTGATCAGTGGACCTGGATCGGCTCGGGCGTCATCGCCGCGGCCTCGTTCTACATTGCCCGCCGCGAGGCCATGCTCAATCGGCAGGCGGCGGCGATCACCACGGCGCGCGCTGCCGAGTTGCCCTCGGCTGCGGGACGTTAGCGCGGCCCGGCCAGCTTTTCGACTGCCGCCTTGGCCCGGTTGCGGTGGTCGTCCTTGATATGAGGCAGGATGCTGCGGATGGCCGCGGCCAGCACCGCTGCATCGTCAGTATAGCCGAGCCCGGCGATGAAATCAGGGATGATGTCGAACGGCAGGATGAAATAGGCCAGCGCACCATAGAGGATGGCTCTGGCCTGCAGCGGCGTCTTCGGATCGATGGCGCAGTAGTAGGCGGCCAGAAGTTGGTCGATGAAGGGAATGCGTCCGGCGTGGCGGCGCAGCTTGCGCCAGAACCCCTGTTCGGTGCGCTGCCGGTCGCGCTTCATTCTGTCGCGTTGGAAGATGGTCAGTTCCTGGCCGGCCATGGCAGGAAATGTGCGCGAGGCGCAGCCGCTTCGCAAGGGGCGGGTGAAGTGTTAAGAAGGCCGCCGTTTTCGCCAATCCGTGAAACCGCCCGCGGGGCGGAGGGGAGCAGGCCATGGAGATCAAGGGTCAATCGGCCATCGTCACCGGCGCCGGCTCGGGCATCGGCGCCGACATGGCGCGCCATCTGGCGAAGGCCGGCGCCAAGGTTGCCGTGCTCGATGTCAACAAGACCGGCGCCGAGGATGTAGCCAGGGAGATCGGCGGCACGGCCTTCGAATGCGACGTCGCGAGTGCCGCCAGCGCCGAAGCGGCGGTGGCGGCCGCCACCCGGGCCCATGGCGCCGCGCGTATCCTGATCAATGTCGCCGGCATCCTCATTCCCGGGCGCATCCTGGGCAAAGAAGGCCCGCTGCCGCTGGAGAAATTCACCCGGGTCATCGAGGTCAATCTTATCGGCACCTTCAACATGATGCGCCTGGCTGCCGCCGAAATGGCGAAGCTGGCGCCGCTGGCCGATGGCGAGCGCGGCGTCATCATCTCGACGAGTTCGGTTGCCGCCTACGAAGGCCAGATCGGGCAGGCCGCCTATGCCGCTTCCAAGGCCGGCATCGTCGGCCTCACGCTGCCGGCGGCGCGCGATCTGGCGCGCAGCGGCATCCGGGTGCTGGCCATCGCGCCGGGATTGATCGCGACACCCATGATGCTGAACCTGCCGGCGGAGGTGCAGAAGAGCCTGGGCGAATCCGTGCCCTTCCCCTCGCGCCTCGGCCATGCTCATGAGTTCTCGCGGCTGGCCCTCCACCTCATCGAAAACAGCCTGATGAATGGCGAGGTGATCCGCCTGGACGGCGCCCTCCGCCTGGCACCGAAATAGGGCCGTTGGACCGCCTTACCCTAACGCGTCGATGGATTTGGCGAGTTTCACGTCGCGCGCGGACAGCCCGCCGCAATCATGGGTCGAAAGCGTGATGTCGACCTTGTTGTAGACGTTGAACCATTCCGGGTGATGGTCCTGGCCCTCGGCCAGCAGGGCGACGCGCGCCATGAAGCCCCAGGCCTCGCTGAAATTCTTGAACTTGAAGGAGCGCTGAATGGCCGCACCATCCTTGACGGCCTGCCAATGGCTCAATTCCTTCAGGGCCTGGGTGCGTTCGGCGGCACTCAGCTTGGCGATCATGGCGGCTCTCCCTTTGCAAAAATGGCAACCGCCACTATGGTCCAACCCATCATGGCGCGCCACGGGCCGAAGCATCTTGCTCCCAGTCTGGAGGACATCGAACGCCTCGCCGGCGAGGCCTTCGCTACGATTCCCCAGGAGCTTCGCCGCCATGTCGCCAATGTCGTCTTCCGGGTCGAGGATTTTCCCGACGAGGAGACGGAGCAGGAGATGGGCTTGGAATCGCCCTTCGATCTGCTCGGCCTCTATCGCGGCGTGGCACTGCCTCATCAGGGTGCCGGCGTGGTCCGCCATTCCAACGACATGATCTTCCTCTATCGCCGGGCACTCCTGGATTACTGGTGCGAAACCGGCGAACCGCTGTTCGAGATCTTACGCCACGTGCTGGTCCACGAGATCGGCCATCACTTCGGCTTCAGCGACGAAGACATGCACCGCATCGAGGCGGCGGACGGCGAGGCGTGATCTTGCTTTTCGTCTGCGCTTGATCGCGGATACGATGTCAGCCGCCCGCGCTCGCCGCCGCGTGGGGAAGGACCGAATCGGCGATCGCCTCATGGGCGCGGGGATGGATCGATAGGGCGGCAAAGGCCGAGAAGGCGGAGGCCAGCATGATGTAGAGCGCCGGGACCAGCACATTCCCCGTCCGGTCGATCAGCCAGGTGGCGACCGCCGGCGCGGTGCCGCCGGCAATGCCCAAGGTCAAGTTATAGGCCGTCGACACGGCCGAACAGCGCACATGGCGCGGGAAGATCTCGCACATTGTGATGGGAATCACGGCGGAATAGGCGCCGACCAGAAGGGCAAAGCCGAGCTGGCCCAGGAAGACCAGCGGGATCGCACCGGTCTGCATCAGCGCCATAAGCGGCCAGGCGAAGACTACCAAGCCGATGGCGGCCGCGGTCAGTATCGGTCTGCGGCCGATGCGATCGGAAAGCCAGGCGAAGAGCATGATCACGCCCAGCATGAGGGCCATGTTGATGGAATTGATCTCCAGGGCGACCGCCGCCCCGATGTTGGCAGCCTGCTTCAGCCAGGCGATGATGTAGACGAAGACGATGTAGAAGACGATTCCGTTGATGAGGCTGAGACCGGCGACCTCAAGCATCTCCCTGGGATGCTGAGTCAGCGCGCGGAACAGCGGGAACCCCCCCTTCGCCGCCGGCTGGTCATGTGGCATGCGCCGGCGCAGGATGAAGCCGACGCCGCCGACCACCACCCCCAGCAGGAAGGGCACGCGCCAGCCCCAGGCGACGACCTGCTCCAGCGGCAGGGCGTTCAAGACGGCCGTGCCCGCTGCCGAGCCCAGCAGAATTCCCCCGACAGCCCCGAACGGCGCCCAGGCGGCGGCGAAACCGCGGCGATCCGGATGCGCCGTTTCGGCGAGGAACACGGCCGAACCAGTGTATTCCCCACCCACGGCGAGGCCCTGGAGCAGCCGGAAGATCAGCATCAGCACGGAGGCGCTGACGCCGATCTCGGAATAGGTGGGCAGCACGCCGATGGCGAAGGTCGGGACCGCCATGACCACGACGGACAGCAGCAGCGATGGACCGCGGCCGACCCGGTCGCCGATATAGCCGAACAGGACCGCACCCAGCGGGCGCATGAGGAAGCCTGCGGCAAATACCCCGAAGGCGGCCAGGAGCGAGGCCTTCGGATCGTCGGAGGGAAAATAGAGATTGCCGATTGTTCGCGCGAAATAGCCGTAGACGGCGAAGTCGTACCACTCCATCACATTGCCGGCGATACCGGCCGCCACCACCCGCCGGCGTGTACGATTTGCTTCCTCGATCGACATTGACTGGCCCCCCAGACCGCGGCCCTGGCGCATCGCTCATCTCGGCTGACGTCGCTTCCTCGGCGCAATCAGGGCCGCCCCAATCTATCTAGGTTTCACGCCGCGAGGCAACGGTGGCCGGAGGCCGGGGGAGCAATTCTGTGGTGGGCGCAGGTCTCGCCCGGCCGTGGACCGTCTGGGTCCGCCGGCCCCAGATGGGGAAGCCACGTCGCCCGGAACGGCGGGCTGCGCGGCGATCGGCATCCACGATGCCGGCAAACTCGCCCACCACCCAATCGCCCACGCACTCGACGAAGACGCTGCTTGCGATCTGTCGCGGCGCGCAGGCGGGCGGCGCCAATCCTCAACGGCTGCCGTCGATGGTGACCGAGCGAATGGTGTAGATGCCGCCGCCGTTGCCCATCACGAATCCGTCGAACCCCTTGCGGATCGAAAGGTCGGTTGCCTGAATCACGACTTTGCCGTCGAGTGCGACCGTCATCTTGCCTTCGCGGTCGCGTTTCCAGTCGATCACATGAGCGGCGTTATCTTCCAGGTGCACGGGTCCGTTGGAACTCGCAAGCTGCCGGACGCCGGCCCCGCCAACCACGCTCGACAATGTCAACCCGTTCGCCGCCGCCGGCATGTAAGTCAGGTAATATCCGCTGTCGCTGCCCGTGCCGCGATAGGGCCCGAAGTCGAAACGCACGGCGGGTTGACGCGAGGCAATCTCGATGCGGATGGCAAAGGCATTGGGGATGGCGACGGCTGTGGTGATTCCGGCGTACTGATCTTGCGTTGCCTGTTGGGTCTGCCCCCCTTGTTGCTTTTGCAGCAAGGCCCCGAGAATTCCAACGACGGCGTTCTGGGTGCTGGAGCCGCTTTGGCTGCTGGCCGAGTTCTGCTGCACCCGAACACGGCTCTGCAGGCCCGTCATGTTGCCCGGATTGCCGATGCGCCAGGTTCCGGCCCTCACTGTCCACGGCGGGTTGCTGGTGAAATCGTTATCCCGAAAGTCGTCGAACAATATTCTCGCGGGCCATTGGCTATCGTAGCCGTCGGCCAGCTTTCGCAGATCGTCGAGGAAGCGCGGATCCGCGGCCTTGTCTCGCTCCGCCTTGGCGGTCAGGGCCCGCAGCTGCATCAGCAGCTGCTGCATGTCGCCGTTCTGGGTCTGGCCTTGCCACTGCGCGTAGGTGGTGTCCTCTGCCAGGCCCACGGCGCCGTTGAACAAAGCTGCGGCGAAGAGAGCGGTAATCAGGAGAGGAAATCGGCGCATCGGCGCCCCCCAATTCCTGGCCGGTCGATTGAGCAAACGGTAGGACGGTGGAAGCCCCTTTGCAAGCGGTTGCGCCAGCCAGGCCCGCCGCCGGCAGCGCAAGGATGGGTACGGTCGCCGCCCAGCGCTGCGATGCGCCCGCGCAGTACCGATCCGAGCCTGCCTATGATACTTTCCG
>WNFT01001487.1_pt1 | contig 19786 bp, 17 predicted proteins | sample 5400191 | NCBI WGS metagenome assembly WNFT01 (sample SAMN13153359, study PRJNA577476) | soil metagenome | isolation source: 80 cm saprolite under Madrone tree | place: USA:California | collected 2016-06-14 | reverse complement strand
AGGACAAGATGGCCCTCCAGCGGCTGAAGGAGGCCGCGGAGAAGGCCAAGTGCGAGCTCAGCACCACCCTGGAGTCGGACCTCAACCTGCCGTTCGTCACCGCCGACCAGAGCGGCCCCAAGCACCTCTCCCTCAAGCTCACCCGGGCGAAGCTCGAGCAGCTCGTGGGCGACCTCCTGGAGAAGTCCATGGGACCCGTGCGCCAGTGCCTGAAGGATGCGGGGGTCGACCCCTCCGACATCGACGAGGTCGTGCTGGTCGGGGGCTCCACCCGCATCCCGAAGGTGCAGCAGATGGTGAAGGAATACTTCGGGAAGGAGCCCCACAAGGGAGTGAACCCCGACGAGGTGGTGGCGGTCGGGGCGGCCATCCAGGCGGGAGTCCTCTCGGGGGAGGTCAAGGACCTCCTGCTCCTCGACGTCACCCCGCTCTCCCTGGGGATCGAGACCCTGGGCGGCGTGGCGACCAAGCTCATCGAGCGCAACACCACCATCCCCACCAAGAAGAGTGAGGTCTTCTCCACCGCCTCGGACAGCCAGTCCTCCGTCGAGATCCACGTGCTCCAGGGAGAGCGGCCCATGGCCGCGGACAACCGCACCCTGGGCAAGTTCCAGCTCGCGGGGATCCCCCCCGCGCCGCGCGGGGTGCCTCAGATCGAGGTCGCGTTCGACATCGACGCCAACGGGATCGTGAACGTCTCCGCCAAGGACCGGGCCACCGGGAAGTCCCAGGCCATCACCATCACCGCCTCCTCCGGCCTCGCCAAGGAGGAGGTGGAGAAGATGGTGCGGGACGCCCAGGCCCACGCCGACGAGGACAAGAAGAGGCGCGAGGAGACCGAGGCCCGCAACCAGGCGGACACCCTCATCTACACCACCGAGAAGACGCTCATGGAAAACCGCGACAAGCTGGGAGACGCCGAGGCGGCGGAGGCGGAGAAAGCCCTCGAGGCCGCGCGCAAGGCGGTGCAGGAGGGCGACAAGAGCGCGATCGAGCGGGCGCTCTCGGACCTGACCAGGGCCTCCCACAAGATGGCGGAGGTGCTCTACCAGAAGGCGGCGACCCCGCCCCCCGGCGCGGGCGGAGGCACCGACGCGTCGGCCGGGGGCAAGGGCGACGGCGGGGATGTGATCGACGCCGAGGTGGTGGACAAGAAGTAGCGAGCCATGGACCTCTACGAGCTCCTGGGCGTCCGGAAGACCGCGAGCGTGGCGGAGATCCGCCGCGCCTACCAGAAGCGCGCCCGCTCGCTGCATCCGGACCTGAACCCGGGGGATCCCGCGGCCGGCGAGCGCTTCCGGGAGGTCTCGCGCGCGTTCGAGGTCCTGTCCGACTCCCAGCGCCGCGGGGCCTACGACCGGGGGGAGCCGAGCCCGGCCCCGGTCGCCCCCGCGGCCGAAGGCGGGTTCGAGGGCTTCGACTTCTCGGCCCAGGTGCGGATCGAGCGGGTGGGTTTCCGCGAGATCTTCGACGCCGAGCCGGGCGCCCCCGAGCCTCGGCGGGGGGAGGACCTCGAGCAGGCGACGCGGCTGACGTTCGAGGAGTCGCTCAAGGGAACGGAGCGGCGCGTCCACCTGGTGCGCTACGAGCCGTGCCCGGCCTGCCAGGGGGCGGGCGAGGTGGCCTTCGGACCCGTGCCCTGCCCACGCTGCCAGGGGGCGGGCCACGTGCGGGGGAGCCGCGGCCACATGATCTTCTCCCGCCGCTGCGCCGCCTGCGACGCTCGCGGCACCCTGCACCGCCGGCCCTGCGCACGCTGCGCCGGCGAGGGGCGCCTCATGGCCAGCGAGTGGCTGGACGTGCACATCCCGCCCGGGGTGCACGACGGCTGCCAGGTGCGGGTGCCCGGCTGCGGGAACGCCGGCCGCCGCAACCGTCCGCCCGGCGACTTCGTCCTCTCGGTCCAGGTCGACGCCCACCCGGTCTTCCGCCGCGAGGGGGAGGATCTGCACTGCGTGGTCCAGGTGGCCATGACCGAGGCCGCCCTGGGGGCCCACGTCGAGGTGCCGACCCCCGATGGGCCGGTGACGATCGAGCTGCCCGCGGGCACCCAGAACGGCCAGCGCTTCCGCCTGCGCAAGCGCGGGGTCCCCAAGCTCGGGGAGAAGGGCCGGGGTGACCTGTTCGTCGAGGCCCGGGTGGTGATCCCCGCCGTCACCGAGGACCGCGCCCGCGAGCTGCTGCGCGAGTTCACCAGGGTTCATCCCGAGGCCCCCCCCCGGAGGGGCGCCGCGGAGAAGGCGAGCTGATCATGGCGCGCGGCCGCCGTCTGAAGACGGAGTCTCCCTCGGACCGCAAGGCGCCCGGCGCCGGGAAGTACTACATGATCAGCGTGGTGGCCAACAGCTACGGCATCCACCCCCAGACCCTGCGCCTCTACGAGCGGGAAGGCCTGCTCAAGCCCTCGCGCACGGAAGGGAACACCCGCCTCTACTCCGAGGAGGACCTGCGCCAGCTTGAGGTGATCCTGAACCTGACCCGCGACCTCGGGGTCAACCTCGCCGGGGTGGAGATCGTCCTCAACATGCGGCGCAAGATGGAGCAGATGCAGGCGGAGGTGAACGAGTTCGTGGCCTGGGTCACCCAGGAGCTCGTGCGCGCGAACCAGGAAGGCTGGCAGGAGAGGTTCCAGCAGGCGCTGGTGAAGCTCCCCCCCTCCCCCCTGGCGGGCCCCGGGGCGGGGGCGCAGCCTCCGGGCGAGACGGCGTCCACTCCCGAGACCCGGGAGGCTCCTCCGGTCGAGACGGGAACGAGGCGCGTCCGCTAACCGTCCTATAATCTGGGTTTCGAGCGCCCCCATGCCCGCGACCAAGAATCCCCGCAAGAACACCACCCGGACCGGCGGGGAAGAGGAGAAGACCGGCCGCGCCGCCACCGGGGACAGCCTCAACGCGTACATCCGCGAGATCGCGAAGTTCAAGCCCCTCTCCGGCGAGGACGAGCGCGAGCTGGGCCGGCGGATCCAAACGGGCGACCAGGAGGCCCTGAAGCGGCTGGTGGAGGCGAACCTGCGCTTCGTGGTCTCCTACACGAAGCGCTACCGGGGCCTCGGCCTCTCCTACCTCGACCTCATCCACGAGGGAAACCTCGGCCTCATGGAGGCGGCCAAGCGCTTCGACCCCGAGCGCAACGTCAAGTTCATCTCCTACGCGGTGTGGTGGGTGCGCCAGGCGATCTTCCACGCCCTTTCCGAGCACGCGCGGGTCTTCCGCCTTCCCCAGAAGCTCTCCGGCCAGGTGTCCAAGGTCGAGAACGCCCGGGACCGCCTGGCCGCGGAGCTGGAGCGGCCCCCCACCACCGAGGAGCTGGCCAAGAAGACCGACCTCTCCGAGGAGCAGGTGCAGGCCCTGCTCATGGCCTCCGGGGACGACGTGTCGCTCTCCGCGGCGGTGGGGGACGAGGGCACCATGGAGCTCGGGGACACCCTGGAGCAGGAAACCATCCCCTCGGTGGAGCTGGAGATGATCCGCTCCTCCTTCGAAGAGCGCATCCAGGCCATGGTGGGCGACCTGGAGGAGAAAGAGCGTGAGGTGATCCGCATGCGCTTCGGCCTGGATGGCGAGGAGCCGCGCACCCTGCAGGAGATCGGAGAGGCGCTCGGGCTCTCCCGGGAGCGCATCCGCCAGATCGAGAGCAAGGCCAAGGAGAAGCTGCGGCGGAGCCGGGAGGCGCAGGGCCTCCGCGGGTACTTGAACTGATCGAGGTGAAGCCCGATGACCTGTGAGCAGTGCGGAGGCACCGGCTTCGCGATCGTGGAGCGCGAGGGGCGGGAGTTCGCGGAGCCGTGCGCCTGCCGCCGCGCGGGGGCGGCCCGGGACGGGGACAGCCTCCTCGCCGCCTGCCGCGTCCCCCCGCGCTACGAGCACTGCACGCTGGGCAACTTCGACCCCATGACTCCGCAGCACCGGACCGCCCTCGAGCGGGCGATGTACTTCTGCACCGGCTACCCGCACCTGGGAGCCGAAGAGGGGCTGGGGCTCCTGTTCACCGGGAACAACGGGGTGGGCAAGACGCACCTGGCGGTGGCCGCCCTCCGCGAGCTGGCCGCGACCAAGAACGTGCGGGGGCAGTTCTGGGACTTCCACGAGCTGATGCGGGAGATCAAGCGCTCGTTCGACCCGGAGACCAAGACCACCGAGATGCAGGTCCTGGATCCCGTGGTCGAGATCGACATCCTGCTCCTGGACGACCTGGGGGCCTGGAAGATCACGGACTGGATGAACGACACCCTGTTCTATATCCTCAACAGCCGCTACCTGGCGAGGCGGCCTACCCTGATCACCACCAACTTCCAGGACGTGAGCGCCCGGGAGGCGGTGGAGGCCGATCGGCTGGTGCGGAGGGAATACCTCGTGGACCGGATCGGGCAGCGGCTCCGCTCGCGGCTGACCGAGATGTGCCTGAAGGTTCCCCTCGACGGGGAGGACTTCCGGGAGCGGCGCCAGACCGCGAATCGCAACGCGGTCCTCGGGACCTCCACCCATTCCCCCGATCCCGCGCCCGAGCCGCCTCAACGCCGTCCGCGCTTCGGAGGATGAGGGAAACGGCCGAGCCCCTCGGCCTCTACGTCCACCTCCCCTTCTGCGAGGCGAAGTGCTCGTACTGCCACTTCGCGATCGACCCCCGCCGGCCGGACGAGGACCGGCAGGAGCGGTACCTGCGGGCGCTCCTGGCCGAGATCGGGTCCGTGGAGGCCGGACTTCCCGCCGACAGCCTGTACCTCGGGGGCGGCACTCCGACCCTCCTCGCCCTCGACCGCCTGGAGCGGCTGTTCGCGGCCGTGAGGGCCCGCTTCCGGGTGGACCCGCGCGCGGAGATCACGGTCGAGGCCAACCCCCGCGATCTCGACCCTCCGGGGTACCGCCGGCTGGCCGGCCTGGGAGTGAGCCGCCTCAGCCTCGGCGTGCAGTCCCTGGACGACCGCGTGCTGGGGGAGATGGGGCGGCTCCACACCGCCCAGAACGCGCTCCGCGCGGCGGAGGACGCGCGGGCCGGGGGCTTCGCCAGCCTTTCCATCGACCTGATCCTCGGCTGGCCGGGGGAGACCGCCGCGCGCTGGCGGAGGAACCTCGAAGGCCTCGCCGCCATGGCCCCCGACCACGTGAGCCTGTACGTGCTCGAGGTCGAAGGGAAGACCCTGCTCTCCCACCGTGCGCGGCAGGGCCGGCTCGCCCTGCCGGACGACGACCTGGTGGCCGCGTTGTACGAGGAGACCGTGGACTTCCTGGCCGGCCGGGGGATCCGGCGCTACGAGATCTCGAACTTCGCCCGGCCCGGCTTCGCGTCTCGCCACAACGGCAAGTACTGGGACGACGCGCCCTTCCTGGGCTTCGGCATGGCGGCCCACAGCTACCGCGCGGGGCGCCGCTGGTGGAACCACGAGGCCTTCGGTGCCTACTGCCGCGCCGTGGAGACGCGAGGCGGGGGGGCGGGGGTCGCGGGGGATCGCGTGCTGACCGACCGCGAGCGGACCGGCGAGGCCCTGTTCACGGGCCTGCGCCGCGCCGAGGGATTGCGGCTGTCCGACTTCCGCCGCCGTTACCGTCTCGATCCCCTCGTCGTGTTCGGGGAGCGGTTGCGCGACCCCTTCACGGCCGGCCTCCTGGAGGTCGCGGAGGATCGGCTCCGCCTCACCCCCCGGGGCGTCCTCCTCTCGAACGAGGTGTTCCGGGCCTTCGTCTAGGGCGTAGAGTGAGGGTCGATGAGAGCCGAGCCGAGCGTGCAACAGCGCTCCCTCCCCCCTACGTGGGGGAGGTCAGGAGGGGGGGTCGATGAAGGATCGGGATAGGGTGGGGGGTCGATGACCAGAATAGCCGCTGTCCCCGTCGTGCTGGTGGCCATGCTCCTCGCGGCCCGCGAGCCCACGTTCGTCCGCTCGGACGGGCTTGCCCCGGGGCCGCGCACGGTGGACGACGTCCTGGAAGCCGTGTTCCGCCACCACGTGAAAGAGCTGCTCGACGTCGAGGCGCGGCAGCAGGGCACCGTGCTCTGCCTCGCCGTCGACCCCGGCGGGGCGCCCCAGAGCGTCTCCCGCGAGTTCCTCCTCCGCTTCCGCACCGAGCCTTCCGTGCGGCGCGCCGCCGAATGCGAGGCCCGGCCGGAAGGTGCCGTGACCCTGAGCCGTCCCCAGCCCGCCATCATCGTCACCGCGGGGCCCATCGAGTGGGTGGCCGCCGACGAGGCCTGGGTGACCGCCTCCTGTTTCCGGAGCCGGGAGAGCACGCGCCGCTGGCAATATCGGGTGGTCCGCGAGGCCGAGGGCTGGGTCTCCCTGGGCCCGATCATCAAACAGGCTCCCGCGTAGCCGCCGACTACGTCATGCCGGTGTGGACGAAGCCCAGGACCTTGCTCGCGAGAAGGGCGGTGGTGCCGGTGAAGCGCAGCCCGGCCACCCAGGTTCCTTCCGGGGCCTGACGCGCCCAGCGCACCTCGGCCCCCAGCGCCATGTGGGTCGAGTCGTCGGTGCCGCGCAGGATCACCCTCACGAGGTCGCGCTGCTCCAGGCGCTCCCCGAGCTCGATCCGGCAGCCCCCGCCGCTCACGTCGATGAGCTGGCCGGGCACCCGCAGCTTGCGGGCCCGGATGTCGATCTCCACCTTCATGAGCAGGGGCCGGCGGAGGCGGCGCCGCTTCTCCGTGCGGTCGCTGGAGCGGAGCCACCCGGAGAGCTTGTGGGCCACCGCCACCAGCTCCTCCGCGCTCACCGGCTTCACCAGGTAGGCGGCCGCCCCCTTGCTGATCGCTTCCGAGAAGCTCTCGATGTCGGCGTCGTAGGCGAGGACGACCACCGGCACCCCGGCCATGGCGGGGTGGACGTGCAGCCGGCGGAAGTTGGCCATGCGCTCGGTCCGGTTCGAGGCGTCGTCTAGGACCGCCAGGTGGGGGGGGACGATGTCGAGCATGTGGTCGAGCTCATCGTGGGTGGAGGCTGCCACCTCGAGCCCGCCGCGCAGCAGCGTCCCCTCGATCCAGGCGCGATCGACGCTGTCGGGTCCGACGACCAGCGTGTACTGGTATCCGTCTTCCTCGTCGGGTTGGTCGGCTTGCTTCAATCCGTGCGCGCGGCGATCCGCCGCCCGGCCGGCGGAGCGGGCCGGCCCAGGGTCAGCAGGTAGGCGCGCACGGCCTCGATCTGCCTCTTCTGGTCGCCGCCCAGGATCTCGGGGTAGGCGTTCTCCCTCGGGTCGGTGGGGAAGTTCGAGGGCATGCGGGTCCCGGGTGCGATGCGGCCCGGGTCGGCCAGCCACTTCGCGAGCCAATCCGCGCGCAGGCGCTCCGGCACCTTGGCCAGGTCGGGGGCCATGTTGGCCGGATCCTGGTTGGGCAGCTTGCCCGCCACCACGTGGCACTTCACGCACTGCCACTTCTCGAACAGGCTCTTGCCCAGCGCCACCGTCGCGGGCTCGAGAGCCGGCTGGGGGTCGTAGGGGTAGGGGACGCCGTCGAGGGAGGCGAAGTACTGGGTGATGGTGTTCAGCTCCTCCTCGGTGAACTCGAAGGTGGGCATGCGCACCTGGAGCCAGGGACGGATGTGGTCCTTTGGATCGCTGAGGAACCCGTGGAGCCACGGCGTCTGCACCCGCGCCCCCTCGCCGATCAGCGACTTCTCGTTGTAGAGCAGGGGCGGGGCGAGGGCCTGCGCCTGCAGGGTGTCGCCCCCCGAGCTCTCGAGCTGGTCCTCGATGATGGCCCGGATGGTGCCCCCCTTCTCTCCGATCTGATGGCAGCCCTGGCAGTTCAGGTTGCGCACCAGGCGCCGGCCCTTCTCCACCGCCCGGTCCTCCGGCTTGAGCTGCCGCTGCGCGGCCAGGGGGACCTGCTCCTTGGTGAAGGACATGACCGCGGTCACGATCGCGTCGGCATCCTCGGAGCTGAAGTGGAACTTCGGCATGCGCAGCAGCTCTTCCGGCCGCTTCTCCTTCTCCTTGTCGAAGACGCGGGGCTCCAGGAGCTTCCGCTTTACCCAGGCGGGGAGGGTGTGGGGAATCCGGCCCTCCTCGAAGCCGAAGTCGAGGCGCTCGACCAGCTTCGATCCCTCCTCGGTCAGCTCCACTCCGATGGGTGACGTCTTCTCGAACCCGGAGAGGGTGTGGCAGCCGAAGCAGCCGTAGCGCGCGATGGTCTTCTCGCCCAGGAACAGCGTGCGCTGCCGGTCGTCCATGGCCTCGAGACGGAACCGCGCCTCCGTCACCGAGTATTGCCCCTCCAGGTACTGCTTGAGGAGGATCTCATCGCGGACGTTCTTGTCGAGGGCGGGGCGCGGTTGCGCCAGGAACTCGTCGTTCTTGAGGCTCATGAGGTAGGCGGTCACGTCGGCCGCCTCCTTCTCGCTGAGCCTCAGGTTCGGCATCTTCGTCTCGTGCCAGGTGCTCTTGGGGTTGCGCACCCAGGCGAAGAGCCAGCCCGCCTTCACCTTGCTGCCGGTGCCGTCGAGGTGCGGACCGTGGGCCCGGAAGTTGGCGGCGTCCAGGCCGGTGACCCCGCGCTTGTCGTCGCCCAGGCGGTGGCAGGCCAGGCAGCCCACGCTCTCGAAGACCTTGCGGCCGGCCACGAGATCGCCGGGGGGTGGGGCGGGATAGTCCCGCTTCCCCGACTTCTCGCGCACGTAGGCCACCACCGCGTTCGCCTCGGCGTCGTTCCGAGCCTTCTGATCGTCCGTCTCGTCGAGGCGGACGCCCCAGATCTGGGGCATGCGGGTGGCCCGGAAGGCCCGCGGCTCCTTGATCCAGCGGTACATCCACTCCTCGCTGGTCTTGCTCGCGATCTGGGTGAGGTCGGGCCCCACCTTGCGCAGGCTCTCCCAGCCCTTGATCTTGTGGCAGCCGTAGCAACCGTAGCGCTCGACGAGGAGCATCCCGGTGTTGAGGCGCTCGGCCTTCGGCACCTCCACCTGCCCCTGGTGGCACTTCAGGCACTGGGATTCCGTGGTCCCCTGTGACGTCATGGGGTAGTCCCAGAAATGCCAGCGCTCGTAGACCCTCGTCTTCGAGTAGCGGCCCCAGTCCTTCTCCTGGTTCGTGGTGGAGGGGGTGTGGACCGCTCCCACGAAGCTGGTGGCCCTCCCGCGACCCTGGTGGCAGACCGTGCAGCCCACCTTCTCGATCGGGTGGGGGCCGGCCAGGTAGAGGTCCAGGTTGGGGTGGGTGCGGAAGGGCTGGCGTTCCTCCTCGTAGCCCTTCTTGTCGATGCCGAGGTGGCAGGTGGTGCAGCGGTCCACCTTGGGCGTGCCCGTGAAGATCACGTCGTCCTGGAGGTTCGCGGTGATGATCTGGTTGACCTTGAGGGTCGGGTTCGCGAGGTCCAGGATGGGCAGGTTGCGCACGAAGGTGGCGACCCCCGGCTGGATCTTGCGCAGCTTGTCCTCGAGCCGGGTCTTCTCCGCGAACAGCTCCGCCTGGATCTTCTCGGCCGCGAGCCGGGTCTTCTCGAGCCCGTCCACCCTCGCTTGGGCGGCGTCCCGTTCGGCCTCGACCTTCTCCCGCTCCAGGCGGTAGCTCCGCCACAGCTCCTCGAGCTCCCGCAGGTGCTTGAGCTTCCTCTCCGCGTCGCGCTTGCCCTGGTGGGCGGCCTCCTCGTACTCGTAGCGGGCCTTGTCGATCAAGGCCTTGGTGAACCGGAAGTTCTGGTCCACCGCGTACCAGCGGCCCTTCAGGCGGTCGGCCTCGGCCTGGGCCTTCGCGATCTCGGCCTGCCGTCCCCTTTCCTCCTCGCGCCCCTTGGCGATGAGGTCGTCCAGCTCCTGCCGCCGCGCCGCGTCCACTTTCCCGAGGGCCTGCTCGATCTGCTGCCGGGTCAGCTTGACCTCGAGGTCGTTGAACCGTGTCTGGTAGGCCTTCCATTCGCGGTTGTAGTCCGCCCACACCATCAGGGAGAAGGCGACCAGGAGGCCGATGGAGGTGAGAGCGAACACGACGTTCATCTTCTGTGTCCGCTGAGCCATCTCCGGGTCACGGCCGGGCTCGATCTTGGCCATAGGCTAGTTCCGAGTCATATGTTGAAGAAAATTTCCGGCATGGCCACGATGTACTTCAGGTTGATGGTCCAGCGCAGGATCATCTTGGCGGGCAGGGCCACCATGCCCAGGAGCAGGAGCACGAAGATGGAGTAGCGCCAGGGGCCCATCTTGTCCCAGTACTTGCGGAGCAGGGTGCGGGTGAGGATCCCGGGCAGGACCAGCAGGTAGAAGGCCACGATGAGGATGCCCGGCAGCTCGCGCACGAGCATGTTCTGCGGAAGCCCCCGGCCGAGCATCTTGATCCAGAAGTACTCCGAGAGGTTGACGTTGTTGAGGGCCTCCAGCTTGTGAAGGTCCCAGTACTCGTAGGGGCCGAAGATGTTCCAGTTGGGCCCCCGCAGGAAGGTCCCCAGGATCACGAGCAGGACCCACAGGATCAGGAAGCCGAAGAGGAAGAGGGAGATCTCGGTCTTCCGCTCCGCGAGGGTGAAGTAGCCGTTCCCCTTGGGGTTGGTGTCGATGTAGGGAATGGCCATGAGGCCCACGATGATCAGGCTCGGGAAGACCACCCCCGCGAGCCAGGGGTCGTAGTAGACGAGCATCTCCTGGAGGCCCAGGAAATACCAGGGAGCCTTGCTGGGGTTCGGGGTGCGGGCGGGGTTGGCCGGCTCCTCGATGGGCGCCTGGAAGACGAGACCCCAGGCCACGAGGATGATGAGGCCGATGACCATGCAGAGGAGCTCGGTGTAGACGAGATCGGGCCAGACCCAGGTCTTCTCCCCCTCTCCGTTGCTGGCTTCGTTCGGCTTCAGGCCCTGGGCCACCCGCTCGTCGTTCTGGATGGCCTGGTGCATGCTGAGCCAGAGGAAGAACCCCACCAGGAACAGCATGGCCACGATGGGGACGTTGTCGGCCTTCTTGACGATCAGGGCGAAGTTGTGGTCGAGCATGGAGACGCCCAGGAACAGGGCGCCGGCGCTGCCCAGGCCCAGCGCCACTCTCGGCTTCCAGAACGCCTTGTACCGGAGGGAGAGGAAGAACAGGATGGCGGCCAGGGTGAGGAAGATCTTGGGATCGGTCAGGACGTTGACGAAGCCCTTGAGGGAGTCGACCAGGACCATGGCTCTAAGCCCTCCTCACAAGGGGCCGGAGATCCCGCCGTCCTTGCGGACCCTCCAGAAGTGGACCGCCATCAGGATCCCCGCCACCAGGGGGATCCCCACGCAGTGGAGCACGTAGAAGCGGAGGAGCGCGCCTTCGCCCACGAACCTCCCTCCGAGCAGCGCGAAGCGCGCGTCGGAGCCCGCGTGGACCATCGGCACGTCGCCCACCTTCAAGAGCTGCGATCCCGGCCCCTCGTGGCCGAGGAGAGGCGTGGCCCGGGCCATGTTCGAGCCCACCGTGATGGCCCAGATGGCGAGCTGGTCCCAGGGGAGCAGGTAGCCGGTGAAAGAGAGAAGGAGGGTCAGCACGAGCAGGATCACGCCCACGTTCCAGTTGAACTCGCGGGGCGGCTTGTAGGAGCCGGTCATGAAGACCCGGAGCATGTGCAGCCACACCGTGATCACCATCGCGTGGGCCCCCCAGCGGTGCAGCTCGCGCATGATGCCGAGGGGCACCTGCTCCGCGAGGTCGATGATGTCCATGTAGGCGTAGGCCACGGTGGGCCGGTAGTAGAACATCAGCAGGAGGCCGGTGAAGGTCTCCACCAGGAACAGGAAGAAGGTGAGCCCGCCCATGCACCAGGTGAACTTGAGCCGGATGCCGCTCTTCCGGATCTTCACGGGGTGCAGGTGCAGGAAGACGTTGGTCATCACCGCGAGGGCCCGGTTCCGGTTGGTGGAGGGCATCCCGTGGCGGAAGATCGACCGCCAGAGCTGGGTGTCGGTGATGTAGTCCCAGGTGCGGGTCAGGAACGGCTCGGGGGGTTTGGTGGCCATGAACCCTTTCCTATGCCTTCAGGAACGCCTCCGCCTTGTCCCACTCGCCTTTCTCCTGCTGGAACTTCACCGACTTGTCCACCAGGATCTGGCCGTCGTCGGCGAGCACGATCCGCGCCCGCTCCAGGGGCCGCGGCGCCGGCCCTTCGAAGTTCACCCCGGTCATGTAGAAGCCGCTGCCGTGGCACGGACACTTGAACTTGTTCTCCGCGGGCAGCCAGTTGGGCGAGCAGCCGAGGTGGGTGCAGACCGCGATCAGGGCGTAGAAGCCGTCGGGCACGTGGACGATCCACACCCCGAAGGCGTCCTTCCAGCGCACGTCCACCTCGCCCACGTTGTACTCGCCGGGGAAGCCCGCCTTGAACGCCTGGGGCGGCTCGAAGAGGACGTTCGGGAAGAGGAAGCGCGCGGTCGCGATCAGGCTCGAGGTGCAGGCCGCGGCGAAGGCCGTCCAGCCCACGGGGAGCGACCAGAGGAACAGGCGCCGCGTGATGCCCGAGGGCTCGCCTTTCTCGGGGGGGGCGGCCGGCGCGCCGGGCGCGCCTGGGGAAGCCGAGATGTCCTTGCCTTCCGACATGAGGACCTCGTCTGAGAGCGGATCGTTTCCCTAATGATCGAGGAGCACTGAGGCAGGCGGCATTCTAGATAATGGCCGCTCGACGGTCAAGGCGCCGCCTCGAGCGCCTTGCGCGCGGCCTCGCGGACCTTCAGGCTGGCGTCGCCCTCGCGCAGGTGCTTCAGGGCATCGCGCAGCTCGGGGGAGGGGAGGGAAGCGGCCGCCGCTACCGCCTCCAGGATCACCTGCTCGCGCTGCTCCGCGGTCGAGCCGGGTACCGCCAGGAGATGCGGCCGGTCGATCATCTGCAGGAGGACGGGGCCGGCCGCCGGCTCGCCCCGGCGGGCCAAGGCCAGAGCCGCGTTCCAGCGCACGTCCTCCGTCGCGTCCCCGAGGCCGGCCAGGAGCGCGGCCTTGGCTTCCTCGCCGGAGAAGCCGCCCAGCGCGTGGACCGCGGTCTTGCGCAGGCCCGCGTCCTCGTCCCTGGCTCGCGCCACCAGCTCGGGCAGGGCCGCCGGGTCGCCGATCGCGCCCAGGGCCCAGAGCGCGTAGACCCTCGTCTCGGGATCGGCGGGCCGGCCCACCGCTCCCTCGTCCCGCACCACCTCGAGCAGCGCGGGCACCGCCTCGCGGTCGCCCAGCCGGCCGAGGGCGAGGGCCAGGTACCGGCGGACCCGGGGGTCGTCGGTCTTCGTGTCCTCGAAGAGCCCCCGGACCTCCGACCGGAACTTCGGGTCGCCCAGGGCCTTGTCCTTGCCAGCCTGCAGCACCTTCGAGAGCTCGAAGGCGGCCTGCCACCTCCGGTTCGCGCCGCCGCTGCGGACCTCGGCCAGGTAGTCGCGAGCGCCCTTCGACTCGCCCGCGATCAGGCCGAAGACCACGAACACGGCCACGCAGACCGCGACGATCGCGAGCGGGAAGACGAAGAACTGCAGGACGAGGAACGGCACGGTCTGCCGCTCCTTGAGCGGCTCTTCGCCGAAGGGAGGGCCGGGGGTGGGCTCGCTCACGGGGCTCGCGGGCGCTCGGTGCCGGAGAGCTAGCCGTTCCGCGTGCGGTCGCGCAGCCGGCGCAGCGTCTGCTCGACGTCGATGATCAGGGCCTCGGTCGTGTTCTCGAGCTGGTCGAGGCCGCGGTGGAATTGGTTGTAGTCGGCGTGGTCGGGCTCGTCGGCCTCCGTCAGGTTTTCGAGCCGGGCCGCCCACTCCATGAGGCTCTGCAGGCTGGCCTCGCCGTGGGAGTCCATGTGCGAGGTCTCCGTGTGCCCGAGATCGAGGCCGCGCAGGAAGGCGCCGATCTCCCGGCGCCGGTGCTTGGCCCGCTCCACCACCCCCTGGAAGTTGCGGCGGATGGCCGCCCGCATGGGGAGGAGGGGCTCGATGCTGCCGCCTTCGAAGCGCAGGCGCATGGTCTCGACCGTCTTCTGGAGGTCGGGGCGGTCCGCGGCGGCTTCGAGGGTGGTGCCCCGCTTGACCACGATCTCGTGCAGGCCCTCCTCGATCACCGGGCGTTCGGCGGCGACGCAGCCGCGGAAGAGGTACTGGATCTCCTCGGCCCGCTGGGCGCCCCCCGGGAGCAGGAGGTCGCCGGGGGCGAGCAGCTCGCCGTCGGGTCCCCTCCGCTGCGAGAGCGAGCTGCGGCGCGAGCCCTTCTTGGCCCCGCCCGGCCGCGCCCCAGGCCGACCCGCGGGAGCGCCCGCGCCGGAAGCCGCGGCGCCGGCCTTGGCGCCGGCCGCCTTGGTGGCGGGTGCGGAGGGAGCCACTGCCTTGCCGCCGGCTGCCTTGGCCGGCGTCTTGACGGCTGGCTTGGCCTTGGCTTTGGCCTTCGGCTCCCGCTTCGACCGCTGGGCCTTCTTCTCCCTCGTCTTGTCCTTCTTGTGCTTCGCCTTGCTCTTCTTGCCGGACATCGCGGCTCACTCCTAGGGCAGGAACGTCTCCGGGTGGTTGAGCTTCTCGCACTTCCGCCCGTCCACGATCTCGTCGTGGAGGGCGCGGGCAGAACTCATGATCTTCCCTGCGATGGGACTGACGGCAGACTTGCTATTGGGCAACGGGACGAAACCTCCCCCGACGGACCGAAATCCAGGGGAGTCTATCACATCCGGCCGGGGACGGCCGGACGCGGCCGGCTAGGGCTCGATGCCGGGCCTAGCCGTTCGCGGCCCGGTCGAACATCCGCCGGCCCTCTTCGAACGCGTCCGTGACGCCCTCCATCGCGAGCTGGCCGCGACGGACGAGCGCCTCTTTCTCCTCGGCCAGCTTCTGGCCAAGGCGACGGCGCGTTTCCCGGCCCGGCCCGGGAGCCAGGAGGAGCCCGGCCATTGCCCCGGCCACGGCTCCGAGAAGCCCGATTCCCACGTAGGTCCTTGTGCGTCTCCCGCTCGTCATGGTTGTCGTCAACCTCCTGACGAATAGACGTAAGCAAGCACCGTGCCGTTCCACGGCGAAGCGAAGAGGGCTGAAAAGGCCGGAATCCTGGATGCCTGTACCCGGCCCATCCATTTCGGCGAATCCGAAGCGTGGCAAAAAAGCAACGGAGCGGATCTAGGTTCCGGGGCGCTCCGGGGGCAAGCCGATGATCCCACGCTTCGGCCGGGATTCCAGGGCGGGGGCCCCGGCTTCGAGCTGCAGCAGGTCGGCCAGGCGCCGGGCGAGATCGAGGAGCTGGGGCTGGACGTGCTCGAGGTTCGACAGCAGGACGACTACGATGCTGGCGTCGGGCTGCCAATAGACGACGTTGCTGACCCGCTCCTGGCCGCCCGTGTGCCACACCTCGCGGTGCCGGTGGCGTTCTCCCAGCGTCCAGCCCAGGCCATAGCCCGTGAGCTTTCCGTCCCGGGTCTTCTGACGGGTGAGCATCTGGCCCAGGCTCTCCTTCTTCAGGAGCGAGCCGTTGGCGAGGGCCAGGGCGAACCTTGCCACGTCGGGCGCGGTGCCCACCAACCCGCCGCCGGGGACCTTGTAGCTCACGTCGGCCAGCGCGGAGTTGAGGATCTCGCCGGAGGCGTCCTTCACGTACCCCTGGGCCCGGTTCAGGACGAGCCCCCGAACGTCGTCGGGCCGTGTCCGCTCCATCCCCGCCGGACGGAAGACCTTGCCCCGAAGGTAATCGGCGAACGCCTGTCCGGATGCGCTCTCCACCGCGCATCCGAGCAGGCTGTAGCCATACGTGCTGTAGAGGTAACGACTGCCGGGCTCGACCGCGAGGGGATCGTCCTTGAAGAAGTCGAGGCCCTCCCGGACGGCGGCGAACCGCCGGGTGTTGACGGGCTCGTTGTCGGCGTAGTGCCGGACCCCACCCAGGTGGCCGAGAAGCTGCCGTCCGGTCACTGGCCAGGGCTTTTCCGGAAAGGCCGGACAGTACTTCTGGATGGGCGCATCCAGGTCCATCAACCCCTGTTCGGCGAGCTGGAGGACGGCCACGGCCGTGATCGGCTTGGAGACCGACGCCAAGCGGTAGACGGTCACCGCCTTGGCCGGCACGTTGTTCTCGACGTCGGCCAGGCCGTAGCCGTTCGCGATCCGGATCTCGCCGTCCGTCGCGAGGGCGAGGGAAAGGCCCGGGATACCGATCTCGGACATGGTGCCGGACACCGCGGCCTCGATGGCCTCGACCTTGGCGGGGGCGAGCGCCCCCGGCGGCCCGATGACCTGTGCGCCCAGCGGTGGCGCGAGTAGCACCAGGGCCAGGACCGCGAGCCGGGGGGCGCTTCTCACCCGGGCTACTCCAGCCAGTCCCGGTCCTTGAGCTTCTTTGGCATGTACTCTTCGGTGATGAAGCTGATGCCCCGTCGGGAGAGCGCCTCCAGCTCGAACTTCTGCCCGCTCCTCACCATCTCCTGGATCTCGCGCTGCCAGTGCGCCTTCTTGAACCACGGGTAGGCGAGCATCTGCTTGGCCCGATTGTTGTCGCCGTCGTCCATCTTGATGGCGACGTTGTTCGGGAGCTTGTACTTGTCCTTGTCGAACGAGGACAAGCCGACGAAGCGAGCGTCGGGCACCGCCATGCGCATCGACTCGTAGGCGAGGTTGATCGAGCCCTGCTTCATGACGCTGTAGATGTAGAAGCCCCAGGGGTCGTTGTCCACCAGCACGTAGACGGGCAGCTTCAACTCGCTGTGCAGCCGCTGCACGAGCCGCCGCACCCCCCGAGGGGGCTGGCCCCCACCCTGCACGATGATGCAGTGGTTGCGCTTCCAGTACTTGTCCTCGTTGAAGCGCGTCCACACCGCGTCCTTCTCGATGAGCAGGACGTACTTGGCCTCGTGCTTCCGGAAGGTGATGACGTTCTCCTCGACGATGGAAGGCACCGCCCAGCCGCCGGAGCCCATCCGGCGCAGGTCGATGGTGTCACCGGTGTCGGTGATGGTGATTGGACCGACCATCGAGCCCTTGCGCGCCGCGAACAGGTGCAGCTCCTCGCGCAGGGCGTCCACCGTGACCTCGAGGTCCTCGATGATCGGGTCGGACTCGTCCTGCTCCTCGAAGGTGTTCTGCTTCGTGTCCCCGATGGTGTGCTTGGTGACGTAGTAGAGGTCGCGGATGCTGGTGGTCTTGCCCGAGTCGATGAGCTCCTTGCAGGCGTCGCTCACCAGGAACGTCTGCATGAACTTCTTCGCCATGGACACGTTGAAGAAGTAGCGCTTCTGCTTCTGGCTGCCCATCTCGACGAGGCGCCGCTTCTCGCTCCAGTTGACGTTGGCCAGGGAGCGCACGGGGATGTCGAGGAAGGGATTCTTCCCGGTGGCGACGGTCTTGAGCACGCCCTGCGCGAGCCTCTCGATCTTGGCCGTGGTCTTCTTCGAGATGGAGTCTTTGCGCGTGGCCATCTACTCCTCCTCCGCCTCGGACCGCGCCTTGGCACTCTTCTTGGCCTCGCGCGCCTCGATCTCCATGGCCTTCTGCTCCTCCTTCATCTCCGCGGCCGTGACCTTGTGCGCCACCTGCAGGAACTCCTTCTTGATGGGACCCGGCTTCCGTTCGGTGATCCTGCCGATCGCGATCGCGACCTCTTCGATGTAGAGCTCGAAGATACTGCGCCGCTGCGCCTGGTAGTCGGCGGCCTTCCGCTTCCGGATGAAGGTGGCCAGCTTACGGCCGCACTCCTGGGCCGCGAGCTGGATCTCCTTGATGATGTCCGGGTAGTGGGCCACCGCCTCCTTGGACTCGCTGGTGAACGGCACCCAGACGGAGGCGATGTGAACGAGGAGGGCCATCGGTCCCACGGGCAGCGAGCCCTTGGGCTGGCTGAGCAGGTAGTTGCGCCAGTCGGTGCGCACGATGGCTTCGGTGATGCCGCAGGCCCCGCGCTGGAAGAGGAGGGGGACGCGGTTGGCGAATCGGAACAGCTCGATGGTCTTGTCGGCGGGCCAGCTCCCGCCGTAAGCCAGGCCGACCTCCACCTGGAACGGGTTGCCGCGGTAGACCTTCGGCGAGCGCGTGACCGTGGCGATGAAGTAGTTGTGGCCCTTGATCTTCTCCACCCCCTCCTCGGGGGGCGCATCGGGGATGGAGGGCTGCGCAGGCGCCTCCGCGGCCTGCTGCTTTCCGGCCGCCGCCTTCCCGCGCTTCTTCGCCGGTTTCATGCCGGCCGCGTCGAGGTCGAGCTGGGCGTTTTCGTCCCCGCCCTCCCCCTCGGTCGCAATAACGTTCAGGAAGCTCACGAGTCCCTTCCGCATCAGCTCGTCGCCGATCGGGCTCAAGCAGTTCGTGGGGGGGCTCATGAGCTTGGTCTCGCCGATGGCCTTGTGCAGCTCCTCGGCCATGGCGCGGTTCCCCCCGAGGACCCGCGGCTTCACCGCCTTCTTGCCCCAGGGAACCCTGGCCAGGATCTCGCCGGCGGCCTGGGCCGAGACCCGGCTGAAGGTCGTCTGCAGGAAGCCGCGGACGTCGTGGCTCTTCGATTCCTGCGCCATGAGCATGAGGGCGCCGAGCTCGACGCCGTGGGGGTGCGGCCGGATCTCGACCGCTTCCTTGGGCAGCTCGGAGGTGGCCCGCGGGAAGGTCAGGGTCTCGTTGCCCGGGCGTTCCGCGTTCGCGCGCTGGGCCGCGCCTACGGGGCGCGCGTAGTGGACCGTGGCGTGGGGGTTCGCGAGGGCCGTGTGCTCGACGTAGCGGTTGACGAAGCGCTGGCCCTGCTGCCAGTTGGCGACGATCTCGAGCTCCACCCGGGTCCCGTGCTCCTGGGGCCATTCGTCGAGGGCTTCGTCGTGGATCACGACCGGCTCGTTCTTGCGCGTGTCGAGCTGGATGTCGAAGACGTGGGCGTCCTTGCGCTTGCCCACGCGGCTGGTCACGCGGATCGGCTTTCCGGTGGTGAGCTGTCCGTACATCGCAGCCGCGGAGATCCCGATGCCCTGCTGGCCGCGAGCCTGCTTGAGCCGGTGGAACTTCGAGCCGTACAGCAGTTTTCCGAAGATCTTCGGCACCTGGGCCTTGACGATGCCGGGGCCGTTGTCCTGGACGACGACGAGAAAGCGACCTTCACCCTTGGTGAGCTCCGCGTCTCGCGGCTTGCCTTCCAGGCCGAGGTCGTGGACCTCGATCAACAGCTCGGGGAGGATGCCGGCCTCCTCGCAGGCGTCGAGCGAGTTGTCGACGGCTTCCTTGATGGTCGTGAGGAGTGCCTTCGAGGGGTTGTCGAAGCCCAGCAGGTGGCGGTTCTTGACGAAGAACTCGGAAACCGAGATCTCGCGCTGCTTCTGGGCGAGCGACTCGGCGGTGGCCCTTGGAGCCGGCTCGGGCCGGGCCTCCGGAGGCTTCGCTTCGGCCTTCGCGGGAGCCTTCGGTTGGGTCTTCGGGGCCGGCTTCGGCCGCGGCTTCGTTTCTCGCCTGGCCTGACCGGCTTTCCCGGAAGGCTTCGACGCGGCGAGTGCCCTCGGCGGCGGCTCCTCGAACAGCGTGAGCTGCGGGCGCGACGACGCGCGCCCCGGCTTCACGGCCGTCTTCTTCGCGACCGACGACTTCGCCAAGTCGTCTCCTCCCTCGGGAGCGCCTCCGCTCCTTTCAAAACCCGGAGTCTAGCATCCTCATCTAACGACGAGGTGCGGACAGGGCAGGTCCGCTGGCTCGCGTCTCATGGCCGGTCGTTCCTCTCGGGCTCGACCTGGCGAACCGCCTCCTCCATCGAGTCGAGGGGAATCTCCGGCGCCTGGCGAGCCCTCAGGTAGTCGGGGTCACCGGGTCCCTGGCCTTCGCCGGATCGAAGATCCGGGCGTCCACGGGCACCGCGTGGTACGGAGTGACGTCTGCCTCCGGTGTGAACAAGTCGGCGAGGTCGGTCGCCGCCGCGTCGTAGAGGTTGAGAGAGGGCAGGCCGAACAGGCGGTAGATGGTC
>WNFT01004694.1_pt1 | contig 19789 bp, 13 predicted proteins | sample 5400191 | NCBI WGS metagenome assembly WNFT01 (sample SAMN13153359, study PRJNA577476) | soil metagenome | isolation source: 80 cm saprolite under Madrone tree | place: USA:California | collected 2016-06-14 | reverse complement strand
GGACTCCCGCGGAAGACGCCTCTTCCTTTTCGATCTTGAAGACGCCCATTTCTCCCGTACGGGTGACGTGCGGACCGCCGCAAACTTCCTTGCTGAAATAGGCCTCGGTGGGCTGGTCCCCGATGAAATAGACCTTGATCTTATTTCCCAGAGCGGCATATTTGTCTTCGAACAAACCGATCGCGCCGCGCCGTTTCGCCTCATCGATATCCAGAATCTCGAAATGGACGGGCATATCCTCCTGAATCCGTTCATTGACGATGTCAGCCACTTTTTGAATTTCCTCGGCTGTCATTTTGGCCGGATGAGAGAAATCGAAACGCAGACGCTCCGGCGTGATGTTGCTTCCCTTCTGTGCGACGTGGGGACCCAGCACCTGTCGAAGCGCCTGATGCAACAAGTGGGTTGCCGTATGCAACCGGACGGTCTTTTCCGAATGATCGGCCAGGCCTCCGGCAAATTTCTGGGCTGAACCTGCGCGGGAAAGCTCCTGGTGTTTCCTGAACTCCTGTTCAAAAACGACACGTTCCACCTGCTGGCCCTTTTCCTGCGCGAGTTCCTGCGTCAATTCGAGCGGAAAGCCAAAGGATTGATACAGGTTGAAAGCATCCAAACCCGAAACCGAACCCGTTCCGGCAAACATCCTTTCAAATTCCTTCAGACCCTTCTCGAGAGTGGTTTTGAACCTGGCCTCCTCCCTGGAGAGTTCGTTCCCGATCTGATCACGCCGCTCGATGAGCAACGGATAGGCCCCCAAATACGTTTCAATGTACGCGGACGCCACCGATGCGCAGAAAGCGCCTCTCACGCCCAGCGTATGCCCAAAGCGGATCGCCCGGCGGATCAGCCGGCGAACGTAATAGCCCTGGTCCTTGTTGGACGGCAGGACTCCGTCAGCAATGAGGAATGTCGCGGCGCGAAGGTGATCGAGCATCACACGGAACGCATAGGCGTCAGGCCCGTCAGGCCCGTCAGGCTCGGACGCGCCATACGACTTGCCGCTCGCCCTCTCGATTTCCAATCGAGCCCGGTCGAACAGGTCGATCCTGAAAACATCGGGATCGTCGATAAGGGCCGCAGCCATACGCTCAAGACCGCCGCCGAAGTCGACGTTGGCTTTCGGCAGAGGCTCGAATCCCTGTTCCGTCTTCTTGTACTGCATGAAAACGTTGTTGCCGATTTCAAGAAAACGTCCGCAGTCGCAGTTGACGTGACACGGCTTGTCCTTGAATGCGGACCTCTCATGCAGTCCGTGGTGCGCGCCGAAATCCCAGAACATCTCCGAATCCGGCCCGCCGGGCTCCCCGACGGGCATGGCGGCGGGAACGCCCGTCCGCGACCACCAGTTTTTCCTCTGGGAATGCCGATCTTCGGATCTCCGGCAAACACCGTCACGTACAGACGAGCGGGATCCAAACCGAGTTCCCGGGTCAGAAACTCAAACATCCATTCGATTTGTTCTCTCTTGAAATAGTCGCCAAGTGACCAATTCCCGAGCATCTCAAAGAATGTCGTGTGGCGGTTGTCCCCTACTTCCTCAATGTCCTGAGAACGGAAACATTTCTGGCTGTCAGCGAGCCGTGATCCGTTGGGGTGGGGTTCTCCAAGCAGAAACGGCACCATGGGCTGCATACCGGAACCGGTGAACAAGGTGGTCGGGTCATTCTCCGGAATCAGAGAAGCCGAGGGCAAAATCGCGTGTGCCCTTGACTTGAAGAAGTCGATGTATTTCTGGCGAATTTCGCTTACGGTCATAATGCGCGCGTTCCAAACAAAGATAGGCTGGATAACCGGGATCGGCAATGGGATTGATCCTGCAAACTGCGGCCGGCTACCGAAACTGCCCTCGGTCCGGCAGTCCTTGACTCAACACAGCAGCTGGCAGCTCAAGCCTGGGCTGATTGCCATTGCGGTTGGATGGGTCGCAAAAACCCCGGCGGTGTTTGAATGTCAACATGCGCTAACATAATCGGCCATGAGGCAGATCATTGCTATGGGCGGCGGCGGGTTCTCTAGCGAGCCCGAAAACCTGCTCCTTGATCGTTACATTCTCAAGCAAGCAGGCAAAGCAAGCCCGCGCGTCTGTTTCGTTCCGACTGCGAGTGGTGATTCCGCCGATTACATCGCGCGGTTCTATCAAGCTTTTCAGACACTGGATTGTGAGCCATCCCACCTTTCTGTGTATGACGGTCCGAGTGGCGATTGGCGCGATTATGTCTTGTCAAAGGATGTGATCTATGTCGGGGGAGGAAATACGCGCAACCTTCTCACGTTGTGGCGGGACTGGACGCTTGATCGAATCATGCGAGAAGCATGGGAGCAAGGAATCGTAATGACCGGAACCAGCGCCGGGTCCATTTGTTGGTTTGAAGACGGCCTGACGGATTCAATTCCTGGTACTTTAGCACCATTGCAGTGCCTCGGATTGCTCAAGGGATCTAACTGCCCACATTACGACTCCGAAAGCCAGCGCCGTTCCTCATATCAACAGTTCGTTGGTTCTGGGCAAATCAGTCCTGGGATTGCCTGCGATGATGGAGTGGCTCTTCATTTTGTCAACGACAATCTCCATCGCGTCGTCAGTTCGAGGCTGTCAGCCCGAGCGTATCGGCTAACCGTCGAGGGCAACGTTACGAGTGAACATGAGTTGCTCCCGGATTATCTCGGAAAAGGGGTTTAGTAGCACGACGTATGAACCACTGACTCTCAGTTCAATGTGTCCCACTTCAGCGCCACAGAACTCAGGTTGGCGTCACGCCGAAGCTCTTCTGCCGGCTACTGCGATTTCAGCGGGCACGGACACTGGCGGCCCACACCGAGACACTTCAGATTGATCGCACGCAACGGATGCGAGTGGGCTGTGGGATCGATTGGGCACAATTAGCATTGACCTGCGTGTGACGTCACCATGGGAGGTCTTATGAATCAACTGGGAAAGGAAACATCCGCAGGCACCCAAGACTCATCTGAAAAAGAACCCCAAAGCTTCGTCCTGGGATTGTGGGGCGTCCGGTATCAAGTCAAGGACGTTAGTCGTTCGGTTGCCTTCTATATCCAACAACTCGGTTTTAAGCTGGATCAAAAGAATCTGCCAGCGTTCGCCCAAGTCTCAATTGGGAATTTCAAACTGATTCTTAGCGGTCCCGGGGCTTCGGGTTCCCGGCCAATGCCAGATGGTCGCAAGCAGGAGCCCGGCGGCTGGAACCGGGTGATCCTCCAGGTTGCCGATCTTCCTGCGCGGATTGAAGCGCTGAAGAAGGCTGGGCTTCATTTCCGCAATCAGATTGAAGTAGGCCCTGGCGGCAAACAAATCCAGTTGGAAGATCCCGACGGCAATCCGATCGAGTTGTTCGAGCCTGCTCGCTAGTCGAACATGATCGTTTGACGAGCCGCTGCTACCCACAACGGATGCGGGATCGGCGACCGCCCATGACGCCTCCTTCTCCAACTTTCCAGACGTCGATAAACCTTCTCCATCCCGATCGGAAAATCCTGCCGATTCTTGTGAGGCACACTTCCTCCTGATCCATTCGACAGAAGGAGAGAAACGGATTTGTTCGGCTTTGCACAAAAAGTCGCAGTACGGGCAGATTTCCCCTCCTCGTGAGGAGGGGAGGCTGAACTAGGCTGTGACGCGGTCCGGCTCCGCCATATTTGCCCCTGCCGGCTTATACGGCTTATCCGCTCAAAGATACTTAGACGGACAGTATTCGCGCTGCGCTACCGGTTATGCAAACCAATGTTTTCAGCGTGACAGTCAGACTCGAAAATCGTCTGATGGGGGAACCTTTCCTTTGTTAGGGTTCGTCCCTTCTTGGATCCACGTTCAGGGCTGGATCGAGAACGACCGGCCCTGATCGGAAAACAATCTCACGACTGACGAGATGTTGGTTTGGCCCAGATTCATGAGGATGAGCTGGGTTGCGTAACCGCCACCGTCCGCAATCTGCGGGAAAATAACAGGTGATGGTGCGATCTGGGTCGGATCGACCACCGGGAAAGTGGTCATCAGAAACTCACCGCGCTCATTGATCAAAGATCTCAGCGTTAACGCGCTCACGCCGGAAGCCGCTGGATCGGTCACAGTCGCGTGAAGCTCGCCAACGAATCCGGCAGGCATTCCCGAAAACATCTCTGTAACGAAACGGGAGATATGACCACGCGGGGGGAGTGTAAGATTCGCGGAGGCAAACTCGGACCCGTCGTTCTTCGTCACCGTGAGATGCAGTGGAAGAAGTACATTGCCGGCATTCGAGAGCGCGACGCCAATATTGTGACCTCCCGATAGATCCACGATGGCTGCCAGTTGCCTCAATGAAGGACTGCTGGGAACACCAGTTTCCGAAACAACGACACCGTTGTTCGCCAACTGGAAAATGCCGGCCCCCGCAGGCGCGGTTCGGAATGGATCCGGAACCGCCTCGGCCCAGCCGACCCGCACGTTCGCACCCTGACCGGTACTTCGGAAGATACGGGCGCCACGAGCTGGAATCGCGTATGTGAACGAATGGCGAGCTGGCCCATTCCCCTCCATTTCGATCGTTGCCGCCGAACCATCATCGTTCCAAAAAACCAATTGCCCGGATTGCACCTGCACGCCGTTATTCAGCAGGATGATCGTGTTCTTGTACCCGCCGCCGTCCGCGAATTGGGGAAACGAAACGGAGGAAGACGTGGGCGGTTGGGTCAGATCCGCTGCAGGTGTGGTTGTCAGCAACGTTTCGTTGCGCTGATTCAATGTCAGACGAATTGCCATCACCGAGATGGGAACCGAACTGGATACATCAAGGGCTCCATTCCCGCCGGTTTGCGTAAAATCGGAAGGCACAACAAAACTGGGTGCGATGAGGGAAAGCTCAGGGATAAAGCGCGAGATGTGCTCGCCTGGGGCGAGTGTTATTGTCCCGGAAGTGATGGCCTGTCCCTCCGTGTTTCGCAAGGTCAATGTCAGCTCAGCTGCGGACATGTTGGGATTCACGAACGCGATGCCGGTATTCACATTGGATGCTGCGCCTCCGATCTCCGCAAATACCCGAGCCGACTTTGTTGGCACCGTGGCGGGGACGCCGCCTTCACTCACGATGACTCCATTTTGTCGAACGGTGAAAACAGCCGTGCCGTAGGGTGCGGCGGTTCCGGCAGGTTCGACGACGGTGTATCCGGTATTGGGCGTAGACCCCGAACCCAAACTCGAAATGCTGGCCGTGGCGCTGGACTTCACTTCAAATGCGAACTTCTGCGGCGGATCGCTCGTTCCGCTGAAGTCCGTCGCGCAAGCGCACGACCCTGAAGAAGGACTCGTGATCGATGAGGTGTAGGCGTTCAATCGAAGCTTCGCTGTCGCCAGGTCGATACCATTAATGCCTCCCCATGGCGTGAAATAGATGCTGCCGGTATAGTGCTCGCCCAAATCCGTTCGGCCAATCGGCAATTCCGTCGTGACGAATGCTTCTGCAATGCCGTCAGGTTCGCCCGGCTGGTATAGGACGATCTGGGTCGTATTCGACGGCACCTGCACAATAACTCCGCGGCTCATATCCGATTTGTGAACACCCAAGTACGGACCGATCGTGTTGAATTCTCCCGGATAAAGGCCGGTCAGCGTCGAGTAAGGACCGTGCGACTCCTTGTAGCGTCCCGCAGGACACATGGAGGAAGCAGGAACATCGATGGATTTATGAAGCAACGGGGAGTAGCGATTGTCCTGAACGTTGCCATTCAAGCCGGTAATCCTTGGATCGTGGAAAATATAAGTGTCCTTCACGCCAAGAGAGCTGAAGAAATCGCCGTGATTGATACGGCGCGCCCCCTGGGGACCGGTTTCAAACACGTAGGCGTCCGACCGCTCGAATGGCGAGACCAAAACGAACGGGAAGCTGACCCAGGGCGAAAAACATTCCGAGACGTTCGTATTGCTGACGCTGAATTGAACGTTGATCACGCCGGTCGACTTGACATAGTAGTCAATATTGAAGATCCATTTGCCGGCGGGCTGAGGATCGTAATCCGGATTACCCCAGACGGCCGGTGAAGGACGCTCGAACTGCGAAACGTTGCTGACGTGCACGTGTGGCTCGCCTTGCGACGTGATCTCGTAGGTCGGATTCGGGCTGACCGCGGGAGTCAGTCCACCGAGGAGATAAGCGGTGAAGCTGCAATAATCGTTTGGAGGGTTGACGCGCCCCGGAGGTTTTGAACAACCAACCCAATTCGAGTTCTTCGGCTCCCAATCCTGAAAGAGACCAGTATTGTCGCAACCCAGTCCACCGAAAGTGAAAGGCTCACCGGACGCATTCGTAATCTGCAGCAATCTGCCATTGGCCTTATCGAAGTACACCGTAACGCCGCCGTTCGCCAACCGGATCGCCGGTATGCCGACATTCGATGAACATCCAAACGCGGCGCCGTTCCCACGAGGTCCAAAATCCGGCATCGCAACTTCGTCCGCAATTGGGCCGGCCTGCATCGGCGCGGGAATCGCGGTCTTCATGAAATTCGGTACATAAGCGCTGCCGAACACGAACATCAAGCCGGCCAGAAACACAGTTGCCCGGCCTAGGAAGCTACTGTTCACCGTTCCTTCCTCTTTTGACGGGAGGCCGTCTATTAGAGCCAATAATTCTTATTTGAGGTGACAGAAACTAGGCTAAGGATCTGGCCTGTCCCCTCTCAAACCAATCCAATGTTCCAATTCTTCAGCGGTTAGGCACTGCTCTGAACAGAAAGTTCGAAAATCGTTCAAGATGGGTAGCCACCAAAATACTACAAAATACTTTTAAAGTGAGTCAATGGGAAGATTTGGCGCGCGCCTACTCTCCTTCGGTTGATTGAAGGAGTATCCGTGGCAACCGATGACAAATGCTGCACTGTCGTTCCATATTTGAAGGTTCACAGTGAAGACTCGAGGCTGTGAGGCCTCTGTGCGAACAGTTTGTTGAGAAGAGCTCGAACGAGCCAAAGTGTCTCTATTACGGTTTCAGTTTTGACGGCGATCAGCTTCATTTGCCGCGAGGGTGATGAAGATGCAGACGGGGTGTTGGCCCATCTTGGTAACGTGGACGATCTCCTTAAAGAACTACTCAAGATTTTCCGATCTAACGCGCCTGGAAATTCATGGTCCCGCCGAAGAATTGGCAAGACTTCGAGGGCCGTTGGCCGATTTCAAGCCTCAGTTTTTTATGTTGGAGTATGGCTTCCGTAAAAGCTAAATGCCCATAATGTCCGCACTTCAACGTGGCATGCCGAGCCGGTGAAAGTTTTTGACAACTTTTATTTCGTCGGGGCAGACGGAATACTCGGCATGGGCCGTCAACACATCCGACGGAATCATCCTGATCGACACCATTTACGACTATTCGGTTGAAGACGAGGTCGTGAATGGCCTGAAAAAACTCGACCTCGATCCATCGAAGATCAAATACGCGATCGTCACGGCCATGCCGGTCATTCCGGCGGCGCCATCGGACACTACTTTACGAAATATGATGTGTGGCTCTCGCCGACGACCGCGCGCGTCGCCGAACCGTGGGGGAAATACAAACTCGGCCGCACGGATGTGACCATGGAGACTCATTCGCAAACCATCTTTCAACCGGTTTTCCCCGGACATTCTCGTCTTAAATCCGCCGCGCGCCCGGCTGGCCCCCCGCGCAATCTGACATAAGACTCCGACTGCGACATCGCGGAAAGAGCCGCGAATCGTGCAAGAGCCTCTTGTTTTCCTATCCACTGAAGCGCCTCGTGCAGACGAACTGAGTCCGACACTTCGGGGGACCAGGCACCCGCGAACAGCTATAGCTCCTCAGTAACGCCGAAGTATTTACGAATCCAAGCCTCAACTCCTGGTAAGTCGGACAAGTGCCTATCAGGCCGCTGCTACCCACAACGGATGCGGGATCGGCGACCGCCCATGACGCCTCCTTCTCCAACTTTCCAGACGTCGATAAACCTTCTCCATCCCGATCGGAAAATCCTGCCGATTCTTGTGAGGCACACTTCCTCCTGATCTATTCGACAGAAGGAGAGAAACGGATTTGTTCGGCTTTGCATAAAAAAGTCTTCTTCATCATCTTCCGAGCGTGGTGGACGAAGGCATCACCTGACCGATGCCAAACTGGTCGACGGCTTTCACCAGCTTGCCTTGCTGAAATATGACTTCGACTGCTTTTTCCCCTTGCACGTCCCGTCCCAACTCATCCTTCAAGCCGGCAATCACCTGCCTGGTCGAAGTGTCGATGATGTCACCGCTGGACGCATACACCCACTTCCCATTGGCGCTCCAGGTCAGCCAGAAGGGTTCGTCGCGGAGCTTGATGCTGCGAACCTGCCTGGGAGGCATCACCGTATTGTCGAACACGTGCACGGAGCTGTTGGATCCGTCCGTCACCCAGACTTCTTTCTCATCCGGAGATAAAGCGATTCCGTGGCTGGGGCAGCCATGCCCCGTCAGCCGTTCCCGCGACCACCCGTATCCCTGCACCTGCACGGTATGAATCACCTTTCCAGTGTTTACGTCGCCAATCTGGAATCCCAGCAGGTCGTTAACATTCGCATAGATCAGCGTTCCGGCCCCGTTCACTGTAAACGGCCGCACAGAGGCTGAAAACGGACCCACCGTCTTCACGACCGTATTCGTCCTGGGGTCCGCAATCGACATGGTGTTGGACCGTAGACCCGCCATAAACACCCTGGACCCATCCAGACTCCATATGGTGTTGTGCGCGCCCGCACTCGCCGGCACCGGCAACTTCTTGATCAGATCGCCGGTCCTGGCATCCACCACGTACCAATGCATGCCTTCAAAAGACGGCACGTACATCGTCCTGCCATCCGGAGAGAGCGCCATCCGGTCGCAGCACTCTCCGTCGTAGGTTTGTTCCCAGACTTTCTTTTCCGTCAGCAGGTCCCAGGCCGCCAGCCGTTTGATGGTGCTCACATAGATCATTCCCAGCGACGCGCTCACGCCCACGCCTTTAACGTTTTCCGGAGACTGCGCGGCCGGATACTCCCAGGTCGGGATGCGTTTGACGAAACGGAAATTCCGCGTGGCGTCGAACACAACCAGTCCGATGCCGCCGAAGCCAATGTCATCGACCCGCCCCGGAACCGCGGCGTACAACAGATCCCGCTGCGCGTTGCCGCCACGCCCAGGCTGGCGCGCCGGTTCTGCCGCTTGCCCGCCGCGGCCCTGAGCCATCAGCCATTGCGCCGCCGGAAATACAGCAGCAAGGCTTAGCACGATTGCCAGTTTCCTTAGATACACGCCCTTCCCTCCTTAAATTTAAAAGTAGAACTTGACGGCCAGTTGGATCTGTCTTGGCCCGCCTGCCCCGGCAGCGGTGCGGACCGTGTTGAGAGCGCCGAAGCCGAAACGGCCGCCGCCCGCAGTGCCGGCGAGATTGGTTATGTTGCCTGCGGCATCGAATGTCGGCGTCACATTGAGGAAACTCCACTGGGTGTGATTCCAGACATTGTAGAACTCGAACCGGAGTTGAAGGTAGCGCCCTTCGCCCTCGCCGAAAGGAACATTTTTGAAGATCGACATGTCCCAGTTCTCGATCCCAGGTCCGCGAATCGGGCGGATGACCGAATCCATCCCGGTGCTCCCAACGGCTGCGGGGTGGAAGCAGGACGTGTTGATCGCGGCGGACAGTGTCCGGTCCCCGCTGGCCAGGTTGGGGTTGCAACTCAGCACTGGCCGGGGCGCCCAGCCTTCGTTCCCGGTAATGCGCCGGTTCAGCGTGGCCCCGCTGACACCCTGCACGGCATAGCTTCCAATGGCGGACGCCTGGTTTGCTGCGGTGCTGCCCACGGCAATTGGCGCACCGGACATAAAGCTGGTTATGCCGGTCACCTGCCAATGATCCAGGAACAACCTGGCGGCCGGGTTGTCGAGGGCAGCGAGTTTCTTCGAAACGTCAGGCAGATTGTAGCTGTAGTTGAACACCAGGTCCTGTGTGCGGTCCAAGGTCAGCAGGCCATAGTCGGCCTTGCGGTGATCAAGCGGGTTGGCCACGAACTGGTAATCCGTGTCCGTGCCCATGGCCTTGGACCAGGTATAGTTCAGGCCGAACATAAGGCTGCGTGCGACACGCCGGTTGAGCCCCACCTGAAGGGCATTGTAGTTGGCGCTGGAGCCGTACGTGGAGAGGAAACCTCCCGCGCCGAGACCCGACTGTCCGACGGCGACTCCGACTCCCACGTAACCCGGATACGGCCGGTACAAATCGACAGGCAAAGCGTTATCGCCCAAAACGGTGCCGGCTGTAACGGGGCGGGTCGGATCCTGATTCTGCGGCAGCCACGCGGCGCCGAAGCCAGGCTCGTTGAACGGCCGGCGCGCCAACCCGTGACGGGTCTGCGTACCGACGTATCCCACATCAAGCAACATGCTGCCGGGCAACTGCCGCTGTACGGTCAAGTTGAAGTTGTAGATGGTGGGCAGCTTGCCCTCGGCAGAGAGCCCCGCGGCAGCGAGCGGGAAAAGGGTGCCGGATGAGCTGGCGATGTCGTTGAGGTTCCCGTAATAAATCTTGGGCGTCAGCAATCCCGGCGGGAAGTTGATCTGGTTGAAGATCATGTTGCCCTGAATGCGTTCGTAGAAGACGCCACCGCCCATGCGGACCACGGTGTTGCCCGCGGAACCCGATGGCGTCCAGGCCAGTCCGAACCGTGGACCGTAGTGCACACCACGATCCTGGACCAGGCCGCGCGTGAGGCCGAACGAGCCGCTGTTCGCGGGAGTGACCATTCCATTGGAGAAATTGCCGGACCCGGGCACGATAGCGCCGATCAGAGCTGCCGGTGCAGTCTGGCCGGTAAGGGGATTGAGCGCCAGCCGAGCTCCGTTGACGAGCGTGGGACGGTATAGCGCCACTTGCTGTTTGGGATCAAACGCCGCGGGCACGAAGCTGGAGATCTGATCCTGCTTCTCGTACCAGGGTTTGAGGAGCGAAAAGCGCATCCCATAGTCCAGAGTCAGATTCCGCCGGACCTTCCAGTTGTCCTGCACATACCATTCATAGCTTTGGTAGGCGTAAAGGCCCTTGCGGTAGGTGTTGGACTGGTCGAAGGCCTGGTAATTTCCGAGCAACATGTTTGAGAAGTCCCAACCTGTATCGCCGGCGTTGGCGGAATCGGTGCTGAAGTTGAGGCGACCGTTGTTCACGATAGTCGCCGTCTGCCGCTTGGTGCTGGTCTCGATGAAGATCCCGGCCTTCACCGTGTGGTTGGGAAATACCTTGGCGATATTGTCCGTGATGTTCTGGGTTGGGTTCTCGTTATCGTACGGCATTCCACTGATGAAGATCGTGGGTGCGTTCGGCACCTCACTTCCGAAGCTCATGTTGGGGATGAGCCTGGCGAGTTTGTCCGCGTCGGCAAAAAGCAGCGGCAGGTTGACGTTCGCGTTGGCGCGCAGATAGCCGCTCTTTGGGTCGGGCTCGTTGGGCAGCCAGTTGCGCGTGTTGCCGTAGTTGAAGTCGTTGGTCAGCGTGGGAGTGATGATGATCGTCAGGTTACCGGCTCCCGATATGGCGCCTTGCGCTGCGTGAAAGGCTCCGATGCCCACCGTGTTGTTGGTATTCAGGCCACCGGACTGGAGCACATCGCGCCGGTTATGCAACCAGCGGAAGAAGAACTTGAAGCGATCGGAGATGTTGTAGTCGATGCGCACCGTTTCGTCGTTGCGCCGGTCCGAACCGGAGAACTGGTATTGGTAATTGTAACCGGGATCCACGCCCAGGAGGTTTGGCGCCGGATAGGCGTTCATCAATTGCAGCCCGTACTGGTTCCAGCGGCTCTGGGGAATCTGATTGGCGGGAAACGGAGCGTTCGTCAGCGGGTCCCGGACAGTCACCGGCCGGCCGTTAGAGGCCGATTTCGAGAAATCGCCCTTGCGCTCGTCCAAAGTTGGAACCGTCAGCCTCACCAGGTTGTCGAAAATGCGCGGACGCTGGAATTCCCAGTTGGTGAAAAAGAACAGCTTCTCCTTGCTGGAGTTGAACTTGCCGGGAATGTAGACCGGCCCCCCGATATTGAAACCGAACGTGCTGTTGCGATTGCGCGGGCGCGCCAGGCCGAGGTAGTTGTTGGTGAATGTATTGGCGTTCATCCATTCGTTGCGGTAGAACTCGTAGCCGACTCCGTGGAAGTCTTTGGCGCCGCTCTTGGTCACAACCGTAATATTGGCGCCGGACGCTCTTCCGAATTCGGCCTGCTGGCCGTTGGTTAAGACTTTGAATTCGGCAATGATGTCGGAGTTCATGCGCCAGCCGCCGGCGCTGTTGTTGCCGACGTCCATCACCGACGTGCCGTCCACCGCGATCGCGTTCTGATCCGTGCGCAACCCGTTGGCGTTTTGCGTATCCGCGTTGAATCCCGCTACGGTTTTCAACAGATCTGAGAAGTTCCGGGTGTTGGAGGCGAGATCCACCATCTGGCTGCCCGTGAGAACGCCGGAACGCTCCGCGCTTATCGTCTGCAACTGAGCCACGCTGGCCTCCACGGTGACGGCTTCACCGGCCGAGCCGATCTCCAGAACAATCGGCGGAAGCCCGATCCGATCCTGCGCGTACAATGTAATTCCTTGTTTTTGATATTTCTTGAATCCCGGCATTTCCACGACCAGCGTGTACGTGGCGGGTTGCAGGGGAGTGAACACAAAACGTCCGTCCTCATTTGCTGTGGCAGTTCGGGCAACCGATCCCTGCTGCTCATTAATTAAGGTAATCATCGCACCCGGAATGATGGCGCCCTGCGAGTCCTCAATGATGCCGGTCAGCGAGCCGGTCGACTGCTGTGCGCAAAGGAATGTACTCGTCAAGAGTAAGGCGACTCCAAAAACGAAGATTCGGTTCCTGGCGACTGTGAGTTTCATGTTTGATCCCCCTTGCAACGTTGTGAAATTCCCGCGTTTCTGCATGGACTCTTACATGTCAATTGATGATAGATGATAGAATGCTGTGACGTTAACAGGGACAAATTGGCCTGTCAAGTGTTGTACTTATCTATCTCCATATGATCCATCCAAAAGAAGAAGTCTTGAATGGCGCCGCAAAGGCGGCAGAGACCGGTCAGCCTCCAACCAACGTACGGCGTATGGTCCTGGGATTGACAGTCGCGGCCTACATGATCACTTACATGGACCGCGTGGTGATGTCGGCGGCCGTGCCTTCGATCCAAAAGGAATTCGGTTTTTCTCTGATTACGATGGGTTGGATTATCAGTTCCTTCCGTTGGGCATACGCTATCTTCCAAATTCCAGGCGGCTGGCTGGGGGACCGCTTCGGTCCGCGCCGGACCATGTCGGCGATTGTGTTCTGGTGGTCGGTGTTCACCTCTCTGACAACGCAGGCGTGGAATGCCGTCTCCATGGTGGTGATCCGTTTCCTCTTCGGGATCGGCGAAGCCGGCGCTTTTCCCATTGCTACACGATCGCTGTCCCGCTGGGTGTTGCCGGCTGAAAGAGGATTCGTGCAGGGCTTGACCCACGCTGGTTCACGATTCGGCGCAGCACTCACCCCGCCACTCGTCGTGTTCCTGCTTCTTCGCTATGGCTGGAGAACGCCGTTCATTCTCTTTGGCCTTTTGGGATTGACGTGGGCCGCGCTCTGGTATTGGTATTACCGCGACACTCCAGCGGAGCACAAATCCGTAAACGCGGCCGAACGTGAACTTCTTGGCGGTTCGTCAGCTTCTCCGAGCCGAGTCGTCGGCAGACGCGTCCCCTGGAAGGCGATCCTGTCTTCGCCGCAGATGTGGACGATCTCGGCAATGTACTTCTGCTACGCCTACAGCATCGATTTCTATTTGAGCTGGTTTCCGAAATACCTGAATGCCGCGCGTGGACTCAGTCTGGAGGCAATGGGGCTTTATGCGAGTGTTCCACTGATTGCAGGCACGGCGGGTGATCTGCTCGGCGGATGGATATCCGACATCTGGCTGAAGCGCTCCGGTCAAATTACCAGGTCCAGGCGAACCGTTGCCATATGCGGTTTCCTCCTGGCCGCCGCTTGCGTGTGGCCTGCATACCAGAGCCCGAATGCGGTGGCCAGCGTTCTCTTTTCCGGACTTGTGATGTTTGGATTGGAGGTCACCGTGGGGGTTTCCTGGGCGCTCACCATGGATATAGGCGGTGAGTTCGCGGGCTCGGTTTCAGCGGTGATGAATACTTGCGGGAATCTCGGTGGCGCTCTCGCCTCGGCATTGGTTGCCTATTTCGTGGAGATGTTCGGTTGGCACATGCCGTTCCTTACGATCGGAGTCTTGTCGGTCGCGGGGGCGCTGCTTTTCCTGAGAATCGACGCGGAAAAGCGAATCGCTTTCGACCTTCAGACCTCCTGAGGTCGAGGAATGGCGGCCTGATACATCTTCGAACAAATGCAATCTTCTCGATCCTCTACTCGTGGGACATCTGAATGGCGTTGTAGTAATTCTGAATACGTCCTTCCTTAAAGGCTTTGACGAGATCGGCGATCGAAGAACGTAACATCACGTAATTGCCTGGAACGCGCCGTAGCCTTGCTCCGGCCGGCGCAAAGTGAGAACTGCGAATCAATGTGCTGGATGCATCTACAGGCAGAGATGCGAGATTCGTGTAAAACCGCTGCCAGTCGTTTCCCTGCTGAAACAGGTATTGTTCGACGTTTGATGTATAAAACGTTGCCACTGTGGCCTGGTGTTCTTTGAGATAATCTGCGGCAGCTCTAATAGCTCTTGTTCCCGCGAAATCTCCGACCAACGGCACAATGAGATTCCGTCTGTGCATCTCACGCAAAAACTGGAAATTGTCTTCGCTGGCGAGATAGCTTCTGGGCTGTCCGTCATCGTCGGTTGCCGTCATTAAGTCCGCATAGCTCCCGGCGTAGAATACACCGAAATTCCCACCTGGATATGGAATGCCTGGGCCTGCTTCAAAGAAGGTCCGGTAGAGAGCATCGATCTCCAATTGATCCTGCCGCGTGAGCAAGAACCGCCGGTCCTTCATCAGGTGGTCCTTCATCGCTTGCAGATTTTGAGTGAACAACTGAGCGTCTCTCGGGACTCGGCCAAATGCCTCGAACAATTCCCTGACAGTCGACTTATCGCTCAAACCGGCAGGCGTCCCTCGTGAAAACAATCGCGAAATGAACTCAGCGCGATTGGCTGACATTTCAAAGACTGCCTTGTAGATGAGGTGCTCCAGCATGTTTTCGCGCCGGATATCAAAGATGAAGGCTATTCGCGGCCGAAGCGCGGCGATATAACTAAAATTCTGCTCCGGCCCAACACCCAGATAAACTCCTCCGGCCTTTGTCGATTTTTTCAAGTCAGGAATGAGTGCAGCAAATTCGCGTTCATTGGACATGTATTGGAATCGAAAGGCGCCGGCTTCTTCGGAGAATCCGGTCACCATCCGCCAGAAGGCGGCATCCGGGATTTGGGCAGGAAGACTATCGGCAGGTTTAAGAGATAACGGAATGAGCAACACCGCGGCCGCGACCGCGATACAGGCATAGCCGGCGCGAAGTCTGTTACCACCCAACCATCTCATTGAAACAATCTCCAATGCCGAGTAATTCGCGAACAAACTTTATAGTAGAGAAGCAGACCTGGAAAACCATTTTTTGTGATTTTTTGTCCCTCTTTGCAGCTATTCCCCTTGGTGCTAGTATCGCTACCAACAATCCGTTCGAACGACGCGAAATTAAAAGCAATTCTGGCCGCAGGAGGTACCGTATGAAACCTGTCATGTTCGCGATAATCTTCGCAGTGCTGACGACCCCGGTCGCCGCGCAGTGGCTGCATTACCCCACACCTGGGATTCCGCGGACGCCCGACGGAAAACCGGACCTCTCGGCTCCGGTGCCGAAGACTCCGGATGGCAAGCCGGACCTGTCGGGCTTCTGGACGATCAGAAACGGCAACAAATATTTTCAGGACCTGGGTGCGGACGGAGTTGAGATTCCCATGTTGCCCTGGGCAAAAGCGCTTTACGAGCAGCGCAAGGCGAACCTGCAGAAGGGGCATCCGTCCGAGCGTTGCCTCGGGCACGGCGTGACGGATTTCGATACGGTTGCCACGCCCCGCAAGATTATCCAGACTCCTCAAGTCATTGCGATTCTCTTCGAGGCGTATAACCAATACCGCCAGATCCTCATGGATGGTCGTCCTCTCCCCGAACCCGACGTACCGTCCTACCACGGTTACTCGGTTGGCAAGTGGGAGGGCGATACCCTGGTCGTCGAGACCAACACCTTTAATGATCAAGGCTGGCTCGACATGAATGGGCACCCCCAAACCGAAACGACGCACGTCACCGAACGCTACACGCGTCGCAACTTCGGGCACATCGATCTGGAAGTCACCATTAACGACCCGAAGGCGTACTCCAGACCTTGGACCGTCAAACTCGCCGGGTTGGATCTTCTTCCAGATGAGGAACTGATCGAAGCGATCTGCGCAAACGAAAGAGACTTTTCGCACCTCGTTGGCAAATAGCGAGGACGGGCCTTACCTGTTGAGACGGGAGGTGCAGTTCAGCACCAGCGTGACTGGCGGAGGCGGAGCAGTGTCAGGAACCGCGCTCCCTCTACCGTTGGTACCCGACTTCCCCATCAAAGCGAATTCCGTTGGCTCTACTCACCAGGCCCAGGCATACGCATCATTTCGCGGATCGGCGCCGGCATGAAGCACGCCGGTTTTCGGATCGATGACGATCACTGCCATTTCGCTCATCGACCAGGGACCATTCACTCGCAGCTTATGCCCCTTGGCGATCAGCGCTTGCTGCTCTTTCTCGCCAATACGTGACTCGACGGCCAGGTCACCGGGATACATCGTGTGCGGGAACGGCGACGCCGGGAAACTGCGTGTCGACCAGCGAGGGGCTTCGATCGCCTGCTGGATGTTCATCCCAAAGTCGACCATATTGAGAAGCGTTTGAACTGTGCGCATGAGCTGATCGTCAGCGCCGGGACTCCCCATCACCCCGTAAGGCTGGCCATCCTTCATGATCAGCGTCGTTGCCAGTGTGCTGCGTGGACGCTTGCCTGGGACCAGGGCGTTTGCTTCCCCCGGAACCAAGGAGTAATAGTCGCCTCGGCAATTGAAGATAAATCCCAAGTCGGCCATCACGACGCCCGTTCCCCAGCCGCTGTGAAGGCTGGGCATGAAACCGATCATGTTGCGATTGTCGTCGATGATGGCGATATAGCTCGTATCGCCGTCGTGACTGGCGTTGCCGTCGAGGTTGACGACCGGGTCCTGGAACAACGCCGCTTGGGACCCCTTCACGAATTTCTGCGGATTCCCGGGACGCATTTCCAATGATGCGTGATTCGGATCGATCAATTTTCTCCGCTCCGCCGCATATTCTTTTGAGAGCAGTCCCTCGAAGGGGATGTTGATGAAGTCGATGTCGCCAAGGAACTTCTCCCGATCGGCAAACGCAAGCTTCAACGCCTCGGCGCTGGTATGAATGTATTCGGCGCTGTTGTGTCCCATCGCCTTGAGATCGTAGCCTTCGAGGATGTTTAGAAGAATTAATTCGGCAGGACCCTGAGTGTTCGACTTGTTTTTATAGACACGATACCCGCGATAGTCCGTCGAGACCGGCGTCTCCACTTTGGCGGTGTAGTTAGCGAAATCCTCGTATCTGAACAATCCGCCGTTTTGTTCAGAAAACTTGGCCATGGTTTGTGCGATGTCGCCTTTGTAGAAGCGGTCCCTGGCCGCTTTCAACGCCGCATGACGTCCTCTGCTCGTGTTTTGCTTTTCCGCTTCGACCAGTTTCCGCAACGTTCGAGCGAGATCGGGATTCTTGAAGAGTTGGCCTTCTGTATACCGCCTGGATTGATAAACCTTCTTGCTGGTCGGATACTTCGCGAGTTTGCTGGAGGCGAGGTTGCGCGCGAGATTGGCGGGAAGCGGGAACCCGTTTTCAGCGATTTCGATGGCTTGCTCGAGAACCTTTTCGAAGCTCATCGTACCCCAGCGGTCGAGCAGAATGTACCATGCGTCGACGGTGCCGGGGATCGACCCCGAAAGAAGGCCATCGTTGGTGGGAATCTTGCCGCCGTTGTTCTTGTTGTACCACTCGATTGTTGCGAGTTTCGGGGCTGGTGCTTCGGCATTGATGGAATACGGTTGCCTGGTTTTGGCATCGTAGATGAGGATCTCGGCATCGCTGCCGATACCGTTCGCGGCCGGATCGACGAGCCCTAAGACCGCTTGGCCGGCAACTGCCGCGTCAAAGGCGTTCCCTCCGGCGCGCAGGATGTTTTCAGCGGCGCGCGTGGCTTCCGGTTTCATGGAAGAGACCGCAGCGTGCGTGCCTCGAATGACGGGCCGCATCGTTCCAGCGGTTTGTTGCTCTTCCTGATCAGATGGTCGCGTTGTGCGTTGCGTCTCTTGAGCACGGGTTTGGAGTGCATACGCGGCTGCCACCAACAACGCCAATGCCGCTATACGTCCTGCGTTCTTCATGGCCACACCTCTATTTTGGAGATGCCGGATAGCATATCCGAGTCCCGGCTTGAACGGCTATCTTTGAATCGACTCTCCGGCACGACTCGGCCAAGTCTGGATGGCCCTTCAGTTTCGAAACGGCACACCAGACCTAATACACACTTATCAGCTGCTTTCGGATTGTCGGCGCCAGCGTACGCCTTCGCTTCCAAAGCTCGCTCGACTGCCAAGGGTGACGAGACGACTTCATTTCGTAGAACGGTGCACGACCAAGATGAGTCACAGCGGCCGACTCTGCTGGTCACCAATCCGTAAAGCGCGACGCAGTCTGAGGACGGCCGCATCGCCTTGCCGCAAGGCTTGAATATAGACCGAGGTGTCAAACAGAACGCCAGACAACTGTTAGCCCTCTTTCCCAAGCCTGCCAAACATATCTTTAAATTGCATTCCGTTTTTGGAACTCGTCGGTGCTCAGGAAAGTTGCTTCAAGCAAAACGCCATGCGATCGTCTTGGAAAATGCCGACCTCGCTATTTCAGTGGAAGATATCGAACCTGTCCTTCCCATTCTTGTGGAAGACTGGCATCCGCGATTAGCAAAATGTCATCGATGACATCGCCTATCGATGTTTTGCGACCCACTTCGAAAACACCGGGCATCGGCTGACCAGTTCGCACGCGATCATACGCATATCGCGTCATTGTGGAAACGTCATGGGTGAGAAGAATGCGGCCTTCTTCGGCAGTCCACTCCAAGAGAACAGGATCGCTCACGCCGGACAAGCCGGCTTCCTGTGCACGCACGACGTCAAGGTCAGGCTTCCTTCTCAGGAGACCCCGCACAATATCATTGTTGAAGCTTTCGTCCGCGGCGAAGGACAGCATTCTTGCCGTTAAGGATTGCGGCGTGCCAGGAGCCGATCGCGAATACCGTGTGGGTCGAAGCGGGATTCGTTTTCACGTCGCACCTTTGCCGCGAGCTCGCTTCGAGTTCTGAGATACACTTCTACTTCCGAGCGATGGCGCAAATAGTAACTGATCACTGCATATACATCGGCCAACTGCAGAGTGGGATATTGGTGGACAATTTCTTCCGCGGTCGCGCCTTCGATAAACGATTCCACTACGATGTCCAGCGTGACGCGGGTTCCACCAATGCGAATGACGTCGTCCGCATCGCGACTGAGAGGGACAGGTTGAGGGTCGATCGTCATTGACATGTTCTCTTCGAGAGAAGCATACCACGGAGTGCTGAACATTATTTCCCGGTTGTTATTGCAGGGGATCCGGACCGGTAAGTTCGTTCCACACGAGCAGCACGCGTCGGAGGATCCTCAAGAATGC
>WNFT01004276.1_pt1 | contig 19791 bp, 19 predicted proteins | sample 5400191 | NCBI WGS metagenome assembly WNFT01 (sample SAMN13153359, study PRJNA577476) | soil metagenome | isolation source: 80 cm saprolite under Madrone tree | place: USA:California | collected 2016-06-14 | reverse complement strand
ATGTCTTGACCAGGCCGCCAGCCCTCGGGCCTGGTTGAGAGCAATCTCAGTTCCCCCCGGTTAAGGGAAAATGCATGGACCTCAACGATTGCCTCGTGTGGCGACGCTGAGGGCTCGGCGACCTCGCGGATTTCAACCGGGGCGTCAGGATTGTGTGTAGCTTCAAGTGCGAGCATCAAAACCTCCTGTTTCTCTTCATGTACCTTATAAGGTGTGAAAAAGCGGCAAGACGGAGTTAGCGATGCACCTGGTGGAATGCATAAAGGTTGGAATCATTGGAACCGACATAGACAACCCCGTTTACCACAGTGGGTGAGGAGATAATCATGTCGCCAGTGGTGTAGCTCCACAGCTTCTCGCCCGTTTGTGCGTCCAGGGCATAGAGTGTGTGATCCTGCGAACCGACATAGACCACTCCATCTGCCACCGCCGGCGAGGAGTCAACAATTCCAGCAGTGGCATAGCTCCACCGTTCCTCGCTTGTCCTGGCATCCAGCGCATACAGTCTATGGTCATGCGAACCAAAGTACACTATGCCGTTCGCAATTGCCGGCGTAGAGTCAATGATATCACCGGCCTGGTAACTCCACAGCTTCTTGCCCACCTGTGCGTCCAGGGCATAGAGCATATGGTCTCGCGAGCCCACATAGACGATTCCGTCTGCAATGCGCGGCGAGGAGAGAATGCCATCTCCAGCCTGGTAGTTCCAGAGCTCAGTTCCGGTCATAACGTCCAGGGCATACAGCCTGTGGTCGTGCGAGCCAATATAGACCAGGCCCTCTGCTATCGCGGGTGAGGAGTCAATGGGGCCGCCGGTAGCATATCTCCACAGCCTCTCCCCTGAGTTCACGTCAAGAGCATACAACATGTGATCATGGGAACCAAAGAAGACCATGCCATGGGCAACTGCTGGTGCAGAGGTGATGATGCTATCAGTGGTGTAGCTCCACAGTCTTGCTCCTGTACTCGCCGCAAGGGCGTAGAGAGTATGGTCGGTCGAGCCGATATAGAGCACCTCGTCGACAATGACTGGCGACGAGAAGATCCTGTCCCCTGTGACATATTTCCAGGATTCCTCACCAGAAATGATAGTAAGGGCGTAGACTCTATGGTTATGTGAGCCGACATAGACCAGGTCTCCGGCGACTGCCGGAGAGGATTGGATGCTCCCACCCGTGGTGTAGTCCCAGAGCTTGTCACTGGTGAATGCATACAAGGTGCCATCTTGTGAGCCAACGTAGACAAACTCGTTGGCAACTGCCGGAGAGGACTGGATACCCCCACCCGTGGTGTAGCTCCAGAGCTTTTCGCCCGTAATGGCGGCGAAGGCGTACAAGGTGTGATCCTGTGAGCCAACATAGACCACTTCATCAGCGACCACCGGTGAGGAGTCGATGGCTCCCCTGGTAGTATAGCTCCACAGTTTGCTGCCCGTTCCGGCGTTAAGGGCATACAAGGTACGATCATGGGAACCAATGTAGACAATCTTATTAGCTACTGCAGGTGAGGAGAGGATGATTTTCCCTGTCCGGTAGCTCCAGAGCTTCTCGCCAGTGGTGACATCCAAGGCATAGAGCATATGGTCTTGGGAACCAAAATAGACCACTCCGCCGGCAACCGCCGGCGAAGAGCTAATCCTGTCGCCGGTGGCGTAGCTCCATAACCTGGCACCTGTGGTAGCATCCAAGGCATATAAATTGTGATCCCAGGAACCAACATAGACCACCCCATCAGCAACAGCTGGCGAGGACTGAATACCATCACCCGTAGTATAGCTCCAGAGCAAATCACCGCTATCAACATCAATGGCGTAAAGCTTATGATCAGTGGAGCCGGCATATACGACCCCTTCAGCGACAACAGGCGAGGATTCGATGGCGCTGCCCGTGGTATAACCCCACAACAAGCTGCCAGTGGTGGCTTCCAGGGCATAGAGGTTTGCATCAAAGGAGCCGATATACACGACATCGTCAGCGACTGTTGGCGAAGAGTAGATAGGGTTTCCAGTGACGTAGCTCCAGAGCTCTTTGCCTGTCCTGGCATCGAAGGCATACAAGTTGTTGTCGTGCGAACCGATATACACGACACCACCGGCAACGCTCGGCGAGGACTCGATGGCGCCTCCGGTCGTGTAAGTCCAATCTTTTCTCAAGCCTGAAACATTTTCAGGATAAATTACCCTTTCGGTAGGAGCGTTCTGTGCCATGATTCTGCCTTTCAAAACATATGAGATCGTGTTCGCTTATTATATACAGTTCTTTGCCAAAGCGCAGCATACTGATCGACACCCTTACCAACGCGTACGAGAAGGACATTTGCAGGCTCCATGTTGGTATTTGGTTCCTGGGAGACAAGAGGCAGGATGGGTATGTATATCAGCCATGCACATCACCGTCCGCTAATGGATCTACAAAGGTATATTGAATGCCAGCCTCATGCAAACGTACCAGCAAGGGCCCGGGATTGATAGTGCCCAGGCGTACTGTCGCCACCAGCGGGACGTTGCCCTGCAGGGGTGCAGCGACAATGCTGCGCACCCGAATTTGCAGTTCTTTGGCCGCGAGTAGCAATCGGGCCAGCGGAGCAAGATCACCGGCAGGAAGTTGGATAGTCAAATCCATGCCCGGCTCAAATGCGCCCAGAGAGCGAGCCAAGGCTATAAGAAGGTCACTGCGCGTAAGCAGTCCAACCAGGAGAGCGCGGCTTTCAGAGCCAGGGCGCTGTCCTGGCGGTTCCACATCATCGTATTTCACCACAGGCAAAGCATTCAGACCGCGCTCAACTAGTATCTGCGCTGCTGCGGCCACACTGGTGGTTGGAGTTACACTAATGGTTGCGGGATGCATCACTTCAGCTACACGTCGCTCTTGCCAGGGGCGATGTAGTAAATCGCTGGAACTCTCCCTTCCCACTGCGGCCGCCAGGTCAATATCGCTTGAAGTCAACAAGGCTTCGAGGACGGGCAACGAATCTGGTGTTCGTTGTCCTGTACCCAGCGTTTCTTTCTTACTCGCGGCACTAACTACGGGCAGGTGATGAAATTGATATTGGCGTAACAGGTTGGCAGCATGGCTAAGCGTGTCACCAGGCGTAACGGTCACCAGGCTGGTAGTCATCACTTCACTTACTATCATGAATTAGTCTCCCTCCCTCCCGGTGATTTGTAGGGACACAATTCTTCTTTGCTCCCAGCGATGGAGGAAGGTTTGGGCGGGCACCTGATGGTGCCCGCCCACTATAGTTTAGCGTTCTACAATCATCGCCACGCCCTGACCACCACCGATACATAGGGTTGCCAGGCCGTAGTGCGACTGGCGTCGCAGCATTTCATAGAGCAGCGTTACCAGTATGCGTGTACCACTCGCGCCTATTGGGTGGCCCAGCGCAATGGCGCCGCCGTTCACATTTAACCTGGACCGGTCGAAACCAAGCTCCTTGCCTACTGCTACTGACTGAGCAGCAAAGGCTTCGTTTGCCTCGACCAGATCGATGTCGGATAGCTTCAACCCGGCCTTTTCCAGAGCAAACCTGGTGGAAGGGACGGGGCCCATACCCATGACGCGCGGCTCGACTCCTGCGGAGGCATAGCTGCGAATCGAGGCCAGGGGCTTCAATCCAAGCTGTTCGGCTTTCTGGCGGCTGGTCACGACTACTGCTGCCGCGCCATCGTTGAGGCCAGAAGAATTGCCTGCTGTGACCATACCGCCCTGCGGTTTAAAAGCGGGGCGCAACTTGGCGAGCGCTTCCGCTGTAGTTTCAGCTCGCGGCTGCTGGTCTCTATCGAAGATGGTAGGTCCCTTCCTGCCTGGTACTTCTACCGGCACAATCTCGTCGCGGAAGGTCCCGGATTCAATCGCGTGGACTGCTCGCTGCTGACTTTCCAACGCAAACTGGTCAAGTTCTTCACGGGTCAGGTGGTAATCGGCGCAGACATTTTCCGCGGTTATACCCATGTGGCAATTTTCGAAAGCATCCCACAAACCATCCCGTATCATCTCGTCAATCACTTGACTGTCACCCATGCGGTAGCCAAAGCGAGCCTTCTCCAGCAGGTAAGGCGCCAGGCTCATATTCTCCATGCCACCGGCTACGATTATGTCTGCCTCACCAAGTTTGATTGACTGCGCAGCCAGCATGACGCTTTTTAAGCCACTACCACAGACCTTGTTAATTGTCATCGCAGGAACCTGTACTGGCAACCCGGCATTGATGGATGCCTGGCGGGCCGGATTCATACCCTGACCAGCCTGGAGCACGTTGCCCATGATGACTTCATTAACCTGGTTAGGTTTGAGGTCAGCACGCTCCAACGCTGCCCTGATACTAATAGCGCCCAACTGTGCAGCCGGTACTTCTGCCAGGCCGCCGCCATATGTGCCAATCGCAGTACGAACCGCAGAGACGATTACCACTTCTTGCAATTCAGGCATAAACTTTTCTCCTTGATGGAATCATTGGAGCCTGGTTGAAAGCCCTCCAGGCTACCTTGCACGCAAGGATGGAGTGCCATTATTGACTCTCTATCCTTGCGGGTGAATTGTAATGTTCAAACTAAATTGTAATGTTCAAACTACTAAGCATCAAGTGTGCTAATATCACCGATTGGTTCGCCCAGTTCTCTAGCCCGGACAACCCGCCGCATGATTTTGCCTGAGCGGGTTTTGGGCAGGCTCGGTACGAACTCAAGCTCATCGGGTGTAGCGAGCGGGCCAACAACCGTGCGAACGTGCTGTTTAAGCTCTTGCGCCAGATTGTCAGAAGGCTCGATGCCTTGCTTGAGAATGATAAACACTTTGACATGCGCGCCCTTTACCTCGTCTGGTTTGCCGATGGCTGCTGCTTCCGCAACAGCAGGGTGACTGACCAGGCTCGACTCAATTTCCATAGAGCCGAGCCGGTGACCGCTGACTTTGATCACGTCATCCACGCGGCCCTGAATGCGTATATAGCCGTCATCGTCCTTATGAGCAGCATCACCGGCAAAGTAGACACCTTCGATGGTATCCCAGTAGGTCTGGTAACGGGCGGGGTCTCCGAAGATCGTGCGCATCTGGGCCGGCCAGGGATGGCGTATGATCAGGAAGCCTCCTTTGCCTGGAGGAACTGAGTTGCCGTTTTTGTCAACAACATCAGCTTCGATTGTCGGTAACGGCCGGCTTGCGCTACCCGGCTTGAGCGGCAGAATAGGTGTAGGGCTGATCAGAATCATGCCCGTTTCTGTCTGCCACCAGGTATCCATAATGGGAAGTTCATTGCGCCCGATGTTCTTGCGATACCACATCCAGGCCTCGGGGTTGATCGGCTCTCCTACCGTACCGAGCAGGCGCAAGCTCGAAAGATCGTGCTTAGCCGGCAACTCCTCGCCGAAGCGCATCAGACTGCGAATAGCGGTCGGGGCGGTGTAAATGATGGTTGCTTTGTGCTTCTCGACAATCTCCCAGAACCGATCAGGGGCGGGGTAGGTCGGTATTCCCTCGAACAGAATACTCGTTGCCGCGTTCATCAGCGGCCCGTAAATGGTATAACTGTGGCCGGTTACCCAACCCACATCGGCGGTACACCAATACACGTCGCTCGGTTTTATATCAAACACGAATTTGGTGGTTGCGTAGGTTCCCACGGCGTAGCCGCCATGGACGTGGACAACACCCTTGGGTTTGCCTGTACTGCCACTTGTGTAAAGGATGTAGAGTAAATCCTCACTGTCCATCGGTTCGCAAGGTACAACAGTAGCCTCAGGAATATCTGCAAGCAGCTCGTCCATGTATATATCGCGGCCTGCCTTCATTGGCACTTCCATCCCTGTGTGCCGTACAACAACTGCCTTTTGGATAGCCGGCGTCTCGGCAATGGCCTCATCCGCAATGTGCTTGAGTTCGATCACTTTGCCACCACGAAAGCCACCATCGGCAGTAATGAGCACTTTCGCTTCACAGTCGATGATGCGATCGCGCAGGGCGCTGGCTGCAAAGCCACCAAACACGACCATATGAGCCGCTCCCAGGCGAGCTACGGCTAATGCCGCCGCTATTAGTTCGGGTATCATGGGCATATAAATGGCTACCCGGTCTCCCTTCTTTACGCCCAGATTTTGCAGACCTTTTGCTATCCGGTTGGTCATGAGGTACAGGTCTTCATAGGAAATTGTGCGGGTCGCGCCACCATCGCCTTCCCAGTAGTATGCGACTTTGGAACGCGTCGGAGTTTGCGTATACCTGTCAAGGCAGTTGTAGACGATGTTGAACTTGCCTCCGGCAAACCAGTTGAAGAAAGGCTTATCGGTCCAGGTGAACGTTGTCTGCCAGGGTTCAAACCAGTGCAACTCCTTCGCCATGTCTTCCCAGAACTCGTTGCGGTGAGCCAACGACCACCGATAAAAGTCCTCGTAATTATCAAAGCCTTTGGACTCCATGTAGGCGGTTATATTGGCACTGTCGACGATCTCGGGAGATGGGACGAAAACCCGCTCTTCAATCAAAATACTATCAGTGTGTTCAAAACCAAGGTTGGTACTCATTAAGGAATATCCTCCTTCTTACTCATGCTCGCTCTGGAGCTGTGACTACGACAACCTTACTTTCCAAAGCTCCTATCAGGGAACCCTTTCCATGAAAATGGAAAGGCAAGAGAAGCAACTGTGGGGATACATTTCGCATACCCTATGCGTTACTAGCGCTCTAAGTTTTGCGCTAGCATAAAATTATAACCCTATGCTATCACAAATATATCACAAAGGGGAAACTGATCTAATGAGGGATTCATATGTGTGGCCTACGCTTCCGCACCCAATCATCTACTCTTTTGAGCGCGGCTCCAGCCATGTTTGTATCTTGGGCCAGAGACCTTTCTTGGCATCCGAACCGGTTAACAGACCTACGTGCCCGGCATCTAGAACGAAGAACTCTTTGTCCCGGCTACTGATGAGGCTCATCGTGGCCTCTGCCTGTGGCAAGGTGCAAATATGATCCTTTTTCCCCGCGATATTCAGAACAGGACAGGTGATGTTTGAGAGGTCTACGCGCTGTCCACGAAGCTTGATCTCTCCCTTCACAAGCTTGTTCTGCTGGTAAAATTCCTTGATCCACTGCCGAAAAGCTTCGCCAGGGAATGGGACGCCATCATTGACCCACTTGTTCATTGCCAGCCAGGTGTCCATAGACTTTCCCTGCATGATGCGATCCCACATGGTCACATAGGAGCCGACGTAGTTGGTGACAGGCTTGACCATACGGTTGCCGGTATCAACGAACTCCCCTGGGACATTGCCAAAGGCATCCACGATGAGATCTGGATTGAAATACCGCTCGCTCGTCAACACGTAGTTCTCGAATGTGAGGTTTTTATCCTCGTCTCCTGGTATGCCCCAGTCGAGCATATAGACATCGAAGCCCCGGTTCACCAGGTGTTCCACCAGGCTATTGCCAGGCATCAGATCCAGCACATAGGGGCGGTTGATAAGCGCATAGACCATCAGGATGGGAACAGGGAATCGTTTCTCAACTGTCGGCACATAGTGGTAGAGTTTGGCTTTATTCTTGGTCCAGATTACCTCCTTGGGCGTCTGACCTGTCTCAGCCTTTGCTCCTTCCAAGATGATTTGCATGCCAGTTGTGTATTTTTTAAAAGCGCTTTCAAAATCAAGTTCAGCAGGTATGTTCTCTTCGGCCATCTGGTCCTCCTCTTTGCTTTGGGGATTTAAGAAGCCTGTTTCCGTGTCTTAGGCCGTGATGTACCGGTGGACCTGGCAGGTTCAGAGCGCTTTTTACCTTCGAGCTTTTCGAGGGCCGAAAGTACTCTATCCAGCTTATTTTCTACCTGGTCCAGGCGCGTTGATAGGCCCTTTAGTTCCTCTATCCTCTCAAGAGCAACAGGGAGCACCTCTAGCTTATTTTCCACCTGGTCCAGGCGTTCGTCGAGAACTGATCCAATTTCTTTGATAACGCCCTGTTGACCTTCTTTGAAGTCTTCGAAGGCATCCTCAACGCTGTCTACCTTCACTTCCAGGTTGACGACAAGCTCTGCTACCCTGGCAAGGTCTGAGCGGGTGGGAAGTTGAAGATTTCTGAAATACTCTTCACTTGAGCGGCGGACCGTCCTGTAGAAACTCGTGTAGCTCTCTAAGAAATGGCCAGCCGCTTCCACAAACTTCTCGGTTCCGATAATATCTCCAACTACCTTCGACCACATTTCGCTGGTGGCATCGTACCATTGCTTAAAGAAGGTGAAAGGGTCCGCCGGGAAGGTTCCTTCTGCTTGCATCCTGGCCCGGGCATCTTCCATCATCTCGATCCACTGTGTGGTGAACCCTAATGGGTCTCCCCCTACTTCAGCAGCTTTCCGCCAAATCCCGGTTGTTGTATCAAACCACTGCTGCCAGGCCTCTTTGGGGTCGATCATTCCGGAAGGGCTCGTCTTCACCTGTTCCTGGATCTCTCCCGCACTCTTTAGCCACGATTGGTAAAGTCCATAGGGGTCCACATACGTTTCTTTGCCTTGATCCAGGGCATTCGACCAGGCCTTAGTAGACGTTTCATACCATTGTTTCCATAGTTCTGTGGGATCCATGGATTTTCGGTTATTCGCTTCATCTGACATCGGCGGATCCTCCTTGATACGCCGCCGCAGGCGGCGAGAGAAAAAAGAGTTTTGATATACACCTATATGCATTTTACATCTAAATGCAATGTTTGTCAAGCGATTTAAGTGCAAACAATATCACAAAGGTATCATACTACATTACATATAAAAAATCAGTCATGTCAGGAAGTTGGTGAGACTTCAGGCTGATCAGCAAGAAAATAGCCCACTCCAACTTTTGTGTGAATGTAGCGGGGACGAGAAGGATCGGCTTCCAGTTTGCGGCGCAGGCGGTTGATGTTGACTTGCAGCATGTGGCTCTCGCCCAGGTACTCCGAACCCCATACATGCTCAAGCAAGAGGTCCTGGGTCAAGACGCGCCCAGCATTCTGCGCCAGGTAGGCAAGAATGCGGTACTCAGTCGGTGTGCACACAATCTCACGGCCCTCCATCGTCACCAGGTGCTGCGAGTAGTCAATAGCTAGATCCCCAATAGTCGTTGTCGCCTGCAGTCCTTGAGCGCTTTCTTTCGTAGTAAACTGCGAACGTCGTAGTACGGCCCGTACACGAGCCAATAGCTCGTCTACGCTGAACGGTTTGGTGAGGTAGTCGTCTGCGCCGAGATCGAGTCCACGGACTTTGTCTTGATCTTGTCCGCGTGCAGTGACAATGATTATAGGTACGGAGGAGAAGCTGCGGACGCGGTGACATACGGTAAAGCCATCCATCCTGGGCATCATGACGTCGAGCAGTACGAGATCGGGCGAGTTGTTCTCGATCAGTTCCAGCGCTTGCTGGCCATCGCTCGCGGCGAGAATCTCGTATCCCTCAAGTTGTAGATTGCGTGTCACCAGGCGCAGGAGTTGTGGGTCGTCATCAGCAGCGAGGATCGTTGTTTTCTTAGCGGCCATACCGTATCATCCTTTTTGTGTGTCTTTTTGAACATTATAGCGTCTTCATGCGCATGTCCTTGTCAATTTAGATGCTTGTGATTTATTATAAATGAGAAACGATCACATGGATATCACAGAAGACGCGTTAGTATCACAAAGGCGTCACAATAGCGAGTCAGATACCCCACGCCTGAGGGCGGGGGCCTCCTGGCCACGAAAGGAACAGTTCTATGTCTATCCGCATTGATGTGTGGTCAGATTTTGTTTGACCTTTTTGCTTTTTAGTAGCCTCCAGTTTGGAGAAGCTTGAAAAACAGGATGATGTTGCTGTCTACTGGCATTCATTTGAACTGCGGCCCGCGGGTTCACCTCCTATACCACCTCAACGCCTTGCACAAATCGAGGCGGCACGTCCGATGCTTCAAAAGAGGGCGCGCGAAGAATACGGCATGGAGATAAACCCTGGACCAACCGGCACAAACAGTCGTCCCGCGCTGATCGTCGAAAAGTATGCCATATCGCAGGGCAAAGGCAACGCTTTCCACAAGGCTGTAATGGAAACATACTGGCAGCAAGCTCGTTCGATTGACGATATCAACGTCCTCAAGGAGATCGCGGAACATACCGGCCTGAGTACAGAGAACTTCGACGCTGTACTGGCAAACCCGGTATTTGAAGCACAAGTATCAGCCGATATCGATCTGGCACATGAGTATGGGCTGGATGCCGTGCCAGCACTCATCTTCGCCGATAAGTACCTGGTGGTGGGTGCTCAGCCATTTGATATGCTAAAGCAGGTCATTGAGAAGATTCGAGAGGAAGAAAGGATGTAACGCTATATGCCTTCTGTATGCATTGCAGAAGGCACGCTTATGCGGACTCACCCGCTTTAGCAGCGTTGATAATCCTTTCGATCTCCTCGATTGGGAGAGGCTCTATATCAACGCGCTCGCCCTCTATGGTCAGCAGCAAAATCTGTTTTTGACCTGGAGCGGCTGTATCTTCGTGTATGAAGTCGTAAAGCCCCTGGGCTACGTTGTGAACGGCCATCTTTGCTCTCTCACCACTTTTGTCTATGCCAATGGCGACCAGGGCCGGTGCATTTGCATCTCTCGGCTCGATCAGATAGATTTCCACATCATGGATGTGTTTCAATTGCTGTTCGAGGGTTTTGAGGTGTTGTTCACTTTCCGTAAAAAACTCAATTGTGACGGTCGTGTCCAATCTTTTTTCCTCTGCTTTCCTGCTTCGTTGTACTATCTTCATCACTTGCGGCCTGTTTGCAGTATTGTACACGAAGCTCACCTGGTATGCAATAAGCCGTTTTAGCCAGACCAGGGCTTCTCAAACGTCGCTCTGCTTGGCAGCAAGCCCCCCACCCCAGATTAAAAAAGAGCGTGTTGCCGGTGTGGCGCTCCCGCGCCACACCGGCAACACGCTCTTTTACTCTTTTTGGGGCGGGGAGGGGAAGAGGAAAAAGACGTTTGAGAAGCCCTGTTAGCCGGGTCAGGGCTTTTCGAAAGAGGCAGTTCCTTTCTCCCCAAAGATATCGGCTAAGACATTTGCCTTGGCACGTGCGATATGCGCAGCTAAAAGTTCTGCTGCTTTATCAATATTTCTCCCAAGCAGAGCCAATAGGATCTGCTCGTGATCATCGAGTGCAGCCTCCATGCGCTTCGGATACGATGTATCCTTTACCTGGAACATGCTGAACTGACTGCGGAGCCTGGAGAGGTACTGAATAAGCAGGCTATCGCCCGAGGCGCGAATGAGTAGTGTATGGAGGCGAAAGTCACATTGGAGAAAGAGCGAGAAAGGGCGCTGATCGAGCTGCTCGCGCACCTTGTAGAGGAGATCAAGCTGTGATCTGAGATCCGCAGGATCGAATTGGGGGGCAGCCAGGCGTAAGGCTAGAACCTCCAATGCTCCACGCAAATCATAGATCTCATGGATGTCCTGGGCAGTAAACATGCGTACCCAGAAGCCGCGGCGTGGGTCGGAACGCACCAGGCCATCCTGCACCAGGCGCTCCAACGCCTGGCGAACCGGAGTGCGGCTCACACCTAACTTTTCAGCAAGAGCAACATCGGAGAGTCTTTGCTCTTTTTGCTCGTTAGAGAATACCAGTTGCTTCCAGATTTGCTCATAGGCATAATCCACCACGGTAGGAATAGCATTGCGGTCGTGCCCCCAGAGAAGATCAAATACTTCAGCGCTCAAGTTCTCGTCAATTACTTGAGCGTTCGAGTTTTCACCCGCCTCGTCTGGTTCAACCGGCGATTTTGTCATTTCAAGTGCTCCGTCTTCTTTTTGCTCTTGACTTTTATATGCACATAATGTATTCTGCACTTTGTATACAGTATATTATTTTTTGCCAGGGCTTGTCAAGAAGAGAAGACTGAGATCCACTCATACTTCTTCTGGCGGGCCTGCGGCCCGCCATGGGGGAGAGAAACGTGCGAGGACACCTCGCGCTCCGGCAGGGGACTTCGCCCCCTGCACCCCCATTTTAGGAGTGGATGTCAAGAGAAGATACAAGGAGGTGGCTATGACACAAAGCATACCGGTCTCACGACGCAGGCTGGGGAACACCGGGTTAACGGTGTCGCCGCTCTGCATCGGCTGCGCCCCGCTCGGCAACATGCCCGAGACGTTCGCCTACGGCGTGGAAGAAGAACAGGCACTGACGACTATCCGTGCGATCTTTGCCGGCCCGATCAACTTCGTCGATACGGCGGCTTCCTATGGCGATGGCGAGAGTGAACGCCGGCTGGGTGTGGTGCTTCGCGAGCTTGGCGGGCTGCCAGCAGGGTTTGTGCTTGCGACCAAGGCGGACCGCGACCTGTATACCGGCGAGTTCAGCGGGGAGCAGATGCGGCGCAGTGTGGAGCGGAGCCTGCGGCTGCTGGGACTTGACCAGGTACAATTGCTCTACCTGCATGATCCCGAACACATCACCTTTGAGCAAGCTATGGAGCCCGGCGGGCCGGTCGAAACCTTAAGACGCTGTCAGGAGGAAGGAATGATTGTCCATCTTGGTGTGGCTGGTGGGCCAATCGATCTCATGACGCACTTTGTGGAGACGGGCCTATTTGAAGTAGCGATCTCACACAACCGCTATACACTCCTCAATACTGAAGCCGATGCTTTCTGGGATACTTGCATACGACACGGGGTCGCGGCGATCAATGCCGCGCCCTACGGCAGTGGGATGCTCGCGAAGGGGCCTGCTGCTTATCCCCGTTATATGTATACAGAGGCATCACCGGCGCTGCTGGAACGAGCCAGGCAGATAGAAGCGATCTGTCAACAGTATGGCGTACCACTGCCGGCGGCGGCATTGCAATTTTCGCTGCGCGATCCGCGCATTACCTCAACGATTGTGGGCATGAGTCGTCCCGAACGGCTCGCCGAGACGGTGGCGCTTGCCCAGTTTCCGATCCCTTCTGACTTGTGGACAGCTCTGCCTGGAGTAGAGGGAACAGCGAGCTTTCTAGCTTGATGGATCTTTCTTGTGGAGGAGATAATGATGCTCGATATTCCTATTATAGACACGCATATGCACCTGTGGAATCCAGCACACTTCCGTATGTCATGGACCGATGGCGATGCCCTGCTCAATCGACCCTATACCGTGGATGTCTATCACGAACAGACCAGGGAATTGGCGATAGAGGCCATGGTGTTTGTAGAGTGTGGAGTTGAGCCCCAGTATGCCTTTCTCGAAGCCCAGTGGGCTGTTGCATGTGCACGAGCAGACCCGCATATTGAAGGGATTGTGGCCGCGGCACCCGTTGAATTCGGCCTCCGTACACGCGCCTATCTTGAGGCCCTGGTCGGGCTTGATCCTCGTATCAAAGGAGTACGCCGCAACCTCCAGGACGAGAAAGACCCCGACGTTTGCCTGCACCCCGATTTCGTGCGTGGTGTGCAACTCTTAGCGGAATATCACCTCTCGTTTGACCTCTGTATCCGTCATTGGCAGTTGCCAGCTATTACGGGTCTCGTCCGTCGCTGCCCGGACACGCAGTTTATTTTAGATCACCTGGGCAAGCCAGATGTGAAAGCACACCTCCTTGATCCATGGCGTGACCAGATAGGGGAGCTAGCAGCATTGCCGAACGTGGTCTGTAAAATGAGCGGACTGGTGACAGAAGCAGACCTCTCTGCCTGGAAGCCGGAAGATCTCGCGCCTTACCTATCACATGCCCTGGAAGTGTTTGGTGAGGATCGTGTTGCCTTTGGTGGTGACTGGCCTGTCGTCTTGCTTGCTTCACCCTATGCACGCTGGGTCGAGACGTTGCAAACGCTTACTGCGTCAATGTCACCGGCAGCGAAGCGCAAACTCTGGAACGAGAACGCACGTCGCTTTTACCGGCTTCAGGCAGCATAACGATTGCGCCGCTCAAACATTGTTTGTGTATGCTATACTGGTGGCGCGAGACCTTGTTGTGTAAACTGGAGAAAGGCAAACCGAGCCGATGACCACAACCTATACCCCAGGCACACAGATTGATCATTACGAAATTATCCGTATGCTGGGGCATGGGGGCATGAATCGGGTGTATCTTGCGCGAGATGTATCGAATCAGCAAGAAGTTGTTCTCAAGTTCCCCAATGATGATTTAATTGGGAATATAGCTGTCTTTGAACGCTACAAGCGCGAGGCCGAGATCGGCAATCGCCTGCATCACCCGCATGTGCAGCAACTACTCAATACCGATGAAAAGCGCTCGGAAGAGTACCTGGTGGTGGAGTATATCAAAGGGCAAACCCTGCGCAGCGTACTCGAAGAGCATGCTCCCAATCCGTTGCCGGTTGCCGAGGCGATCCGCATCACGCTACAAATTTGTGACGCCCTGGGATATTGCCATGAACAAGGTATCTTTCATCGTGATATCAAGCCTGAGAACATCATGATGCAGGAGGATGGCGACATCAAAATCATTGATTTTGGTATCGCTCTGCTTGAAGGTGCGCGGCGCGTGACCTGGCGCGGCCTATCCGAAACAGTTGGCACGCCCGATTATATGTCCCCGGAACAGCTCAAGGGCGAGCGCGGTATGGCTGGCTCCGATATTTATGCTGCCGGTGTGATGCTGTATGAAATGCTCTGTGGTCATACGCCGTTCGAGGGAGAGAATATCTTTGCTATTATGAACCAGCATGTCTCGCAGGATCCGCCCTCGATCCTCCTCACGAATGCGCAGCTTTCGCCGGCACTGGCTACCGTAGTGATGCAGGCCATTCGTCGTGACCGGGATAAGCGTTACAAGTCGGTGAGCGAGCTCCTCCATGATCTGCGCAACCTGGAAGAGGTCAAGCCGGTGCCCTATGAGCCAGAAGCACCACGCTTCAACCGGTCGGGCCGAACCGCGATCACGGCCGCCCTCATAATCATCGCCATTTGCCTGCTGATTATCGCGCTGGGCTTCCTTGTGCAGTTTGTCCATAATGCCGGCCATTAAGATCGCGGCCCCGCTCCGGCTACGTTGCAATATGCCAGGAGAAAAAGAGAGTACCGATGCAGACCCCATCTCCCCAACCTATCTCTATTATTGGCGATGTCCACGGCCAACTGAAAAAGCTTATCAAGCTGCTACAGGGTGCGCAACTGATAGATACTGAGCATTCCTGGAAGGCGAGCACAGCTACGCTCTGGTTTATGGGCGATTTCGTCGATCGTGGACCTGACGGCGTAGCTGTGCTGGACCTGGTGATGCGCCTGCAAGCCGAAGCCGCTGCCGCCGGTGGCTCTGTGGCGTCGTTACTGGGCAACCATGAGATGATGTTGCTCGCGGCTTATCGTTTCGGCAGGCGCTCAACGGGACTGGGGAGCAATTTTCTGAGCCGCTGGAAACAGAACGGCGGAAACCGCAAGGATATTGCCGGTTTGACGCTGCGTCATCTTGATTGGATGGCTCATCTGCCTGCCATGGCGCTGGTGGATGATTACCTTTTCATGCATGCCGATGCTCCCTTCTATATAAAATGCGGACGCACCGTTGGTGAGGTGAATGCTGCCTTCAACAAGCTGTTAAGTCGCAGCGATGCGTTAGCCTGGGAAGAAATGTTGGAAGAGTTTGCCCGGCGTGGAGCGTTCATGCACACGACCAATGGCGAAGAGTTCGCCCGCCGCTTTCTGAGCATCTTCGGCGGGCGACGACTGGTACATGGTCATACCCCCATCAGTTTCATGCTCCGCTGCCCACCCGGAAAGGTAGATGGCCCCTGGATATATGCAGGTGGGCACTGTGTCAACGTTGATGGCGGCATGTATCTCGGCGGGTCCGGGTTCGTGCATCAATTACATGCTCCTGGTGAAGCAAACACCCCTACCTAATCATTTGTATAATTTGCATACTCACACGGTTACTTTCCTCAGCAATTATTTAAAAATGAGTTTCACCTCTTCTCTGTGATTGCTCAGGTGTAACAGCAGCGTTGTGCATAGTGCATAAAATAATATGATGAATTTTTTCTATTTTGTATATAGTACCCCGGGGTGAAAGTCCATATACTTTGCCAGGTAATACCAGTGAAACACGAACAGCGAAAAGTGTAGAGGTCGATGAAGAGGGCCACCATCGATTGATTTGACGTTGCTGACCCCCACGCGGCGCGATTGATGGGTGGTGGCTCTCTCCATCAGCTCTGCAGGTAAGGAACGCCTGCTTCCTCTCCTGCATGAATGCCAGGGGTATCCGCAGGCGGAGGTTTTATGAAAAAATTAAGCCTATCACTGTTGCCACATAAGTATGCTGTTTGCCAGTTTCATCCTGATAAACACATCCCCTACTGGGCTCTGTTGGGCGACTTTGTCTCGCTGACACGTACACCTGAGGAGCTATCTATTGTCTGCCAGCAGGAAAATGTGCCAGATGACATAGAGGCGGAGAGAGGATGGTGCTGTGTGCAGGTGCAGGGAGCCTTCGATTTTTCTGTGGCGGGTATTAATGCTTCGCTGGCTATTCCACTGGCCAAGGCGGATATCAGCGTCCTGGCAATTGCTACTTACGCGACTGATTACTTACTGATCAAAGAGGAGAATGTGGCACGGGCCTTGCAGGTTCTGGAGCAGGCCGGCCATTTTATTGAGCGCACAGCCTGCTGAGAACCTGCCTCTTCTCGCGTGCGTGATCCGCACGTTAGCCACAATAGAAATTTGCATAGCCATACAGCCATTGGCGGCGGTGCAGATCGGGAATTCCGCCAAGACGCATCGATTGCCACCGGCGCTCTGGCAGAAAACCAGCTTCCTTGAGAAGAAGTCGCCCTGCCTGATTGGATGCGGGGATGAGAGCCATTGGGGATGGGGAAAACGCAAGGCGCAGGGCGTGTTGCAAGAGTGATCCAGCTAGTTCTGGCGTATCTGCTACCCAGGGACCAAGACGGCGAGCCTGCGCCATGAGGTACCCTGCAATATCTCCCTGGGGATTGCGTGCAACAAACGTCCGGTCAGGAAATTCCTCATAATAGGCGGTTAAGACCCCGGTTCGCTGGGCGCCAAGCCTTCCTTCATCATACCTGCTCACTTCGGGAAGTTCCTCTGGTTCAAGCCGCCTCGTGGCTCTTGCTGGAGCGTCTACCAGACTGCTAGAGCGTCTTTGGATGTAGGCCCAAGCGGCATCATCAGGAATGAAGCCAAGTTTGGCATAGAGTGGCACTCCTGCAGGAGTAGCATCGAGCAAAACCGTGGTTGCCCCACGATGTGCGATCCATTCCAGCAAGTGTCGCATAATGGCCGCTCCGATCCCTTGCTGCTGCATTTCTGGCAGAACCGCCATCAGGCCGATACGGGCGCGTGTTCCAGAGAGGAGCGCTCCTCCCATCCCTACGGGTCTTTCATCGCGGAGGGCCAGAATCCATCCATCTGGTTGGAGTCGATGATAACGAACAAGCTCATCCAGTATACTCGTGGAAAGGGGATAGGCAGCAGTCAATAAGGGATCCACCGAGGGAAAATCACGCGGAGTTAAAGGACGGAGTACGAACGACATGATCAGACATTCCTTGCACGATACTCGGATCAACTTCTGATCCGAGGTCAAGTATATCACTTCTATCAAGAGTCACTACCAAATAGCAGGGAGCCGCTCTTATCCAAAGAGCGGCTCCCTGTTCTCATGAACGACTCAACATGGTTGGCCTTACTCGCTCTCAGAAGGAGAACGAGTGACCGGTGGTACAAATCCTTCGCTTTGTAAAAAATCTTTCACATCCATGACTCCCGTAATATGGAGCCAGACTGGTCCTAGATTTGGCTCAATCTCCAATTTGAAGTGAAAGAAAGGACAACAGAGGCGTTCGTAGCTGAGAAACGCCACCACCGTTTGCAAGAGGTCTGTCTCAGTGGCAAGCCGCAAGGCATAGCCTGTTGAGAGTTCTCGTACTTCTTGAACTGAGGCAAAGACGCGTTCGGTGTTGGCTTGATGCACAGGTCGAACCTCTTTCGGAATGGCAGCCATGTTGCATGCCAGGACCGGGTCAGATGGCTGAAATGACATTGATGAAACCTCCTCTCGTGTTGCATTTTTCTAGTCACAAGCATACAATTTCAAGTGAACTTGAAGTCAAGAGGGAAAAGAAAAAGAAGAGAGATGGTAGCAGGGTTTGAAGCTTCAACTCCAGCATCAGAGCGGTGGCAGTTGCTTGCGCAAACAAAACTCAAATACGTAAATCGTACACTTGTATCACCTGGCGTGGTAGGATATCTTTAAAGAGCACAAGTACAAAGCATTGCTGTAGACCATGCAGGAGGAGGCACCGCATCTATGGATATTGGAACGATCATTGTCATTGTGCTGATTCTTGTCGTGGTTGGCCTGGTAGCTCTCAGGCTTGCCAGGAGAAGAAAGCAACGCCAAAGCCTGGAGGTTTTTCACTATGGGAAAACGGTGGTTGCTACGGTGACCGATATCGAAGAGCAAACAGTACTCACCATGGTCACTAATGTCCCTCAACTTGTCAAACGGTATTCTATCAAGGCGGAGTGGATCGATCCCCAAACCTTGCATACATACACCTTCACCAGCAATCCACTGTCCGGTATTCCAGGACACATCCATATCGGCGGACCAATAAGGGTCAAAATCGATCTAAACCGCCCAGATGAGTACCTGGTTGATATCGCGCCGTAGTGCCGGTGCAGAACCGATGAAACAAGATTTCCTTTGTATATGAGGCCCGGTTTATTGGGGCCGATCTTCGTGACTCCCAGTTCTTTGGTACTAACTTGAGCGAAGCCGATTTAACAGGAGCCGGTTTAACAGGGGCCGACTTCAGTGGAACCAATGTCACCCTTAAACAGCTAGAGAAAGCCAAATCCCTCCAAGGCGCAACCATGCCCGATGGGTCAAAACATCCTTAGTCGCTTCTTTCACTTAATGTGGTTCTACCGGTATGACCGGGCAGTAATTTGGCTAATCGCGATACCGCGTGGAATTCGGTGAAATATTCACTCTCCAACAAAGTAGGGCAACATCGCGAAAGTGCGACGAACTGTATTTGCTGCATCAATACCGATGTGTGATCACCGATGTTGCCAACCACCAGATCATTGACCTGCTTCGAGAGCGCACCAAAGCCACGGTGATCAGTTACCTGCAAAGCTTGCCCAATGCCATAAAAGAGCATATCGCCGTCGTGTGTACGGATATATGGGCTAGCTACCATGATGCGGTACATGAGGTTTTGCCACATGCCAAACTGGTTGTAGACAAGTTTCACGTGCTCAAGTTGCTCTCTGGATGCCTGGAAACTGTCCGTAAAGAAGTTCGCAAAAGCCTCACAGACAAGCAGCGGAGAACACTGATGCATGATAGATTCTTGCTGCTGAGACGCGCCCGCGACCTGGATGAAAGCGACACCCTGATCGTTGAAGTATGGCTGAAAAACTTTCCCCGACTGGAAACCGCCTGCCATCTCAAAGAGACGTTTTACGACATCTACGAGGCCCAATCAGAAAACTGTGCAAAGTCCAGGTACTTTCTCGTCAGGAATACACCGACAGGCCATAGACAAGCAAGTCGGCTGATTCACCACATCCGACACGGTTGGGAAACCCTCTCTGTGAGCCTTTAGTAAGCCCAGAGCGAAAAAGGGTTGCCTTCTCCTGCACTCGGCTCAAAAGGTTCCCACCAGTGTCAAATCCGGCCATGCGCCACAGGACTTGGCAACTGGCCCCCTCGCAGCACCTGCTCCAGGGCCGCCACCACCTGGGGATCAAACTGCGACCCCGCACAGCGACGCAGTTCCGTCAGGGCGACCGATGGGGCACGTGCTTTTTGATAGGGCCGATCCACGGTCATCGCCAGATAAG
>WNFT01001832.1_pt1 | contig 19796 bp, 16 predicted proteins | sample 5400191 | NCBI WGS metagenome assembly WNFT01 (sample SAMN13153359, study PRJNA577476) | soil metagenome | isolation source: 80 cm saprolite under Madrone tree | place: USA:California | collected 2016-06-14 | reverse complement strand
ATCATCCGGGCAAAGGTCAACGATGGATATTCGCGAGACGATATCAGTGGCGATCGACGCGCTGCGGGCGAATAAGCTGCGCGCGATACTGACTTCGCTGGGCGTGGTCATTGGGAGCGCTTCCATCGTTCTGGTCGTCACGGTGGCCTTGACCAGCAGGAAATTCGTACTTTCCCGGATCGAAAGTGTCGGTTCGAACCTAGTCTGGGTCGAGCTTGTCCAGAGGCCCGATAAACCACAGCCGCTGAGTTATGAAATGACTCTGGAGGACATGGAGGCCGCCAAGGGCATCCTCAATGTCATCGCGGTGGCGGGAACGCGGGAGCTCCCGATGGCGGTGATTGCTGCCGGAGTGGAGCGTCCCGTGGAGCTGATAGGGGTGACGGAGGGGTATCAAGCCATTCGGCGGCTGCTCATCCTGCGCGGACGGTATTTCGACGCCGGGGATATGGAGATGCGCAGCAAAGTCTGCTTGATCACCACGCAGCTTGCTGACAAGACTTTCGGGCAAGACAATCCGGTCGGGAGAACGATTCGGATGGGAGAATTGACATTTACCGTGATCGGTGTGTTCCGCGAGCGAGTCGAGACGTTCGGCCTTTCGGACATTCATGAAAACTCCGTCATCATCCCTTTCACGCTGATGAAGTACTACACAGGCCTAGAAGTGGTGCGCTTGCTCGACGTGCAGGCGGCGCGGGCGGAAGACGTGCCCTCCGTGGAGCGGCAGTTGGGCCAACTGCTACGAGCGCGACATCCAGCTGAGGCGGAATACAAGGTGCAAACGCTGACGGCGATTCTTGGTATAGCGAGGGAAATTTCGCTGGCGCTGACGATCGTGCTCATCGTAATTGCGTTCATCGCGCTGGTGATCAGCGGAATCGGGATCATGAACATCATGCTGGTGACAGTGACTGAACGAACCCGGGAGATCGGCATCCGCAAGGCCATCGGGGCAGCGAGGCGCGAGATCATGTATCAGTTTTTGATCGAATCGTTCGTGATCAGCGGAGGAGGGGCGGTCATCGGGATTCTGATCGGTATTGCGGTTCCCGTGGTCATCCAACTTCTTTTCTTGCCGGCAAATCTGCGGGTTCCAGTTTCGAGTCTCAGCGTGGTGATCGCCTTTGTGGTGTCGTGTTCCACGGGGCTTTTCTTCGGCTATCTGCCTGCGAGCCAGGCAGCGAGCCTGCAGCCTGTCGAGTCGTTGAGATATGAGTGAGCGGAGAGTGGATTGGGGCTAGGGAATAGGAGATAGGCACGGAGTCTGGACCGGGGGCGGCATTGGCAGCCCTTTTTATTTTTCGGGCTATTGAGTTTGGGGCAGGGCCCAAGGATTCGTGATGTGGGACTCTGCAAAATATTGTTGAAGCATGCCGTCGAAAATCGAGAGACGACGAAGGAGTATGAAAATGCAATTACTGGGACGAGTTGCGGGAATGACTGCCCTGCTGGTGTTGTGTGGTAGCGCCGCATGCGCGCAAGAGCCGTCCGCGCGGCAGGCAAGTCAGCCTGCAGCACAGGAATCGCCAAAGGATGGAGCGCCCGTGGCGCTGACATTGAAACGCGCGATCGAGCTGGCACTGCAGAACAGTAAAGAGATTCAAGTGGCGAAGATTCAGGCCAGCGTGGCGGATCGCGCCGCGCAGATCACCAAGGCACAGTTCATGCCAAATCTCTACGCGGGCTCCGGGGCGGGGTACACCAACGGCATACCGGAAACGCCGGGTGGACGCGCACCTTCGATCTTCAACGTGTCGTACACGAGTCCAAAGCCCAGAAAATTCTGCTCGAGGATGCGAAGAACAGCGTAATCTCGCGGACCGCGATGGCCTATCTGGAATTGGGAAAGGTGCGACATTCGCTTGAGCTGTTGCGCAAAGAGCAGGAAAGCGCGGAGAAGATTCTGCAAGTGACCCAGGAGCGCCAGGGAGAAGGATACGAACTACCGGTGGAAGTCACGAAAGCCCAGCTTACAAAGGCGCAGGTGATTCACCGAATATTGCAGCTTGAGGGCCGTGAGGATGAGCTGGAAGTTTTTCTGAGAAACCAACTGGGATTTTCGGAGTCGCAGGCCATTGAGGTTGCGCCTGAGGAGTTGCCCGGGGAAGCCGAGCAGGCGGGAGACAATCTCGTGGCGATGGCGATGACCCACAACGCCGGCATGCAACTTGCCGAGTCCGACGTCCGCGCGAAAGAGTTCCGGCTGAAGGGGGAAAGGCGAGGCTATTTCCCGACGCTGGAACTGGTCAGCGTGTACAGCGTGCTGGCGAAGTTCAACAATTACACGCAGTTTTTCCGGACGTTTCAGCGGAACAATTTCAATGCCGGAATCGACATGCATATTCCGATTTTCAGCGCGAAGATAAGAGCAGACATAGGATTGGCGCGGATCAACCTGGAAGCGGCCAAGGTCAACCTGACGAACAAGAAAACCGAATTGACGGCCGATGTCAGGCAAAAGACGCGGCGAGTGCGCGAAAGGGATGCGGCCAAAGAGGTAGCGCGGCTGGAATTGCAACTCGCGCAGCAAAACGTTGCCGTGTTTCAATCGCAGTTTGCCGAGGGGAAGTTGAATCTCCGCGAAGTCGAAAAAGCGCGTCTGGAAGAGAATGAAAAGTGGATGGCGTACCTGGATGCAAACTTTCAGAAACAGCAGGCGCAGCTGGAATTGCTAAAGACGGCGGGGCAATTGGACAAGGTGTGGCAGTAAGAAGAGATGGGATGGGGAGTAGGGAATAGGCAGAAGGGAATCGCGGCTAAGGACTGGGGATGCTGGATCAAAAGAGTCTGGAGCTGCTCATTCAGGCGGTGAAGAGGTTGGACACCGGATTCTCCGGGTTGCCGGCGCACCAAAGTCAGGCGCCAGGAATTGAGCGGCTTGCGGAGGCGCTTAACGCCACGGCAGAGCGGCTTCAAGATAATTATCCGTATTTTCATCCCCTCTATGCTGGGCAGATGCTGAAGCCGCCACACCCCGTGGCACGGCTGGCGTATGCGCTGGCGATGTGGATCAATCCAAACAATCACGCGATGGATGGCGGGCGGGCGACGTCAGCGATGGAAAAAGAGGCGGTTGGGGAGATCGCCGCCATGTTTGGCTGGCAGGGTTTTCTGGGACATCTTTGCGGGGGCGGAACCATGGCGAATCTCGAGGCACTATGGGTTGCGGGACAATTGCAGCCAGGAAAGAAAATTCTCGCCAGCGAACAGGCTCATTATACGCACGGGCGGGTCTGCGGGGTTCTGCAGTTACCATTCGAAACGGTGCCGTGCGATTCGCGGGGCCGCATGGACGCAAGCGCGCTGGCGAAGCGGACGCAGCGCGGTGGCGTTGGAACCGTGGTGGCGACAATGGGTACCACGGCTACGGGCTCGGTGGATTCGCTCCCGGAGATTCTTGAGCTCGGCGAAAAACATAGATTTCGCGTGCATGCGGATGCGGCGTACGGCGGGTATTTTGTACTCACGGAAACGCTTGGAGAAGATGCTGCGCGGGCGTTCGCGCGGATTGGAGAGGCGGACTCCATCGTGATCGATCCACACAAGCACGGCTTGCAGCCGTACGGGTGCGGCTGCGTGCTCTTTCGCGACCCTGGAGTCGGCCGATTGTATAAGCACGATTCGCCGTACACCTATTTCAGCTCCGCGGAGCTACACCTGGGCGAAATCAGCCTTGAGTGTTCGCGGCCGGGGGCGGCCGCGGCGGCGTTGTGGGCGACACAACGATTGTTGCCGCTGAAAAAGGGAGGCGAATTTGCGCGTGGGTTGGAATGCGGAAGGAAGGCGGCGATGGCGCTGTTCGAAAGGCTGGACGCGGATGCACGATTCTTGACTGCCTTTGCGCCGGAGTTGGACATTGTCGCATTTGCGCCAAAAGCCGCGAGCGTCAGCGATGCTTCCGTCTGGAGCCGAAAAATATTCGAAGCGGCGGCGAAACGCGATCTGCACTTGGCAGTGGCGGAATTGCCGGTTCGTTTTTGGGAGAGGAATCTGGGACCCATGAAACGTGACCGCGATACGATGACTTGCCTGCGATCGGTGCTCATGAAACCGGAGCACTTCGATTGGCTGAACCGTATTTGGGACTTGCTCTGCTCTGCGGCGGATGAAGTGATCAGGGTTTGCCACTGATTCCCCGGCGAATGCCCGTAAACCCCTTTCAATGCTGCATATTGCCGTTCGCTGCCTGATAACACTACTGGCAGAAAGGTTTGGGGGATGCAACGAAGTCAGGTAGAATAGACGTATAGATGGGGGGCTCCAGTCCGCGAGCTTGCGCGATCCTTCCATTTCACAGGCTGTCCGCGAGAACCGGGAGTTAGGGCGGACCATTTTTGCGCGAAGGCTGAGGGTGAAGAATGCCGGATGTAATGAAAACATTGTTGATGAATCCGCCGAGTTTCGAGAATTTCGACGGCGGTGCGAGTTCGCGTTGGCCTGCAACACGGGAGATTGAATCCTACTGGTACCCGGTTTGGCTGACGTACCCCGCGGGGATGATCCCGGGTAGCAGGCTGCTGGACGCCTCTCCTCACAAAATCAATTGGCAACAGACCATCCAGATCTGTAAAGACTACGAATTTTTGATCCTCTTCACGTCCACCGTTGGTTTGGAAAGCGACGTCAAGCTTATCCGGAAAATCAAGGAAGCCAACCCCAGCCTGAAGATCGCTTTCGTCGGACCACATGGCCATATCAAGCCCGATGAGACGCTGAATGCCAGCGCGGACATCGATTTTGTGACGCGCGGAGAGTTCGACCACTCGGTGGTGGAATACGCGCACGGGAAACCGCTGAGCGAAATTCTGGGCGTGAGCTACCGCAAAGACGGAAAGATCGTGCACAACGCGGAACGCCCACAACTGCACACCGAAGAACTGGACGCGCTGCCGTTCGCCACGGACATCTACAAGCGTGACCTGGAAATCGAACGCTACAACGTGCCGTTCCTGCTGCATCCCTACGTATCGTTCTACACCACGCGCGGATGCCCGGCGCTCTGCACCTTCTGCATGTGGCCGCAGACGATTTCGGGACATGCCTGGCGGACACGTTCCACGGAAAACGTGGCGCGGGAAGTGAAGCAGGCGCTCGGCTATTTCCCGCAGATGAAAGAGATTTTCTTCGACGACGATACTTTTAATATCCGCAAGGACCGCGTACTTGATCTTTGCGCGAAGTTCAAGCCGCTGAAGTTTCAGTGGTCTTCCACGGCGCGCGTGCACAGCGACTACGAAACCGTGAAAGCGATGGCCGATGGCGGGGCGCGGCTCTTTATCGTGGGCTTCGAATCCGGCGAACCGCAAATCCTGAAGAACATCAAAAAGGGAGCCACGGTCGAAATGGCGCGCGCGTTCATGAAGAACTGCCGCAAAGTCGGAATCCGGGTACACGGCGACTTCATCATCGGCCTGCCGGGCGAGACGAAAGAATCGATTCAAAAGACCATCGATTTCGCGAAGGAATTGGATTGCGAGACCATCCAGGTTTCGCTGGCCCACGCCATGCCGGGAACCGAATTGCACGATACCATGGCGCAGCAAGGATTCCTGAAAGTGGAGGCACTGGCCGATTCCGGCGGCCATCAGTTGCCACACATTGAGTACCCGCACCTGTCCAAGGTGGAGATGATGGCAGGTGTGAACCGCTTCTACGATGAATATTATTTCCGGCCCAAGGTCGTTTGGCGCATCGTGAAGGAAGCGCTGTGGGACAGCCATGAGCGCAAGCGCCTGTACGCCGAAGCTACGGAATTTCTGAAGTTGCGCGCCGAGCGCCTAAAGTGGGCGCGCAAAGGCGGCGAGGATTACAAGAAGCCGATGATCTCCGTGCCGGAATCGCCTTCGGCTTCCGGAAACGGCTAACCCCCGCAAAATGGCAAGCGAGAGAAGACTGCGAATCAAGACGCTCATTATGGTCTTGGCGATGGTGGTGTGCGCCAACGCGGGGGACCTAATGCTGAAGCGCGGAATGTCGCAGATTGGCGCGGTCCAGTTGACGGCTTCGGGACTCACGCAAGCGCTTCGGCTGACGGTGGCCAGCGGGACAATCTGGGTCGCGATCTTCTTTCTGACTGGCTTCATGCTCAGTTACATGACCGTGCTCAGCTGGGCGGACTATAGTTACGTGATGCCGGCAGGCGCGTTTGGATATGCCTTACTCACGTTCCTGGCGGTTGTTTTCTTGCACGAATCGGTTTCGCCGCGGCGATGGTTTGGGGTTGTACTGATCTGCGTGGGTGTACTGTTGGTGGGGCAAACGAAACCACGGACGACCGTGGTGACCGGCGAGGCCGTGGCGTGATGCGCGTCATTGTGGCACTCGCGGTTCTGATTCTTGGCAGCACCGGGGGCGAGATCGCCATAACCCACGGAATGAAGGCTACCGGTGAACCCACCCGTTTGCGGCCGCTGGAGTTGCTTCAATTCCTGGGCCGGGCAATGCGCAATGGGTGGTTCTGGGCGGGGGTGCCGCTGATGGCGCTTTCGTTTTATTCGTTGCTGATATTGCTCTCCTGGGAGCCCATCAGTTTGGTGATTCCCGCATCGGCACTGAGCTACGTGGTTGGTACCCTTGGTGCCAAGTATATTCTGGTTGAACAGATCAGCCCGGCGCGGTGGGCCGGTGTCCTGCTGGTTTGCGCAGGCGTTGCGCTGGTCGCAGCGGGTTAATGCTCAAAAGATTGCGACGGCCATCCCGAGGCGGCGTCCGGGTGCGGCAACGATTTTCCATGGGCAGGCATCGCATGTGTATTAGTATGCCGTTATTCCAGGTGCCGTCAGGCAGGACTCCTCTCAAGCAAGCAATGTTTGTCTGGCGAGCGGTAGAAGTGAAAGGGGAATTTGCCGGTCCGAACCTGGATTGGCTGATTCATTGTAATTCCGCCAATTTGCATGTGGCAGGGGACTAGCGATCGGACATGATAAAGGCACTCCTCATTTTCGGTCTGTTCGGAATTCTTACCTCCTCCGTGTATCTTTTGCTGGTGGCCATCGCAGGTCTTCGATTTCGCCGACGGCGAAAATCATCAGCACGTTTTACTCCGCCGGTCAGCCTCTTGAAGCCGTTGCAGGGCGCCGAACCGGGCTTGAGAGAATACCTGGAGGGATTCTTCAAACTAGATTATCCCGAGTACGAGATTCTTTTCTGTGCGCGAAAGGAGTCCGACGAAGGACTGGCAATCGCGCGCGAACTTGCTGCGAGATATCCGCATATTCCAGCGCGCTTCCTCACATCAGGAGCGTCCCCCTGGCCAAACGCGAAGTGCTATTCGCTCAATGAAATGAAGGCAGCGTCGCAGCACGAGATTCTGGTCATCACCGACAGCGATGTGCGAGTGACGCCGGATTACTTGCGCGCCGTAGTGGGACCCTTCCGTGACGAGAAGACAGGACTGGTCACCAGCTTGTATCGAGGCGTGGCCGCGCAAGGCGGCTTCTGGGCCCGGCTGGAAGGGCTAGGCATGTCCGTGGAAATGACCTCAGGCGTGCTGGTGGCAGAGATGCTGGAAGGGATGCGGTTCGCCCTCGGGCCATCAATGCTGGTGCGGAAAAGGTGCGTCGATCAAATTGGCGGCTTCGAGAAACTCGGGCACTATCACGCGGACGATTTTATGCTCGGCAATCTCGTGGCCGAACAGGGCTATAGAGTGGTTCTCTCCCATCATGTGATCGAACACTGCATCGTAAACACCAAGTTTGAGAAGTCCCTGGCCCACCAGTGGACGTGGATGAAGAGCACGAGATTTTCGCGGCCTGTCGGGCATCTGGGAACCGGGCTCACCTTCGGAGTGCCTTTCGGTATTCTCGTATTCTTGACGGCAATGCTGCTCGGTGTGCCCTGGCTTGGTTTTGCCGCCCTGGGGTGGACGATGATTGCGCGCGTGTTGCAGGCTGTGTTGATCGGCTGGTTTGTGGTCAGAGATAAAGCCGCAGTCCGGCTGGCGTGCGTTTATCCATTGCGTGATTTCATCGGGGCGGTACTCTGGATCGCAAGCTATGGCAGCCGCCGATTCGGCTGGCGCGGCGGCCTCTTCGAATTCACCGGAGATGGCGTAATACGCCTGGTGGGTTCCGATGGGCCGCGAGCAAGCGTGAATCAATAGTTGCCGCCGATGACCTGCAAATCCGCATGAATGATCTGGCTTCAGCGTGGCGGTATGCAATTCTGCTGCTGGCGGCCGCCCCGCTGGTTTACTACGCGCTGGCAATGCTGGCCGCTTTGCGCTTCTTCAAGCGGGAGCGCGCGCGAGTTGTGCCGAATTACGCTCCTCCCGTTAGCGTGCTCAAACCCGTGCGTGGTGTGGATTTTGGTTCTTATGAGAATTTCGCCAGTTTTGCCCGGCAGGATTACCCGGATTACGAGATTTTGTTCGCCGTGAATGACGATGCGGACCCTGCGGTGCCGTTGATCCGCCGCATCATCGAGGAATTTCCCGAGCGGCGCATTCGCCTGCTGGTGGGCGCGGAGCATCTTGGCGCAAACCGCAAGGTAAACAAGTTGGCGCGGCTCGCACGTGAAGCGCAGAACGAAGTATTGGTCTTGGCTGATGGCGACGTGCGCGTTGGGTCGCAATTTTTGCGTGAAGTCGTGGCGCAGCTGGCCGATAACAAGATCGGCGCAGTCACGTGTTTTTACCGTGGCATCGCGGAGAAGAATCTCGGGGCGGAAATCGAAGCCGTCGGTGCTTCCAGCGATTTTTTCGCTGGCGTGCTGATGGCCGAGTGGACGGAAGGAATTACTTTCGCCCTCGGAGCTTCCATCGCCACGACCAAAGAATGGCTCGGGAAGATCGGCGGCTTTGAAGCTATTGCCGGGACCCTTGCCGACGACTATGAACTCGGCAATCGCATCGCCAAAGCGGGTGGCGAAGTCGTCCTCTCCCGCGAAACCGTCTGGACCATGTATCCCGCGCAGACGCTTCGCGGCCTTTGGCACCATCAAGTGCGCTGGGCGCGGACGGTACGCTTGTGCAGGCCTTTGTCCTACGTCGGGCTTCTCTTCACGCAAGGCCTGCCTTGGGCAGTGTTTGCCGCGCTCGCCGCACCGGCAAAATGGATCGCGGCCGGCTACGTGCTTGCTTACTTGATCCTGCGATTTGCGATGGCTTGGACGGTGGGGATTTGGGGCGTCGGAGACGAACTGTTGCGCCGAAAGATCTGGTTGGTGCCGTTGCGGGATGCCATTCACTTCGTGGTCTGGTTCGCGAGTTTTGGCTCAAATCGTATTCGCTGGGCCAATGTCGAATATGCGATTCGCCAGGGGCGAATGGTGCCCGTTGCGGGCAGTGGAAGCGCGGCGGCAAAAGCCGCGGAAAACCCACGTTGATCGCAGATTGGCGCTCATCTGCGCGCGGTCAGTTGACGACTGCGGAAAACCCCATTAAATTAGATAGGTAGAATCGTGGCTGTCCCGATCACCGGGAACGCGCTGCGATTCGTTTTTTCCCTCGCAACGGATGGGAGATCGTCCAACGGTAGGACTCCAGATTCTGGATCTGGCTATCTAGGTTCGAATCCTAGTCTCCCAGCCAATTTTCTGAGTCACGGCCTCAGATGCCTGACGAATTGCAAGGCTCGCCTTACGCTCTTGCTTGAGAATACGAATTAACTACTCGAAAGCACAGCGCGTGAAACTCTCGCGCTCGGCATGTACATCATCGCCGCGCAACTCGCGCAAGGCGTAGGTGACGAACTCGGCTGTCACCCTCTTACGCCACGTCATGTTGAAGTCGGTATTGTCGAGAGGTTTGGTGATGCGAGCCGCGAGCGCGGCGGCTTCTTCGATGGCCTGCTGATTCAGGTGGCGGCCGAGGAGCGATTTTGCTGCATCGACAGCAGCCAGGGGGCGACAGGCGGTTGAGCCGATGACGATGCGAGCGTCCTCGACCACATTATCTTTGGCGAGGCGCGCCGCTGCGGCGACGGATAGTACGGGAAAGTCGAACGAGCCGCGGCGGCGGAGTTTCCAGTAGGTGCTCTTCCATCCGTGCAACGGATCCAGTAATACTTCCGCCAGAATCTCGTCGGGCCTACGCTTGATGTAGTCGATCCCGTCGTTATTGTAAAGATCGGAAAGAAGGACTTCGCGTTCTCCGGAGCGCGACACCAGACGGACTCGCGCCCCAAGAGCCATCAAAGCCGGGCCCGTGTCCGTCGAGGACACCGCCATGCACTTCGAGCTTCCCGGTGCGACCCAGCAGATCGTGCCGTCCTTTTTCAGGCAGAAATCGATCGACTTTCTCCACTCGTAGCTTTGATCGTAGTAATTGCAGCGCGTGTCCAGACAGATGTTTCCGCCGAGCGTGGCCATGTTGCGGATTTGCGGAGTAGCCACCAGAGAAGCAGCTTGCGCCAACGCCGTCAATCCATTTCGAAAGCGCGGATCTGCCGCGATTTCAGAGAGCGTGAGGCAAGCGCCGAGTCGGGAACCGGAATCGTTCAGGGCGACGCGGTTCAAGCTTTCGATGTGGCGCAAGCTCATCAGTGTGCGCGGAACTTGTTGCCGCCGTTTCATATTCGGCAGCAGGTCCGTGCCGCCCGCGAGCGGCATCGCGTTTGCTCGCTCGCCGTCCAGAATTCGCGCTGCTTCTTCGAGCGTGCGCGGTGCGCGGAATGCGAAAAGGGGCAAGCGCATCATGGTGCGAGGACCTTTTCTTTCTTTGATTCCGCTTTTGCGCGCCGTGGAACGTCATTCACTGCGTTGCCGTCGCCGCCTTCCCAGGGTGGGGGAACGCGCAAGGCTTCCGGCCAATTGACATGCGGGAAGTGGTCCGGTCCAAAGCGCGGGTCACGCCCCGCTTTCTTTTCGGCAAGCGCCTTCATAACTTTTTCCGGAGTGACGGGGATTTCATCGATGCGCACTCCGACGGCATCGTATACGGCGTTGGCGACCGCGGGCATGATCGGCAAGAGCGGGCCTTGGCCGACTTCCTTTGCGCCAAATGGACCGCGAGGATCGGGCTCTTCAATCAGTTCGGTGATTACTTCGGGCATGTCGAGCGAGGTCGGGCTCTTGTATTCGAGGATGGAAGGGAATTTGTGCACGAGAGCATTAGAAAGTTTTTTCGGAAGGCGGCGGAACTCCTGCTCTTCCATGAGCGCTTCGCCGAGACCCATGTAGACGCTGCCTTCGACCTGGCCGCGCACCAGCGTAGGATTGAGCGCGCGGCCGATGTCATGCGCGATCCAAATTCTCGGGACGGTGACCCAGCCAGTGATCTGATTCACTTCCACTTCGACGACAGCCGCGGAATAGGAATAAGTGGGAGACGGCCCCACGCCGCCGCCTTTGTACAGTGCGGGAGATTTTGGCGGAGTGTAGGAGCCCACCGTGCCAATCGTGCCGAAGCGGGCTTCCGCGAGGCAAACCGCCTCCTGAAAGGTAAAACCTTTTTCCGGCGCGGCGGAATCGAAGACGCGTTTGTTCGCGAAGCGCACCCGTTCTTTAGGCACTTCCAGTTTTTCTGCAACGGCATCGGCGATGATCGCTTTTCCACGCTCTGCAGCTTGCAGTGCGGCGTTTCCGGCCATCAGGGTGACGCGGCTCGAATAAGAGCCAAGATCGACGGGCCCGAGGTCGGTATCGCCCGTGAACAGTCGAATGTCGAACGTGTCGATGCCCAAAACTTCAGCGACGATTCCTGCGAGAACATCATCCGATCCCTGCCCGATTTCCGTAGCGCCGCAGAAAAGGCTGACGCCGCCGCTGCGATCGAATTTCAGTTGAACGCCGGAGTGCGGCATTTTGTTCCAGTAGATGGGAAGGCCAGCGCCGGTTAAGTAAGCGGAGCAGGCCAGGCCGACGCCACGGCCTTCGGGGAGTTTGCGATATCTTTCTTTCCAATCGGAGGCTTTGACGACGCGCCGAATGCACTCGGCAAGATTGACGATACCGAGACGGAAGAAATTCGCCGTCACGGCGTTCGAAGATTCCACGATTCGGAGCCGAAGATCCGCAGGATCGATCTTCAATTTCTCCGCGATTTTGTCGAGTTGGACTTCCTGGCCGAACCGCGGTTGAGGAGTCCCGTGTCCGCGCTTGGGTCCGCAGGGCGGTTTGTTCGTGAAGGTGCGGCAGCCTTGGTAGCGATAACGCGGAATGTGATACGTGGTGGTTTGCAATGCCCCGGCGTAAAACGTGCTGGCGACTCCGTACGAACCGTAGGCGCCGCCGTCGATCAGCGTCTGCAGATGCATTCCGCAGATCGTGCCGTCTTTCTTGACGCCAGTCTTGAATTTCATCAGCACGGGATGCCGGCCGCGGTGACAGTAAAAGACTTCTTCTCGCGTCAGGCAGATCTTTACGGGGCGGTCCAGCATGAGAGCCGCCTTGGCTATAACGATTTCGTGATTGAATGGATCGCTTTTCCCGCCGAAACCGCCGCCGTTGGGAGTGGCGATCACCCGAATATGCGCGGCCGGCATTTCCAGGACCTTGGCGAGCGCGCGGTGCACGTAATGCGGCGTTTGCGTGCTGGACCAGATCGTCAGCTTTCCTTCCGGATCCTTGATGGCGACTGCGGCGTGCTGCTCTATGGGGAGATGGGTGCTCCCCTGGTAGAAAAATGTGTCCTCGAAAATTTCATCGGCTTCGGCAAAGCCTTCCTCGACGTTGCCGAACTCTAGCGCCACGAGTTTGTGAATGTTTCCCTCTTCGCCGTATTCGTGGATGCGCGGTTCGGGAGTCGCAAGAGCTTCGTCGGAATCGGAGATCGTCGCCAGGATTTCATAGTCGACATCGATCAAGTCCAGCGCATCGAAGGCCGTCAGCTCCTCCCGCGCGATAACGGCAGCAACGGGATCTCCAACGTGCCGCACGTGATCGACACACAAGGCTTGCTCATCTTGGCTGACGGGAAGAATTCCGTACTGGATGGGGACGTCTTTCCCGGTCAGCACCAAATACACACCCGGGTGAGCGGCCGCGCGCGTCGTGTCGATTTTTTGAATGCGCGCGTGTGGATGCGGAGACCGCAGCAGCTTGCAATACGCCATACGCGGCAAGAAAATGTCATCTGCGAACCGCGTCTGGCCGGTCACCTTTGCGCGGGCATCGACTCTGCGCCGGGGAACGCCAATCACGCGAAGATCGTCGCTATTGCTTTTGAGAGCGCCGGCGGGCGTCGTTCGCGAATCTTTTTCATTCGGCATGTGCGCTCCTCAGCATGTGTTCTTATGCATGCTGCGCCATTTACGCTCCGGAATTCTTTTGCTCCGCGATCTTGAGGACTGCGGCTTCGACGGCTTCGAAAATTTGCAGATAGCCGGTGCATCGGCAAAGATTCCCAGAAATTGCTTCGCGAATTTGATCGCGGGTGGGGTGAGGATTGTGATCCAACAGAGCCTTCGCGGTCACCAGAATTGCCGGCGTGCAATAGCCACACTGCGCCGCTCCGAGATCGGCAAACGCATCCTGCAAGGGGTGAAGGTTTCCGTCTTCTCCCAGACCTTCGACCGTCAGAACATGTTTTCCACTACATTCGAGTGCAAGCACGAGACAGGAAAGCACCGCCTTGCCATCCAAAAGAACGGCACAAGCCCCGCATTCTCCCAGCTCGCAGCCATGTTTCGTGCCGGTATGACCGAGATCTTCGCGAAGGACTTCCAGTAAAGTTTTGTAAGGCGCGAAAGAGACGTCGGTCTCCTCCCCATTCAGAGTGAATCGTATCTGCGCCGTCTTTTGCGATTCGATGGGCAATGTGGTCAATTCAATCACCTCGCCGAGGTTTTGCCGGACCGGTGCGAAATCGTCAGTGGCAGCGCGGATTGCATCATTCGCCGCAGTGTTGCCCCTTTGCCAAAAATAGTCTAACGCGGAAACAGCCGCGCAGCATTGTCGTACAAAATCTTGCGCTTTGCCGCGGCTCCAATCGGCAGAGCGCTGAACTTTTCAATGTTTCCCTTGATCTCCGGTACTCCCGGCCCGGGCCAGTCCGTGCCCCACAAAACTTTGTCTGCGATGTCCTCGATGCGCGGAAAGCATTCCATCAATTTCTGCGGTGGGATGCCGGAAATATCCATGTACATATTTTTGTGGCGGCGAACAAGGAAAAACGCTTCGTTCATCCACAAGGGTCGGCCACCGTGCGCAAGAATGACAACAAGATTCGGGTAGTCAATGCCCACGTCGTCGCACAGCATTGGCTGCGCATGCAGATTTCTGGCGCCGGCGAAAATCGAAGTTCCCGTATGAATCATGATCGGCATGCCGTTCGCTTGCGCTCGTTCGTAAACCGCCGCCAGGCCGCGGTTGCCATCCATGTAATCGTTTGGCGAAAGCGCCTGGTGAGAGGGATGCATCTTAATGGCGCGAATCCCGAGTTTTGCAAGGCGGTCCACTTCCGCGCCCGGATCTGGAACCGTCCCAGGAAGCACTCCACCAAACGCGATGAGACGGTCCGGGGCCACGCTGCAATACTTCGCACTCCAGTCATTCACTTCCGCCGTAAAACCAATAATCTTCGGGGCGACATAATTGATTAGGCCCGCGCGCTCCACACCCAAGGTGTCCAGAAATGCGAGAAATGCTTTTGGATCGGCGCAATAGCGTTCCACATCGGCGTAGTCCTTGCGCCCGTACTTCATCAATTCATGGGCCGCCGGCTTCATCATATGATACGGCATGATGTGAACGTGAATGTCTATGATCGGTTGCAGAAACAGCCGCCCTTCACAGAAGCTTGCACCTTCGCTCGCACGAGCTAATTAAAGCGCACGTATTCAAAGTTCAAAGGTTGACCGTTAATCCCCCGCGCCGGTGGAGCAATCCAATTCGCGAACTTGCCCGGCTCCACGACTCGTCCACTCATCAGCGACTGGACGTACGTATAATCCTTGGAATTCGGCAGCCATTCGGACTCGTGGTTTTTCCACGCCTCTTCGTTCAAAACTTCACCTTCGGGGCTGATGAAGTGCGCCGCGAAATTGCCGATCGCGCGATGAAAACCTTTGTGCGGCAAGGTCAACCGGAATCGAATGCCCGCATTATCAATCACCCGCTGCCAGCGCCCAACTCCATCGGCAATCTCCTCGATATAGTCATCGCGCAAGCGCTCGTTCAACGCCGTCAACGCCGGCACGTTCTTGGTGATGATTTTTCCGCCTGCGACTTCGGAGACGGGGTACACGGCGTCCGTAAGCACGTGATCGTCATCCAGCTTGGTTTCACGGAAGCGCCCCTTCAGTCCGCTGGTGTAATAATTTGCGGCGTTCGAGGAAACATCCGAGCCATAAAGGTCGAGAGTGACGCTATAGTGAAAGTTCAAGTATTTTTGTATTGTCGGCAGGTCAATCACGCCGAGCGCCCGCACATCCGATGGATCTTCCACCTTGTTTTCCTTCATCACTTCGCAAGTCCGCTGAATGATGCGGCCGACTCCCGTCTCGCCGACGAACATATGATGAGCTTCCTCGGTCAGCATAAACCGGCACGTTCTCGCCAGCGGATCGAAACCCGATTCCGCCAGAGCGCAAAGTTGGAACTTACCATCGCGGTCGGTGAAAAACGTAAACATGTAAAAGGCGAGCCAATCCGGAGTCGGCTCATTGAACGCGCCAAGAATGCGCGGATTATCGGCGTCTCCGGAACGTCGTGCCAGCAATGATTCTGCTTCTTCGCGGCCATCGCGCCCGAAATAGCGGTGGAGCAAATACACCATGGCCCACAGGTGGCGGCCTTCTTCGACGTTTACCTGGAAAATGTTTCGCAGGTCGTACATCGACGGACAAGATGCTCCCAGCATGCGCTGCTGTTCCACCGAAGCCGGTTCGGTGTCGCCCTGAGTGACGATCACGCGCCGCAAAGTCGAGCGATATTCCCCGGGCACGTCTTGCCACGCTGCCTGCCCTTTATGAATGCCGAAATTTACTTGGCGCTTCTCGTCGCGCGGTTGCAGGAAAATGCCCCAGCGGTATTCCGGCATCTTCACGTAGTCGAACTGCGCCCAGCCGTCCGCGTCCACGCTGATGGCCGTTCGCAAGTACACCTCATAGTTGTGGCTCTCGTTCGGCCCCATGTCATACCACCAGCCCATGTAGGCGGGCTGCCAATGCTCGAGCGCGCGCTGCAAGATGCGGTCTCTTCCTAGATCGACGTTGTTCGGAATTTTTTCCGTGTAGTTAATCATCGCAATCTCCTCAGTGCTCCAGGCGCGAGCCTGCCCGCTAAACTCTTTCCCAGTTGAATTTCACTGGCGCTCCTGTTCCGTACACTTTCAGTGCCCCGTCCGCGCCTACCGCGTTCGGGCGGATGAAAATCCAGTTCTGCCACGCGGACAGCCGGCCAAAGATTCGCGTCTCCAGCGTCTCTCCTGGCCCAAAGCGCAGATTCGCTTCGAGCCCAGTCAGGGCATCGGGCGATTGCGCGGCACGCGATTCAATGGCCTGGCGGATTTCGTCTTCCCAGTCGAGATCATCCGGCGCGGCGCTGACCAGCCCCGTGCCCAGCGCCTCGCGCGCGGAAAGCGTTTTTCCAGTCTCGCCGCGCAGTCGTGCCATCTGCGTCTCATCGCAATAGAAGCGCGCCGCTAGCCGGGAAAGTTTGTTTACCATCGGCAGCGGCCCGAAGTTCATTTTCGAAAGCGTCATGCTTGCAGCGCTTTCGCCTTCTTGTGTGTCGCGCATGTAGATGCGATCGGCGGCGAGCGCCAATTCCAGGAGAGTCCCAGCAAAACAGGACCCCGGTTCGACAATTGCATAAATCGAACGTGAAGTGACATCGATCCGTGCAAACGTCCGTCGCATCATTCCCAGCACTTCTCGAACAAACCAATTGTCCTTATGATTCAAAATGAATGCGTCGATGGCGAGAACAGCCTCGGGATTTCCCGCAGTTTTGAAAATCCAGAGCCCCAAATCTAGTTCGCCTGCGCGCAAAGTCAGAATCGCATCATCGAGCTCCCGCGCCATTTGCAGCGGCCACCAATTTGCGCCGGTCGCAAAGACCTTTTCCAAATTATCTTCGGTAACGGATTCCGGCGCGCGCACCGCAATAGTTGCCGTGCGAGCCTCGCGGTTGTATTGCACGTCTACGTATTCATAGTGCAGGCCCGCCGCATCGTTCGTGCGCTTCAGCGGCGTCAAAACCATGCCTTTTGCTCCCGCAGGGCGATCACTCGCCTCAGCCAGTTTCAACGCACGCTGTTTGATATGTTCGGCAAACTGTTGCGGCTTGACCGCTTCATCCACCAGACGCCACTCCTTTGCTCTTTGCCCGCGAACGCCATCCGCGTTGGTGCAGAACATGTCGGCATGGTCGCGACGCACTTTGCGCTTGTCCGTCAACCGAGTCAGTCCGCCCGTTCCGGGCAAAACCCCCAGCAAAGGCAGCTCCGGCAGACTGACCGCCGAAGAGCGGTCGTCCACCAGAATGATTTCATCGCAAGCCAGCGCCAGCTCGTAACCGCCTCCCGCCGTCGTCCCGTTGCAAGCTGCGAGAAACATCAGCCCGGAATGCGCGCTCGCGTCTTCGATGCCATTCCTCGTTTCATTTGTGAATTTGCAGAAATTCACTTTCCAGGCGTGCGAGGACAGCCCGAGCATATAAATGTTGGCCCCGGAGCAAAAAATGCGGTTCTTTGCGCTGGTGATAATAACCGAACGAGTCTCCGGATGTTCGAATCGAATGCGTTGCAACGCATCGTGCAGCTCGATATCCACGCCGAGGTCGTACGAATTCAATTTCAGTTTGTATCCCGGGCGGAGTCCGCCATCTTCAGCAACATCCATCGTCAAGGTCGCCACCGGGCCGTCAAACGCGAGACGCCAATGTTTGTATCGCGAAGGATCGGTCTGGAAATCGACCGCTTCCGTCTTCGCTTGGGATTCTTGAGCTGCGACAACGTCCACGAGATCCTCCTACTCCAAATTCGCCTGCAATGTGGTTTTCAATTTCAAAAAACTCTCTTCGGCCGAACTGCCCGAAGTGTCCAGTTCCATGTCCGCTTGCCGGTACAACGGTTCCCGCGCCTCGAGTATCCGCCGCAAGTCCTCCATGGCGTGGTCGTTCCCGGCCATCGCCCGAAAATCGCCTTGCGCCATCGCACGCCGCATATACTCCTCGGGCTGCGCTTTGATCCACACGGTGTAGCAATGGGAAAGCAGGTAGTCGAAGGTATCCTTCTCGGATACCACACCGCCTCCGACGGAAAGCACCGCGCGATCGTTTTCGTTCAGCACTCGTTCGAGCGTGCGCTTCTCGATCGCTCGATACCCGGATTGTCCGTAAAGCGCAAAAATTTCCGCCAGCGGCATTCCCGCGTCCTTTTCGATCTCGCGGTCGGTCTCGATGAAGGGCATCGCCCTTTCTTCAGCAAGCTTGGCTCCCAGCGTGGACTTTCCGGCTCCGCGCAGCCCAATCAGCGCAATTCGCTGCCGGCGCGCCTTCTCCCCTGGACTAAAATCCCGCATCAGCCGGAGCATGACCTCTTCTACACGGTGATTGGGCAGACGTTCGAGGAATCGCTGGATCATTTGCTTTTCCGCAGGCTCTTCAGTCTCAGGAGCGAATAGCTCGACAAGAGAAACATTGAGCGCGGCGGCAATCCTCCGCAGCAACACGATCGAGACGTTTCCTTCCCCGGCCTCGAGCTGCGCCAGGTGACGTTCCGAGACGTCCGCCTCCCGCGCCACCATTTTTCGCGTGGTCCCGCGGACGCTGCGGAGTTGACGAACTCGCATGCCGAGGAACACCAGGAAATCGCCGTCGGGCATGCGCGTCGGCCTTCGAAGACTCGCAATCTTGGACCCAGTGTTTCCTGGTATACCCATGCGTTCACAACCAAGCATGCATTATAATACATGCGGACCCGGTATGGTCAAGAGTAAGGGAGATTTTGAGTGGGGATATTAACCTTCAAGAATTCTTCCTAGCCCCCCAACTCAAATAACACGTTTATTGACATAACGTTAGATGGACAAACCGTAAGACTGCTTCGAATACAGAGTCAGTTTCAATCTAACAGGATATGCAGTATTATTCTTAATTCGAAACTCGCTCGTTTCTCGTCGACCTTCAAATCTAAGCGCTCTTTTCTGGACTAAGATTGGGAAATGAACGGAGGTTCCTAATGAAGCTGCCTAACTACGTGAGTGGTCAGTGGAGTCAAGGCACGGGTCCCGGCGAAACGCTCATAGATCCAGTCACCGGAGACGAGCTCGCGAATATATCTTCTCAAGGCATCGATCTTGAAGCGGCCCTCACGTTTGCACGAACTGAAGGCGCTCCTGCGCTCCGTCAACTTACCTACGCCCAGCGCGCGGAATTGCTGGCAAAGATCGCCGATGCACTGGCCGCAAATCGCGACGAGTATTTTCGTCTTTCCCTGTTGAACTTGGGAGCGAACCAGGCCGACGCCTCATTCGATGTGGACGGCGCGATTTACACCATGAAGTACTACGCCAAAATTGGCCGGGCGCTGGGGAACGGGAAAATGTTAAAGGAAGGCGCTCAGATTCCTCTCTCGAAGAGCAACTCGTTTGTTGGGCAGCATTTTCTGATGCCTGCGAAAGGCGCGGCCGTTTTCATCAATGCGTTTAATTTTCCGGCCTGGGGTCTCTGTGAAAAGGCTGCGCCTGCACTGCTTTCTGGGGTTCCGGTCGTGGTGAAGCCCGCTTCGCCCACGGCTTGGCTGGCGCACCGGATGGTCGAAGATATTGTTAAGGCGAATCTCTTGCCTCCCGGGGCAATTTCCATCATCTGCGGCTCCGCTCGAGACCTGCTGGGCCATGTTCGAGAAGAAGACATCGTTTCGTTTACGGGCTCGGCCGAAACCGCCGCGCGAATTCGCTCCCACG
>WNFT01001483.1_pt1 | contig 19799 bp, 20 predicted proteins | sample 5400191 | NCBI WGS metagenome assembly WNFT01 (sample SAMN13153359, study PRJNA577476) | soil metagenome | isolation source: 80 cm saprolite under Madrone tree | place: USA:California | collected 2016-06-14 | reverse complement strand
TGGAGGAGATGGGATACGAGGTCACCTCGCTGACCGGTGCCGACCTCACGCCGGAACGGCTGCGCGGCCTCGACGCGGTGGTCATCGGCATTCGCGCCTTCAACGTGAGGACGGATCTCGCCGAGCGCCTGCCTGCGCTGTTCGCGTACGTCGAGGCGGGCGGCACCGTCGTCGCGCAGTACAACACGCTTGACGGCCTGCGCGAGGGCTGGCTCGCGCCGTTCCAGCTGCGCCTGTCGCGCGACCGCGTCACCGACGAGCACGCGCCGGTGACGATCCTCGCGCCCGAGCATCCCGCGCTGACCACGCCGAATCGCATCACGGCGGCGGACTTCGAGGGCTGGGTGCAGGAGCGCGGTCTCTATTTCCCCGATCAGTGGGACGAGCGCTTCACCCCGATCCTCGCGTCCGGCGACGCCGGCGAGACGCCGCTCAAGGGCGGCCTGCTCGTGGCGCGGCAAGGCAAGGGATACTTCGTCTACACCAGCCTGGCCTGGTTCCGCCAGCTCCCCGAAGCGGTCCCCGGCGCGTACCGGCTGTTCGCGAATCTCGCCTCGCTGGGCAAGTGACGCTCGCCCCGCGACCCGACGAGCACTCCCGGGCCGAGGCGCCCGACGTCCCCGGGTTCCACACCTGGCGCGGCGTCTACGTGTTCGTGCTCGGGTGGTTCGTGCTCGTGGTCGCCCTGCTCACCATGTTCACGCGGATCTTCTCGTGAACGCCGTCGACTGGGTGGTGCTGCTCGGCACCATCGTGGGCATCGCCGCCTACGGCTCCTGGCGCACGCGCCACGTGCGGAGCCTCAACACGTACATGCGCGGCAACGCGTCCACCGGCTGGGGCACGATCGGCCTCAGCGTGATGGCCACGCAGGCGAGCGCCATCACGTATCTCTCGATTCCCGGCCAGGGCTTCGAGAGCGGCATCGGCTTCGTGCAGAACTACTTCGGCCTGCCGTTGGCGCTCATCATCGTGTGCGCCGTGTTCCTGCCCATGTACCGGCGCCTCAACGTCTACACGGCCTACGAGTTCCTCGGCCAGCGGTTCGACGAGAAGACGCGACTGCTCGGCGCCGGCCTCTTCCTGCTGCAGCGCGGCCTCGCCGCCGGCGTGACGATCTACGCGCCCGCCATCATCATCTCGACGGTGTTCGGCTGGCCGATCGACCTCGTCATCGTGTTCACCGGGCTGCTCGTGATCGTCTACACGGCCACCGGCGGCAGCGAGGCCGTCTCCCTGACCCACAAGTGGCAGATGGCGGTCATCTCGGCCGGCATGGTGACGGCCATGGTCGTCCTGCTCCTCCGGCTTCCCGCCGGCCTCGGGTTCACCGGCGCCGCGCACGTGGCCGGCGCGCTGGGCAAGCTGCAGGCGGTGGACTTCTCCCTCGATCCCAGCCGGCGCTACACGGTGTGGACCGGCGTGTTCGGCGGGCTGTTCCTCTCGCTCTCGTACTTCGGCACCGACCAGTCGCAGGTGCAGCGCTACATCGGCGGCGCCTCCCTGCGCGAGGGCCGCCTGGGCCTGATGTTCAACGCCGTGCTGAAGATCCCGATGCAGTTCGTCATCCTCCTGCTGGGGGCGCTCCTGTTCGTCTTCTACCAGTTCGCGCCGCCCCCGGTGTTCTTCAACCAGGCGGAGTGGCGGCGCCATGCGCAGGAGGACCGGTTCCGCGCCATCGAGGCTGAGCACGACAGCGCCGTCGCGCAGAGCCAGTCCGCGATTCGCGCATGGCTCCAGAGCCGCGCCTCGGACGACTCCGCGCGGGAAGCGAGCGCGCGGACGGCCATGGTCGCGGCCAGCGATCGCACGCACGCGATTCGCGCCGAGGCCAAGGCGGCCCTCCTGGCTGCCGACCCGCGCGCCAAGACCAAGGACTCCGACTACGTCTTCATCACGTTCATCCTGACGCAGCTGCCGCACGGGGCGGTGGGCCTCCTGGTGGCGGTGATGTTCGCGGCGGCCCTGTCGTCGACGGCTTCCGAGCTCGCCGCCCTCGGCACCACGACCACGATCGACTTCTGGCGCCACTTCCGCCCGCTCGCCGCCGCCGCCGAGGCCCGCAACGTGCGCGCGGCGCGGCGCTTCACGGTGCTGTGGGGCGCCTTTGCGGTCGCCTTCGCACTCTTCGCCGGGTTCGCGGAGAACCTCATCGAGGCCATCAACATACTCGGCTCGATCTTCTACGGAGTGCTGCTCGGCCTCTTCCTGGTGGCCTTCTTCCTCCGCCGCGTCGCGGGCAGCGCGGTGTTCTTCGCGGCCGTCGGCGCCCAGGCCCTCGTGATCGTGATGTACTTCTCGTTCAACATCGGCTACCTCTGGTACAACCTGATCGGCTGCGCCGCGTGCATCGCGTTCAGCGTGGCGCTGCAGGCGGTCCTGCCGCCGCGCGCCCGCGCCGACCGGGGCCCCGCCGGATGAGCACGGAGCCGGTCATCGCGTTCGGCCAGCAGCCCTGCGGCTTCTTCCCGCGGCGGTTCCTCGTGGCCAAGATCCGGACCGCGCGACGCCTGCAGGCGGAGATCGGCGGCCGTATCGTGTACTTCTGCCACGACAGCGACCACGACCCGCGCGAGACACGCACGATCCTGCGTCATCGCGCGACGGGCCAGCCCGCGCCCCTGAACTTCGCCGTGGTCAGCGCGCTCCAGCGCAAGTTCTCCCCGCTCTACGCCAAGCGCATCGCCGAGGGCTGGCACGCCCGGACGCTGGGGCAGCTCACGAACTACCTGGATCACCCCGTCATCGACCTGTTCCGCAAGACGTCGGCGGAGACGGTGGCCGACTTCTGCCTCGAGATGTACCGGGGGATGGGCCTGCTCGACGCGGTGGAAGTCGTGCGCTCGAGCGATCCGGAGGCGCGGCGCCGCGCCTGCGACGTGGACGACTTCTTCGTGGACGTGCCGTACGAGGGCGCGATCGTACGCGCGCGCGCGCGCGACGGGGGGCTGTACCTGCACGAGGGCGGCGATTCGTTCGTCACGCTACCGGCGCCGGCCTCCGCCTTCGGGAAGGAGCAGATCAGCCCGACGCGGGACACACGGCTCCCGTGGATGCAGTCGCTGATCCACTGCACGCACTATGTGACGGGCGCCGGCGAGCAGGCGTATCTCCGGCCGGAGGACGCGCCGGAGATCGCGTACGTGCGCCGGGAGGACATCGACCGATCGGATGAAGCGTTCACGGAGTTGTCGGGCTGACATGGCTGCGGACACGGACACGCTGCGCGTGGGCATCACCTGCTACCCGTCGGTCGGCGGCAGCGGCGTGCTGGCGACCGCGCTCGGCGAGGACCTCGCGGCACGCGGGCACGACGTGCACTTCATCGCCTACGAGCGTCCGTTCCGCCTGCCCTCGGACGCCCCGCGCCTGCACTTCCATCCCGTCTCGATCAACGAGTACGAGCTGTTCCGGTTCCCCGACTACACCCTGCCGCTCTCCGTGCGCATGGCGGAGGTGAGCCGCGACCATCGTCTCGATGTGCTCCACGTCCACTACGCCGTGCCTCACGCCACCGCCGCGATCCTCGCGCGCGCGATGCTCCCGCCCGCCCAGCAACCGCGTGTCGTCACGACCCTGCACGGCACGGACACGACGCTCCTCGGCCACGACGCCGGTTACGGGCCCGCCATCAAGCACGCGCTGACCTCCTCGGACGCGGTCACCGCCGTGTCCGACTCGCTCAAGCGCGAGACCGAGCGCGTGCTCGACTTCGGCGGCCCGATCGAGGTCATCCACAACTTTTTCGCTCCGCGCCCACCCGGCCGCTCGCCCGAGGCCGTCCGCCGCGAGCTCGGCCTCGGCGACGAAGTCGTCGTGGTGCACTCGTCCAACCTGCGCCAGGGCAAGCGCGTCGACCTCCTGCTGGAGACCGCCTCCCGCGTGCGCCCGCGCGAAGCCTTCAAGCTCCTGGTACTCGCCGGAGAGGCGTTCGCGCCGTTCGCCGCCGACGTGCGGCGCCTCGGCCTCGCCGACCGCGTGATCGTGCGCGAGAAGGTCCACGCCATCGAGGACTATCTTCAAATCGCCGACGTCGGCCTCTACACCTCCGACGCCGAGAGCTTCTGCCTCAGCATCCTCGAAGCCATGTGCTTCGGCTGCCCGAGCGTCTCCACGCGCGTGGGCGGTATCCCGGAGGTGGTGGAGGACAACGAGAGCGGCCTGCTCGTGCCGGCGGGCGACGTGGCCGCGCTCGCCAAGGCGCTGGAGGCTTTGATCCACGACACGCCGCGACGCCACGCCCTCGGCCGCGCCGCGCAGGCGCGTGCGCGAGAGCGGTTTTCCGCGGGGGTCATCGTGCCGCGCTACGAAGCACTCTACCGACGGTTGTGCCGATGACGGCCCACGCAGGCGCGCATGGGCCGGTCACCGTGACGAGGAGTGAACGCTGTGTGATGAATCTCGCCGGGAGGCAACGATGAAAATCTTGACCTACGCATGCTTGGTGTTCTTCGCCGCCGTCGCGGCCGCCGTGCCCTCGCCGGTCGCGGCCCAGACACCGCCACCGAGCCAGGCCAAGGAGCTGGCGGCGACCTTCCAGCGCGCCGCCACCGAGCTCCTCGACGTCGCGGAAGCGATGCCTGCCGATAAGTACGGCTACAAACCGACGCCCGAGATCTCGAGCTTCGGCGACCAGCTCGTGCACGTTGCCGGCATCACGCAACGTTTCATCGACGTCGCCAAGGGCACCAAGACGGAAGCTCCCCATCACGGCGCGATGACGAAGCCCGAGGTCATCGCCCTGCTGAAGAAGACATTCCAGAGCGCGCAGGAGATGATGGCGTCGCTGACCGACGCCCAGCTCGGCGAGCCCATGAAGTTCCCGTTCGGCGACCGTACGGTCACCCGCGCCACGTTCTGGCAGGGCCCGCTGTTCCAGCTCCGCAACCACTACGGCCAGCTCGTGGTCTATCTGCGGATGAACGGGATCGTGCCGCCGACGACCGCGCGGCGGTAGGCTTCGCATCGCTCACCGAGCGAGGAGATCGAGGGCCGGTGGTGAGCCGGCCCTCTTTTCTTTCACGGCCCGGCGGTGATGCGAAGGGCACGGCGAGACCACCCGCGCCCACCGCGATGAGAAATTGCCGTCGGGTAGTCGAGTGATTCCCTCTCAGCTTATGCTGAGGTCTGATACCCCCGCGCATCCGTCGCGCGCCCGTCCTTGTACGTCACGATTCGCTTCGGCGAGACGTGGGTGCCCAGGAGCCTCAGCACCTGATCGCCCACGACGCGGAAGCTGTGCGGGACGTTCGCGGGCAGCGCGATCGTGTCGCCCTTCTCGAGCCTGACCTTCGATTCGTCCCGTCCGTCTATCCACGCTTCGGCGGTGCCGTCGAGGATGTGCAGGATTTCCATGTAGGGGTGCGAATGCACCGGCGCGACATAGCCGGGCTGCGACGTCTGGATACCGGTCCGTACCGGGGTGGTGCCCTCGTCGTCGCCGATGATCAGCTGGTAGACGGCGTCCGGGCCGAACTTGACGACCTCGGTCTCCGCAAGTCGAATCACTTTCATGTCAGCCATGGGGTCTCTCCTCACGGGCTACAGGCCAAGCAGCGTCTCCAGGTTCCGCCAGAGGATGCGCTCCTTCTCCTCCCGCGTGAGGCTCTGGAGCCCCTGCACCCAGGCGACGGGAGAGGGATGCCACGGGACGAAGGGCCAGTCACTGCCGAGCACCACGCGGTCGGCGCCCACCTGGTCGAGCAGGAAGCGGAGGGCGGCCTCGCTCCCCGTCACGGAGTCGTAGTAGAGGCGCTGCTGGTACGCGCTCGGCGGCTTCGGGATGCGGCGGGCCTCGGGACGGCCCTGCCAGCCGCGGTCGAGCCGTCCCATCGCGTAGCACGCGGGGCCGCCGCCGTGAGCGATGCACACGCGGAGATCCGGGCACGCCTCCAGCACGCCGCCGGAGATCAGGATCGCGACCACGATCGCGTCGTCGAGGATCACGCCGAGGCTGTTGAAGAGCCCGTCGCGCGGGGTGCGCTGCATCAGGAAGTTGTGCTGCGGCTGCGGATGGAAGAAGAGGACGGCGCCCATCGATTCGGCGGCCTTGAAGAGCGGCAGGAACTTCGCCTCGTCCCACTGCTCGCCGTTCACCTGCGTGTCGAGCTCGGCGCCCTTGAGGCCGAGGACGGTCACCGCGCGCTCGAGCTCGTCGATCGCGAGCTTGACGTCCTGCACCGGCAGCGTGGCGAGGCCGGCGAAGCGCCGGGGCCACTGGCGCGTGAGGCCCGCGATCTCGTCGTTGACCTCGCGCGCGAGGTCGAGGCCCTGCGCGGGGTCGAGGTGATGGCCGAAAAACGGCGTGTGGATCGAGACCACCTGCACGTCCACGCCCTGCGCGTCCATGTCCTGGATGCGCTCTTCAGGCGTGAAGCGCACCTTGGGCGAGGTGAAGCCGAAGCGCTTGCCGTCGCCCACGATCGTGCCGATGCCTTCGCCCGGCTCGTGCCGGTAGCCGTACCACGGCTTGCCCGCGTCGGCGGCCCGCCACAGCGACTGCGGCACGAGGTGGGCGTGGATGTCGATGGCGCGCATGCTAGCCGGCCGCGCCGGCGCGCTCCTTGATCGAGACGCGCCAGTGGATGCGGTCCTCCTCGGGCGGGTAGTCGCCCGCCGCCTTGTGGTACGAGCAGCGGTTGTCCCAGATCACGATGTCGCCCTTGCGCCACTTGTGGCGGTACTGGGCGTCGGGCTGGATCATGCGCTCGGTCAGCTCTTCGATGATGTCGTCGCTCTCGCGCTCCTCGAGATCCTCGATGCGCAGGATCTTGCCGGGATCGAAGTAGAGGCCCTTCCGGCGCGTCTCGGGATGCGTGCGGATGATCGGATGGAAGACGGGTGTCCAGTCGCGGTCCTCTTCGTTGAGCAGCGCCGTCGCCTTCCGGCGGCCGCCGTAGGTGAAGGCCCCACGGCGGCCCTCGAGGCGCTGCTTCAGCGGCTCCGGCAGCGCCTCGTAGGCCGCGTACATGCTGGCGAAGTGCGTGTCGCCGCCGGTGCTCGGCACCGCGAGCGCGTAGAGCTGGGTCGCCTTGAACGGCTCTTCGTCGTAGGCGCCGTCGGTGTGCCATCCCTCGGCGCCGCGACGATAGATCGCCATGTCGAGCGCGCCGTCGGGCCCGAACTTGTTGACGCCCAGCATGGTGATCTCGGGATAGTCCGGGTGGCGCGTCATCTTCGACGGGTGGGGCAGCACGAGCCCGAAGCGCCGGCTATAGCGCAGGAAGTCTTCGATCTGGAGGTCCTGGCCCGGCACCACGACCACGTTGCTGTCGAGCCACGCCCGGTAAATCGCGGCGAAGCCCGCGTCGTCGAGCGTCTTGACGTCGACGCCGTGAATCTCGGCGCCGATCTGCGGTCCCAGGCGGCGAATCTCAATCATCGATCCTGACCTCCGACGTGGGGGAGAATATCACCAACCGTCATCTTCGAGGGCCCGGATTGTCCTCTCCCGGTTGACAACCCCTGGTAGCGGGGGCATCGTTCGGATCGGAACCGTGCCGCTACGCTTCACTCGCTCGCCGGAGGGCCGCCATGAGGCCATCGAGCCGCGTCGCATCAGGATTCTTCGCTGTCGTCGTGTTCGCCGCATGCGCATCGAGGGCTACCAGGTGACGCCCACGGGGCTTCGCCTGCTCGGCAGCGGCGAAGTCCAGTCCGGGGGCAACAAAACGCCGGGTCTCATCGTCCCCATCGCTGTCGTCGCCGCCACCGCGAACCCGATCGGCCTCATCATCGGCGGCGCAGCGAAAGCGTACGGGCAGGCGTCGGGCTCGGACACGATCGAGGGCATGGGGAAGCGGACGGCGAAGACGATCGGCGATCAGTTGCGGGCGGCATTCCAGAGGCAGGGCTGGATTTAGCCGGGCGTGAACATCGGCACCGGCGGGCCGCCTTCGGATGACTTGAAGACCAGCCGCACGCGCTGGCCGATGCGGATGGCGTCGAGGTCGCAGTCGACGATATTGGTCATCATCGTCACGCCTTCGTCGAGCGTCACATAGGCGAGCGCGTACGGCACGGGCACGCGGCGCATGACGCTGTACGAGTAGACCGCGCCGCGCCCCGAGGCCTGGACCAGCTCCGTCGCGTCGCTCCCGCAGAGCGGGCAGATCGCTCTCGGGTAGTAGTGCGGCTTGCCGCAGGACCGGCACTTCCCGATCAGCAGCCGCCCGTCCGCGGCGGCCTCCCAGAACGGCCGCGTCTCGGGATTCGCCTCCGGCGCCGGGATCTTCCGCTCCGGTCCGGCCATCGCGCTACTCCCTCTCCATGATGAGCGTGGCGCTGCCGTGCCGCGTGCCGAGCGAGCCGCCGGTGCCGTGGGCGAGCGCGAGGCCGCAGTTCTTCACCTGCACCTGTGGATGTGCCTCGCCGCGAAGCTGGCGCACCGCCTCGACCACCTTGGTCAGGCCGCCGCGGTTCGCCGGATGGTTGTTGCAGAGCCCGCCGCCGTCGGTATTGAACGGCAGCTTGCCCGTGCCCGAAATGAGATTGCCGTCGGCCACGAGCTTGCCGCCCTGTCCTTTCGCGCAGAAGCCCAGGTCCTCGAGCGTGATGAGCACCGTGATGGTGAAGCTGTCGTAGATCGACACGTACTTGATGTCGGCCGGCGTGACGCCAGCCTCTGCGAAGGCGGCCGGCCCGGAGCGGACGGCGCCCGTATAGGTGAGGTCGATCTGCCCGCCCATCTGGTGCTTCGCGGCCTCACCGGCCCCGAGCACCCTGACGCGTGGACGCGCGAGGCCCTTGGCGATCTCGGGCTTCACCACCACGATGGCGCCGCCGCCGTCGGTGATGACGCAGCAGTCGAGCCGGTGCAGGGGATCGGAGATCATCGGCGAGTTGACGACGTCCTCCACCGTGACCACCTCGCGAAGGAGCGCGCGGGGGTTGTGCTGGGCATGGTGCGAGGCGGCGACCTTGATCCAGGCGAGCTGCGCGCTCGTGGTCCCGAACTCGTGCATGTGCCGCATCGCCGCCATCCCGTACTGGTTGACCACGGTGGGCCCGAACGGGAATTCGAACGCGACGTCCGGCGCGGCGCCGTAGTTGCGGGGCGCGGTGCCGGTGGCCATGCCCTCGGCCCGCGGCCGGCCGGCCAGCGTGATGAGGGCCACGTTGCACTTGCCCGCGGCGATGGCCTCCGCCGCGTGGGCGACGTGAATGACGTAGGACGACCCGCCCGTCTCCGTCGTGTCCATGTGGCGGAGCTTGAGCCCCATGTAGTCCGCCATGGAGAGCCCGCCCAGACCCGGCGCGTCGCCGGCGCAGAAGTACCCGTCCACGTCGTCGCGCGTCAGCCCCGCGTCGGCCAGCGCGCCCCGTGCGGACTCGGCGTGGAGCTGGGCCAGCGACTTGTCGTCGGCCTTTCGCGTCGGGTGCTCGAAGACGCCTGCGATGTACGCCTTGCCCTTGATGCTCATGCGCGTCCTGTCTCCCGGGGGACTCCGGATTCACCGCTCCGACCCTGCCCGACTGCCGCGACGCCGAACGTACCACAGGAAGGGCGGCTGGCGGCCGCTCACAAATCTTTACGCTGGCCACACACGCGCTTCACACTTTCCCGCCATGGTGTCGCCGTCAGCGCGATGTCGAACCACTAGCCAAGGAGGCGGGCCATGGGAAACGAGCATCACGGCCGGATCCGTCTCGGCGCCCTTGTCCTCGGCCTGTCCGCATTCCTCTTGATGCTGTTTCCTCTCATCCGGCCCTTCTTCCCGCTGGACGTCTTTGCTCCCGAGCAGACGCTCGCGGCGGCGAGCCCGGCTTTCGCGTCCCTGGCGTGGGTGGTCTCGCACTTTCTCGCGATGCTCGGCTTCCTTCTGCTGCAGGGTGGCATGCTCGCACTCTACGCGTTTCACGCTGACGCGGAGGCAGAGCCGCGTGCCTTCCGCGGCCTCGTCTGGGGTCTCGCGGGCGTCGCGCTGGTCTTGCCGGCCTTCGGTGTGGAGGCGTACACGATGCCGATCATCGGCCAGCTTTACCTGGCCGGTGCGAGCGGCCTGGCGCCGATCATTCCCCTCACGTACCAGGGGCCCATGACGATCGTGCTCATCCTCGGACTGCTGTTCCTCGCGGTGGGCGCGTTCAATGTCGCCTTCGCGATCCGGCGCAGCGGAAAGCTGCCGGTCTGGGCCGGCTTCGTCTTCGCCATCGGCCTCGCCCTGTGGCTGCCGCTCTTGCCGAAGCCGGTTCGCATCCTCGATGGCCTGCTGATCGGTCTGGGCGGGATCTGGCTCGCAGGGAGCATGTGGCGGAAGGCGTAGGTGACGGGCTTCTAAGACGGGGGCATGACGAGGCGGGCGAGGGCGGCGTCGAGCTGGCAGCGGCGCCAGCCGTAGGCGGTGACGCCCACGACGCCGAGGGCGAGGTACTCGGCGTCCCAGGGATCTCGCATCAGCACAACCCCGAGCGCCGGCGCAACCTTCTGCAACGCGGCCAGCAGCGCGCGGTTGGACGGATAGAGGTGCGCGTCGTAGAGAAAGAGAATCGTCGCGTCAGCTCCCCGAGCCGCCTCGACCACGCGCGTGATCTCTTCCTCGGCCGGCTCAATGCCCACCACCTCGACGACGGGCTCCATGCCGTAGGACGCCAGCGCCTTGGCGACGAAGCGTCGCTCGTCGAGCATGGTGTCTTCGACGGTGATCCTGTCCGCCAGCGACGACAGCCTCGGGAAAATGGCGACCACGCGCCCGTTGAGTGCGCGGCGGAAGGCGGCGCTGGGCGGCGTCACCGAAGTCGCGCCCCGCGTCGCGAGCGCCTTGGCGAGCGGCTCGCCGTCCCTTTCGGGTCGCGGCGCGCCTCCGTCGAAGCGCGCCGAGCGCCGGGCCTGGAGTGCGTCGAGGCGCGCGGTGCTCTTCTCGAGCTCTCGTAGAGGCAGCGCGCGCGAGCGGTAGGCCTCGAGGAGCGCGGCGTGGGCCTCGCGCTGGCGCACGGGCGTGTGGCAGACGAGGAGCAGATCGTGCCCTGCCGCCGCGGCGCGCACCGTCGCTTCGCCCACGGGGCAAATCTCGCCGATGGCTCCCATCTCGAGGTCGTCGGAGACGATCACGCCCCGGAAGCCGATCTCGCCCCGCAGGAACTCTTCGACAATCAGACGAGAGAAGGTGGCGGGCGTGCGCGGCGCGGGGTCGAGGCGCGGGTAGAGCGGGTGCGAGGTCATGATGCAGTCGACGCCGGCTTCAATCGCGGCCAGAAAGGGCGGCAGATGCGTCGCGTGCATCTCGCTCCACTCAGACCCGATCATGGGTAGGGCCAGGTGGGCGTCCAGGGGAGCATGGCCCTTGCCGGGGAAATGCTTGGCGCACGCCGACACGCCGGCCGACTGCATCCCGCGAATGCGCGCGGCGCCGTAGCGCGCCACGAGCGCCGGGTCCTTGCCGTAGGATCGTATGCCGATGTTCGGGCTGTAGCGCTCCGTCAGGACGTCGAGCACCGGCGAGAAATTCACGTCCACGCCCAGCCTGCGCAGCTCGCGACCCTCGAAGAGCCCCTGGCGGTGGACGAAGTTGATCTCTCCGGCGGTGCCCGCGGCCAGGTTGTCGGGAAAGATGGTGACAGAGCGGCCGAGCATGATGATGCGCCCACCCTCGTGATCCGTGGCGATCAGCAGCCTGCGCCCGAGCGCGTCCTCGAGGCCCGTCAGCAGGCGCGCGAGACGCTCTGGCGTCTCGAAGTTGCGCCGGTACAACATGACCCCCGCGGCCTGTGTCTCGCGGAAGAGCTCGACGTCGGCGTCGGACAGATCTGGCCCCGGCAGCCCGAACATGAGACGGCAACCCACGAGCGCCTCGAGCGTCACGCGACGCTCCGCGGCTTCACGTACGCCGCCACCGCACCAGTGAGGGCGAGGCCGACGCCCGAGATCCCGAGCATGGTGTCGTCGCGCCCGGCGTCCACGAGCCGGCCGAGCAGGGCCGTGCCGGCCGCCACGCCCGCGAAGAGGCTGAACGCGAAAAGCGAGAAGGCCTTGCCGCGGGCAGTCACGCTGATCTCGGTGCCCCGCACCTGGAGCGTCGAGTGCAGCCCGACGTAGCCCAGCCCAAGCACCAGCATGGATGCGGCGAAGGCCGGCCACGGCCAGTGCGGAATCAGGGCGAGGAAGGCGGCGGCCATGAGTGCGCCGCCCGTGCCGCCGACCGCGTTTTCCGACAGGCTGCGGCGCAGCGGCGCCATCAGTGAGCCTCCCACCATCGTGCCGATGCCGAAGAGCGCGATCAGGAGTCCGATCTGAAGCTGGTCGAGGCCGTGACGGCGGCGGGCGAAGCTGCCCAGATAGTAGACCGCGCCCCAGCAGAGGAAGCCCTCGCCGAAGATCAGGAGATAGACGAGGAGCGCCCACGGGTCGGAGAGAAAGTCCGCAAACCGGCCGGCGGGCTCGTCCGCCGCGCTCCGCGGAGGCCGCCCGGCGCCGAGCGAGAACATGAGCGCCGCCGGCACGAGCGCGAGGAGGCCGTAGCCCGCGAGCATCGCCCGCCACGACACGAAATAGGCGACCATGCCGCCGACGGAAGCGGAGAAGGCGAGCCCGGCGGAGGTCACGACGGAGAAGCGGCCGATGGCGACCTGGCGCTCGGTGTACTCGAAGGTGTCTCCGATGTACACGAGGGTGAGCGGGACGACCGCGCCCGCGAAGGCCCCCGCCAGGAGCCGCGCCGTCACGAACTGCCACGTCGTGAGCGAGGCCGCGGCGAGCAGGCTGCACACGCTGAAGCCGATCGCCGCCGAGCGCACGACCGCGATCCGGCCGAAGCGGTCGGAGAGCGGCCCGTAGACGAGCTGGCCGGTGCCGTAGGCGACCGAATAGCTCGTCATCGCGAGGCCCGCGGAGCCTGGCGTCGCGCCGAGCGAGGCGGCGATGGACGGCAGGACCGGCGCCAGGATGCGCACGTCCACCGTGACCACGAAGGCCAGGATGAAGAGCAGGAGGAGCGGCGTCATTTGTAGAGGAGGAACGGCCGTCGCGCCCGCGCGAAGCGGGAGAGGTCGCGGCGCCACGTGGCTTCGAGGCGCGCGAGCGGGGCGCCGCGCTCGATCGCGCGGCGCATCGACGGCCCGCCGCCCAGGAGATCGATGGGGAGCTTGCGCCGCTCGAACTCGTAGGGGGGCTTCCTCCACTTGAAACGCCGCGGAGCCTGGCGGCGCGCCTCGGCGATGATGGCCAGATAGGTCGCGACGGGCTTGAAGCGATCGGCGTCGGTCACGTGGACCTGCACGCCGCCACAGCGCTCGCCCTTCCACTTGTGTAAGGCTGGCTCGAAGCCGATCGCGCGGAAGCGCGCTCCCGGCAGCCGCCGTCGCGTGAGCGCTTGCTCGAACCTCGCGCCGTCGAGATACGGCGCGCCGATCCACTCGAAGGGTCGCGTGGTGCCGCGCCCTTCGGAGAGATCGGTGCCCTCGACGAGGCAGCCGCCCGGGTAGACGCGCGCCGTGTCGGGCGTCGGCATATTGGGCGACGGCGCCACCCAGGGCAGCCCCGTGTCCTCCCAGAGCATGGCGCGCTTCCAGCCGAGCATCGGCACCACCGTCAGGTCGCAACCGAGGCCGTGGGTGTCGTTGAGATAACCCGCCAGCTCGCCGATGGTCATGCCGTGGCGCGTCGGCAGGGGATAGAGCCCCACGAAAGACGCGAAGCGCGGGTCCGGCAGATTGCCTTCGAGCTTCTCCCCGCCGAGCGGGTTGGGACGGTCCAGCACGACCACGGGAAGGCCGATGCGCGCGGCTGCTTTCATCGCCAGCGTCATGGTCCAGACGAAGGTGTAGTAGCGCGAGCCCACGTCCTGGAGATCCACCACGAGGGCGTCCAAGCCTTCGAGCGCGCGCGGCTCGGGGGCGAGTTGGGCGAGGCGCTTGCCGTACAGGCTCACGACGGGGAGGTGGGTCAGCGCGTCCCGCTCGGCGCCCACGCTCACGAGATCCTGCGCCGCTCCGGTGAGGCCGTGCTCGGGAGCGAAGAGGCGCCCGAGCTTCACCCCGCGTATCGCCCCGATGGCGCTCCTCGCATGAGTCAGATCGCGCGTGACCGAAGCCTGGTGGGAGAGGAGTCCGATCGTGCGTCCGCGGAGGAGAGACGGCAGCCGCGAGACCAGCACGTCGAGACCCGACAGGACGGCGGCCATGGATCCTTATAGTAGGGTAGGCTCTGACGCCATGGCGAGGATTCGCTACCACCGCCTGCCCACCGAGCGTCCGAATCCGCGGAGCCGCGCTCTCGACAGACTCCAACCCGGCGCGATCGCGCGTTTGATGAACCGCGCTGATCTGGACGCGCTGCGGGCGGTCGGACGCGTGGCCCCGGCCATCGGCAGGGCGGTGGCCGCCATCGTGGAGCGCCTCGGCAGCGGCGGCAGGCTCATCTTCGTGGGCGCGGGCACGAGCGGGAGGCTGGGAGTCATCGAGGCGGCCGAGTGCCCCCCTACCTTTAATACACGCCCCGGGCAGGTCCAGGCCGTCATGGCCGGGGGCCGGCGCGCCGTGTTCCGATCGATCGAGGGCGCCGAGGACGATGCGCGCGCAGGCGCCCGCGCGATCCGCCGGCGCGCTCGTCGCGGCGACGCTGTCGTGGGCATCGCCGCCAGCGGGGTCACGCCCTTCGTCCGCGCCGCCCTCGTCGAGGCCCGTCGCCGCGGTGCTCTGACGGTGCTCGTCACGTGCAATCCCTCGGCGCCTCGCGGTGCGGCGCGGATCGTCATCGCGCTGCGCGTTGGGCCGGAGGTGCTCGCGGGCTCCACGCGACTCAAAGCCGGGACCGCGACGAAGCTCGCGCTCAACACGCTGACCACGGCCACCTTCACGCGGCTCGGCAAGGTGCACGGCAACCGGATGGTGGATCTGCAGCCGCGCTCGGCCAAGCTCCGCGCCCGCGCCGAACGCTTGATCGCGGAGCTCGGGCGAGTCAGCGCGGCGCGCGCGCGCCGGCTCCTCGATCAGGCAAACGGCAGCGCCAAGATCGCGATAGTGATGGCGCGGCGGCGCGTCAGCGCGGCCGAGGCGCGCCGAGCGCTGCGTGAGGCGGGCGGCTTCCTCGGCCGCGCCGCGGGGATCTAAGACCCGCCGTCACCCTCACCCAGCCCTCTCCCTCAGTGAGGGAGAGGGAGCCATTTCGATCCCCTCGCCCCCGGAGGGGGAGAGGGTAGGGTGAGGGGGAGAGGGTAGGGTGAGGGGGCGCCTCAGACGCTACGAGTGGCTTGGCCCCGCGGTGTCTTCCGATCTCACAGGCGTCTTGCCGCGGAGGAAGTCGAAGTCCACGCCTTCGTGGGCCTGGAGGACGTGGTCGAGGAAGAGCTTGCCGTAGCCCCGCGTGTAGTGAGGCGGGCGTGGCTTCCACTGGGCCCGCCGCTTCTCCAGCTCTTCGTCTGAGACACGGAGCGTGAGGCGGCGATTGGGCACGTCCAGCTCGATCTCGTCCCCGTTCTCCACCAGCGCCAGCGGTCCGCCGATCGCAGCTTCCGGCGAGACGTGCAGGACAACGGTGCCGTACGACGTGCCGCTCATCCGCGCGTCGGAGATCCTGACCATGTCCTTGACGCCCTGCTTGAGGAGCTTCTGCGGGATGGGCGCGGCGCCCCACTCGGGCATGCCGGGGGCGCCCTTGGGCCCGACGCGCTTCAGCACGAGCACGGAATTTTCGTCCACCTGGAGATTCGGGTCGTCGATCCGCGCGTGCAGATCCGCGTGGTCCTCGAAGACGACGGCGCGGCCGCGGTGGGTCAGGAGCTGCTGCGAGGCGGCCGATTGCTTGAGCACGGCGCCGTCGGGGCAGAGATTGCCCTTGAGGATGACCGTGCCGCCTTCGCCGGAGATCGGCATCGCGAGCGAGCGGATCACGTCCGGGTTGTGGTTCTTGGCGTCGGCCACGTTCTCGGCGATGCTCTTGCCGGTGACGGTGGGCGCCTCGCGGTGGAGCAGCGGCAGCAGCTCCTTCAGGACGACAGGCAGCCCGCCCGCGTAGAAGAAGTCTTCCATCAGGTACTTGCCCGAGGGGCGCACGTTGACCAGGAAGGGCGTGGTCCGCGACAGCTCGTCGAAGCGCGTCAGCGGCAGCTCCACGCCGGCGCGCCCCGCGATGGCGACCAGATGGATGATGGCGTTGGTCGAGCCGCCGATTGCCATGTCCGCGCGGATCGCGTTGTCGAAGGACTGGGCGGTAAGGATCTTCGAGGGCTTGAGGCCTTCGCGCGCCATGTCCATGATGCGGCGCCCGCTCATCTCGGCCAGCGCCATGCGCCGCGAGTCGGACGCGGGGATGGCCGCATTCCCGGGCAGCGTCATGCCGAGCGCCTCGGCCATCGAGGCCATGGTGGAGGCCGTGCCCATGACCATGCAGTGCCCCGCCGAGCGCGACATGCACGACTCGATCTCGCACCACTCTTCCTCGGAAATCCGTCCGGCGCGCAGCTCGGCCCAGTAGCGCCAGTTGTCCGTGCCCGAGCCCAGCTCGACCTGCCCCCACATGCCGCGCAGCATGGGGCCGCCCGTGACCATGATGGCCGGCACGTCGGCCGAGGCCGCGCCCATCAGCATCGCCGGCGTTGTCTTGTCGCAGCCCGACAGGAGCACGACGCCGTCCAGCGGGTAGGCGCGGATGCACTCCTCCACGTCCATCGCCATGAGATTCCTGAACAGCATGGTCGTGGGCTTCATGAGGATCTCGCCCAGCGAGATGGTCGGGAACTCGAGCGGGAAGCCGCCCGCCGAGAGCACGCCGCGCTTGACGGCCTCGGCGACCTGGCGGAGATGGGAGTTGCAGTTGGTCAGCTCCGACCAGGAATTGGCGATGCCGATGACGGGACGGCCGTCGAACATCACGTCGCTCCAGCCTTCCGCTTTCAGCCACGAGCGGTGAGCGAAGCCGTCGAGGTCCTTCTTGCCGAACCAGTTCCTGCTGCGCAGCTCGGGGCCTGCCATGGGGCGTCTCCTCTACGATTGGGTTGGGGTGCGGGCCAGTATAGAATGGCGCCCCATATGAAGATCGAGCGGATTCGGACCTACCACTTACGGGCGGAGCTGACGCCGGCCGAGGCGTTCGCATACTCGCAAGCGCGTGTCGGCTTCAGGACGGCGATGCTGGTCGAGATCGTGGCCGACGACGGCCGCTCGGGCTGGGGCGAGGCCTATGGCCCGCCGGCGCCGAGCAAGACCATCATCGACGAGCTCTACGCGCCGCGGCTGATCGGCCGCGATCCCATGGACACGACCGTCATCTGGGAAGAGCTCTACGCGTCGACGCGCGACTACGGCCGCGGCGGCTTCCCGGTGGCGGCGATCTCCGCCGTGGACATCGCGCTCTGGGATCTCAAGGGGATCGCGCTCGGCCAGCCCGTGGCCAAGCTCCTGGGCGGCGTCTTCCGCACCCAGCTGACGGCGTACGCGACGGGGCTCTACCGTCACGATGTTGCCGACCATGCCGCCGCGCTCGCCGCCGAAGCGCGCGGCCATGCGACAGACGGCTTCCGTGCGATGAAGCTCAAGGTGGGCTTCGGCGTCGAGGAGGACGCGCGCAACGCGCGCGCAGTGCGCGAAGCGATTGGCCGCGAGTGTCGCCTGGCCGTGGACGCCAACCACGCCTACGACGCCATGACGGCGATCCGCCTCGGCCGCTTGATCGAGCCCCTCGACATCGCCTGGTTCGAGGAGCCGGTGCCGCCCGAGGATCTCGACGGCTACCTGCAGGTGAAGCGCGCGCTCACGATGCCGATCTCGGGCGGCGAGGCCGACTACGCGCGCTTCGGCTTCCGCGATCTGGTCGCGCGGCGCTGCGTGGACATCCTCCAGCCCGACATCTGCGCCTGCGGCGGATTCACCGAAGCGCTTCGCATCGGCGCGCTGGCCAATACCTGGGGCGTCACCGTGTATCCGCACGTGTGGGGCAGCGCCGTCGGGCTTCACGCCAGCATGCAGTGGGCGGCCTCGCTGCCGCCGAATCCCTTCGCGCTTGTTCCCGGCGAGCTGTGGTTCGAGCTGGACAGGACCGCCAATCCCTTCCGCGAGGGCCTGGCGGCCGAGCCGCTCAAGCGCGCCGGTGCTATCATCGAGGTCCCTCAGCGGCCGGGGCTCGGCCTCGAGGTGGACCGCTCCGTGCTCGAGCGCTACGCAGTCACGACAGGAGAGAAGAAGCGATGAGGCTTCAAGGCAGGGTGGCGGTGGTCACCGGCGGCGGCGCCGGAATCGGTCGCGGCATCGTGCTGTGCATGGCCAAGGAAGGCGCCGACATCGCGATCCCCGATATCCAGGACGCCAACGCCCAGTCGGTGGTGAAAGAAGTCCTGGCCCTCGGGCGCAAGGCCATCTCGATGCGGTGCGACGTCACGAAGGCCGCTGACGTGAAAGCCTCGTTTGACCGCATCAAGAACGAGATGGGCAAGATCGACATCCTGGTGAACAACGCCGGCATGGCCTCGGTGCCCGGGATGCCATTCACCAACAATTCGGAAGAAGACTGGGACAAGACCTACGCGGTCAACCTGAAATCGGTCTTCCTCACGTGCAAGGAGATCGCGCCCCACATGATGGAGCGCAAGTCCGGGCGCATCATTAACATCGCCTCGATCGCCGGCCCCCTGGCGGCCCAGACCATGCCGCCCTACTCGGTGGCCAAGGGCGGCGTCATCACCTTCACGCGCGTGCTCGCCAAGGACTTGGCCGCGCACGGGATCACCGTCAACGCCATCTGCCCCGGCGTGCTGTGGACGGCATTCTGGGAGAACCTGGCCCAGTACATCGCCGACACCAACCCCGCCTTCAAGGGCATGACGGCGCGGCAGGTCTTCGACAAGCGCATCAACGACGTCATCCCGCTCAAGCGCGAGCAGACTCCCGAGGACATCGGCTGGGCCGCCACCTTCCTCGCCTCCGAAGAGGCGCGCAACATCACCGGCCAGGCCCTAAACGTAGACGGCGGCTCGGTGATGCACTAGAGGGCCATGTACCCACTCCTTCTCGCGGTGCTTCTGCTCGTGTCTGCGCTGCCCGCATGGGCGCAGAAGTCCATGCCCGTGCCCAAGGAGGCCACTGAGCCCGTGATGGGGCAGCTCGAAGCGTTCCGCCGCGGCGACTTCGACACCGCGTACACGTTCGCCTCCAGCGAGATCAAGGAGCTGTTCGACCGCTCCGCCTTCGAGCAGATGGTCAAGAACGGCTACCCCGAGATCGCCCGCTCGACCTTCGCGAGCGTCGCCGGCTCGACCGTGGCGCCCAACGGCCACGTCTATCTCCAGATCAAGATCCGCGGATCCAACGGCAACAGCATCGAAGCCCTCTACGAGATGGTCCTCGAAAACGGCCAGTGGAAGATCAACGGCGTCAGCGCCAAGCCCGACCCCGGCATGGTGTAGGGGACCCGCCATGGACTTCGACTTCACGCCGGATCAGCAAAAGTTTCGCACCGAGGCTCGCACGTGGCTGGCCGAAAACGTGCCCGCCGATCTGAAGGGCCGCGCCTTCGCCGCCTCGCGCGCCGACCGCCACGAGGTGAATCGCCTCCGCGAATGGCAGCGCACGCTGCACAAGGCGGGCTACGTCGGCCTCGACTGGCCCGCCGAGTACGGCGGCCGCGGCACGTCCATCATGGAGCAGATCATCCTCTACGAAGAGATGTCGCGCGCCGAGGCGCCGCAGCCCGTCAACCGCGGCGGCATCTCGATGCTCGGCCCCACGCTGATGAGCCACGGCACCCAGGCGCAGAAGGCCCGCCACCTCGGCAAGATCCTCAACGCCGACGAGCTCTGGTGCCAGGGCTTCTCCGAGCCCAATGCGGGCAGCGACCTGGCCAATCTCCAGACGCGCGCCGTTCTCGAGGGCGA
>WNFT01001481.1_pt1 | contig 19802 bp, 18 predicted proteins | sample 5400191 | NCBI WGS metagenome assembly WNFT01 (sample SAMN13153359, study PRJNA577476) | soil metagenome | isolation source: 80 cm saprolite under Madrone tree | place: USA:California | collected 2016-06-14 | reverse complement strand
CGTTGCGAAGGCGGCGCTGGAGGCAAGCGTGCGCTATCTCGCGGCCGATCTCGGCGAGAAGAATATTCGGGTCAACGCAATTTCCGCGGGGCCGATCAAGACACTGGCGGCCTCCGGCATCGGCGATTTCCGCTACATTTTGAAGTGGAATGAATACAACGCGCCGATGCGCCGCACCGTGACGACAGAGGAAGTCGGCGACAGCGCGCTGTATCTGCTTTCGGATCTGTCGCGCGCCGTCACCGGCGAGGTGCATCACGTTGATTCCGGCTATCACGTCGTCGGCATGAAGCGCCCCGATGCGCCGGATATCTCGCTGGCAAAGGACTAGCTTGCAGGTCCGATGCCCGCGCCGACGATCTACTACATCCGCCACGGCGAGACCGCGTGGAATGCTGAAGGCAGGCTGCAGGGCGCGCAGGATACTTCGCTCAACGATCTCGGACGCAAGCAGGCGGTCCGCGCCGGCGGCATTCTTGCCGATTTGTTCGCGCGCGAGGGGCGCAGCGAACAGGCTCTCGCCTACGTCGCAAGCCCGCTCGGCCGCGCACGGTCGACCATGGAGCTGGTGCGTGGCGCCATGAGGCTGCCGCCGCATGATTACACGATCGACAATCGGCTGCGCGAGATTGGTTACGGTAATTGGGAAGGCTCGACGCTGGCGCAAATGCAGGCCGGGGATCCCGAGATGTTTGCCAGGCGTCAGGCCGACAAATGGACGGTGTCGCCGCCGGGCGGCGAGACCTATGCCTCGGTGCAGATCCGGGTGCGTGACTGGTATGACTCAGTCCTCGTGGATACGGTCGCCGTGGCCCACGGCGGCACGGCACGGGCGCTGATGGTGGCGCTGGGCATAGAGACACCCGCCAGCGCCGCCGATCTGACCATCGAGCAGGGGGCGGTCTATGTGTTCCGCGATGGCGGGTTGAGGAAGTATAGTTAAGGGCGGTTGAACATCCGTCGTCATGGCCGGGCTCGTCCCGACCATCCACGTCTTTGCTTTAGTTCGAGGAAGAAAGACGTGGATGCCCGGCACAATGGCATGTGCTCGGTCCGGCGAAGCCGGACCCGAGTGCCGGGCATGACGTAGGGGAGATTTGACCCCTTGAACCGCGCGCGTTACCACATTGCGCGGTGCTGCGATCGCGAGCTTGCAAAAATGTCCTTCAACACCTTCGGCCACATGTTCCGGGTCACGACCTTCGGCGAAAGCCATGGGGTCGCGATCGGCTGCGTGGTCGATGGCTGCCCGCCGCTGCTGCCGCTGACCAACCAAGACATCCAGCGCGATCTGGATCGCCGCCGCCCCGGACAGTCGCGCTTCACCACCCAGCGCCAGGAGCTGGATGCGGTGGAAATTCTCTCCGGCGTAATGGCGCATCCGGAGACCGGCGTTCAGGTGACGACCGGCACGCCGATCGCGCTGTTGATCGAGAACACCGATCAGCGCTCAAAGGATTATTCCGACATCAAGGATAAATTTCGCCCGGGCCACGCCGATTTCACCTATGAGGCGAAATACGGCCTGCGCGATTATCGCGGCGGCGGGCGCTCGTCCGCGCGCGAGACCGCGATGCGGGTCGCGGCCGGCGCCATCGCGCGAAAGATCGTGCCCGGGATGACCGTGCGCGGTGCGCTGGTGCAGATGGGCCCGCACAAGATCGATCGCGAAAAATGGGACTGGGACGAGATCGCGCGCAACCCGTTTTTTTGCCCGGACAAGGACAGAGCCGCGTTCTTCGAAAGCTATCTCGACGACATCAGAAAGAAGGGATCGTCGATCGGTGCTGTCATCGAGGTGGTCGCCGAAGGCGTGCCGGCGGGTTTGGGCGCGCCGATCTACGCCAAGCTCGATTCTGATCTGGCCGCGGCGATGATGAGCATCAACGCGGTGAAGGGCGTCGAGATCGGCGCCGGCTTCGGTGCCGCCGAATTATCGGGCGAGGAAAATGCCGACGAGATGCGGATGGGCAACCAGGGCGTCAGCTTCCTGTCCAATCATGCCGGCGGCATTTTGGGCGGCATTTCCACCGGGCAGCCGGTGGTGGCGCGCTTTGCGGTGAAGCCGACATCCTCGATCCTGTCGCCGCGCCGCACCGTGGATCGCAACGGCACTGATACCGAGATCGTGACCAAGGGCCGGCACGATCCTTGCGTCGGCATCCGCGCGGTGCCGGTCGGCGAGGCCATGATGGCCTGCGTGCTCGCCGATCATTTTCTGCGCCATCGCGGGCAGATGGGCGGCCAGCCGCAGCGGTAACGCCCGAGCTTATTTCATCTCGCATTGGGCAATTTCTACCGCCTTGACGTTTCAACGCGTTGGGCCGCAAATGCAGGCCTCATGAACGAAACTGAACTGCAGAAGCTTGCCGACTGGCTCATCGATGGGGCGCGGTCCGCACCGAGCCCGCCCCGGATGATGGCGGAGGCCTGCGAGCGCATGGTGAGAGCGGGCGTGCCGCTGTGGCGCGTCGGCGTCTTCGTTCGGACGCTCCATCCCGATATTTATGGCCGCAATTTCATCTGGCGGCCGGGAGCCGAGGTCGAGGTGGGCACGGTCGATTTCGACGTTCTGGATTCGCCTGAATTCCTGCATAGCCCGTTGGCCATCGTCTTCAGGCAAGGAGTTGAGGTCAGAGCCCGTGTGGACGATCCGGAGAGCAAGCGTTTTCCGATCGTTGAGGATATGCGGGCGGAAGGCGTCACCGACTATATCGCGCTTCCGCTCATGTTCATGGATCGCGCCGTTCATGCTTCGAGCTGGACAACAAAGCAGCCCGGCGGCTTCAGCGAGGAGCAACTGAACGCCTTGCGGTCCATGATCGCGCCGCTGGCGCGATACATCGAAATCATAAGCTTGCGCCGCACCGCCTCGCTGCTGCTCGACACCTATGTCGGCAATCGCGCCGGCGAAAAGATTCTCGGTGGGCAGATTCGTCGCGGCCATGCCGACACCATGCATGCCGCGATCTGGCTGTCGGATCTGCGCGGCTTTACCGCGCTTTCGGACCGGCTGCCGGCCGAAACCGTGGTCGATATCCTCAATGGCTACTTTGACTGTCAGGTGTCCGCGATCAGGACGCACGGCGGCGAAGTCCTGAAATTCATGGGCGATGGGCTGCTCGCTGTGTTTCCGATCGACGAATATGTCGGCGATATCCAGCAGGTTTGCGGCGACGTGCTGGAAGCCGCGCGGGAGTCCCGCGCCAGCGTCGAGGCGATGCATTACCCGATTGGAGACGCCGTCGAGCGCTTCCGCTTCGGGGTCGCATTGCATGTCGGGCGAATCCTGTACGGCAATATCGGTGGCGGCAACCGGCTCGACTTCACCTGCATCGGTCCCGCCGTCAATCTGGCGGCGCGGCTGGAAAAAATCGCCGGCCGGCTTAGTCGCACGATCGTGGCCTCTGCAGGATTTGCCGGAATATGCGCCGGCGGCTGGACCGATTTGGGCGAGTTTCCGATCGCCGGTTTTTCGAAGGCCGAGCGGGTCTACGGCTTGCTGGACGAAGCACCGGCGGCGTGAACCGGCAGCACCTGCTGACCTCTTGTTATTCCTCCGGCTCGGTGGTGAACAGCAGCGGGTAGCCTTTGGCGCGCCCGGCGTCGGTGGCGCGCGTCGCCTTGGTCTCGGCGACGTCCTTGGTGAAGACCGCGACCACGCATACGCCGAGCCGGTGCGCGGTGATCATGACCTTGTGGGCCTGGTCCTCAGTCATGCGGAATTCCGCCTTCAGCACCGTCACGACAAATTCGCGGGGCGTGAAGTCGTCGTTGATGAGGATGACCTTGTGCAGGCGCGGCCGTTCGGTCTTGGTCTTGACCTTGGTTTTCGGCTTGGTGACGGCGTCGATCATTCCGGCTAGCACCTCCTGACGTTTTTCCGACGTTTCCGCGGTCGCCGGCACAAGAATACAATCTCCGAGCCCGCTGTGGAACCGGCTGTTTTGCGATGGCTTCCTTGCAGCGGCGGCAGCGCGCGCAGATAGCCCTGCCTGAAAAACCTGCTGGCGCTCGTCGACCGAGCGCAAGGCAATTTGCGTTGAGCGCCGCAGCAGAGGCCTTGGTGAAATTAAGGCGGTTTGATTGACTTGAATGTGTAGGACAAGCCCATGTTTCTGCTTTTCGAACGCCGGCTTGCATGTCACCATCGCCTCAAGACTACGGAGGACCGCTATGCGCTGGTGTGTCTCTATCGGAGCGTTGCTTGTCGCGGGAGCGATGGCCGGAGGCGACGTTGCCGGTATCGCCGCGCCGAACCCCACAAATGCGTTGGCGGACAAGGACGCCGCATCCTCTGTTGACCTCGAACTGGTCCTCGCTGTCGACGTCTCCTATTCGATGGACATGGACGAACTGGCGATCCAGCGCGAGGGCTACGCGCAGGCCATTATCTCGAAGGAATTTCTGCAGGCGCTGAAAACCGGCCCCACCGGCAAGATTGCGGTGACCTATTTCGAATGGGCGGCATCCAGTGACCAGAAGATCATCATTCCCTGGCGGGTGATCGACGGGCCGGAAACCGCGGATGCTGTGGCCAACGAAATCATGAAGACCCCGATCCGCCGGGCGTCGCGGACGTCGATCTCGGGCGCGATCAATTTCGCGATGCCACTGTTCGACGAGAACCCCTATCACGGACTGCGGCGTGTCATCGATATTTCCGGCGACGGTCCCAACAACAACGGCGCGCCGGTGACCGGCGCGCGCGACGCGGCGCTGGAGAAAGGCATCACCATCAACGGCCTGCCGATCATGGTGAAGGAGCCGTCCTATTCCACGATGGACATCGACAATCTCGATCTCTACTACGAGGACTGCGTGATCGGAGGCCCCGGCTCGTTCGTGGTGACGATCAAGGATCGCGAAAAGTTCAAGGAGGCGATCCGGACCAAGCTCCTGCTCGAAGTCGCCGACCGCACGCCCGAGCGCCGGACGGTCCCGGTCGCCGAGAAGGAGAAGGAGCCGCGCGTCTCCTGCTTGATCGGCGAGAAAATCTGGCAGGATCGCTGGGGACGGTAACTCGCAGCGACGTGCCCCGGATGCTGCGCAACGCGCCGCTCTTTGCGGCGTGGTGCGCTGCTGATCCGGGCCCATGAGTTTGGGTCCCGGCTCTGCGGCGCATCGTAAAGAGACGCTGCGCCGCGTCCGGGACACGCTACCTCGTAAACTTCGCCACCAATTCGACATGCGGCGTGTGCCGGAATTGATCGACCGGCGTCACCCGCTCGAGTTTGTAACCGCCGTCGACCAGAATCCGCGCGTCCCGCGCAAAGGTCGCGACGTTGCACGACACTCCAATCACGACAGCAATCTTGCTGGCCGCGAGCTGAACGGCTTGCGCCTGCGCGCCCTGCCGCGGCGGGTCGAACACGATCGCCTCGTAATCGCGCAACTCCTGCGGCATCAGCGGGCGGCGGAACAGATCGCGGGCCTCGGCCTTGACCGGCTTCAGTCCGGGCGTCGATGTCGCCGCCTTCTGCAACGCCGCTACCGCGCCCGCATCGCTGTCGAACGCCGAAACCCGCGATTTTGCTGCAAGCCGCAGCGCGAACGGTCCGACCCCACAGAACAAATCGGCGATGTGCCTGGCGCGGGTTAAATGTCCGGATACCAGCGCCGCCAGTGCTTCTTCGCCGGCGGCGGTGGCCTGCAGGAACGAACCCGGCGGCAAAGTTAACTGCGCTGCGCCGATCGCAATCGTTGGGGAGTTGCGCATCAGCACCAGGTCGCCATGGCGCGTCAGCCGCGCCAGGCGGTGTTGCTCGGCAATGCGCGACAGCGTTGCGATCCTGGCCGCCGGCAACGGTCCCGAGCCGCGCACGTCGACATCGAGGCCGTTGTCGGTCGCGGTGATCTGGATGTCGAGCGGCTTTCCGATCGATATCAACGGCTCGGCGATAGCCCACCCGGCCGCAAGCGCGCCGTTCAAGCCAGGGGCCAGAATCGGACAGCGATCGATCGGGATAATGTCGTGCGAACCTGCTGCCGCAAAACCGACCTTGAGCACGTCGTGGGTGCCGATGCGGGCATGCAGCGTAATCCGCCGGCGCCCGAGGCCATGGGCATCGATCAGCGGATCGACTTCGCAGGCGAGCTTGGCCTGCGCCAGCGTCTCGATGACAATATCGCGCTTCCATGCGCGATAACGCTCACTTTCCCAATGCTGAATCGCGCAGCCCCCGCAGACGCCAAAATGCGGACAGAATGGCGTGACCCGCTCCGGGCTGGCGCGCTCGACCGCGAGCAGGCGGCGGCGGTCGGGATGGCCGGGTACGGCGGAAACCTCGACCGTCTCGCCGCCGAGCGTGTACGCCACGTATACCGCCGCACCGTCCGCAAAGGCGACGCCGTCGCCGTGATGAGCGACGTGATCGATGACGAGACGTTCAGCCACGTCGAGCGCCGATGAAGAATTCGGTATTGCCGTCGCCACCCTTGATCGATGACGGAAACACCTGGATATCGCTACATCCCAGCGAGGCCGCGAAGCCTGCAATGTCGTTGCAGATCTGCTGGTGCACTGTTCCATCGCGGACGATGCCGCGCCTGGAATGCTTTCGCGGCGCCTCGAACTGCGGTTTTATCAATGCCAGGAGGTGCATCGGCGCGGCCGCCAATGACAGCGCCACCGGCAGCACGGCTTTCAGCGAAATGAAACTGACGTCGATCACGACAACATCCGGCCGCGCGGGCAGGCGCTTGCCTTCAAGGCTGCGGATATCGGTCTGTTCCATGGAAACGACGTTGGGATGGCCGCGCAGCGATGGATGCAGCTGGTCGCGCCCGACATCGATCGAAAACACCAGGCTGGCGCCATTGGCGAGCAAAACCTCGGTGAAACCGCCGGTCGATGCGCCGACGTCGAGACAGACATGACCCTCGACGTCGATCGGATATTGCTGTAGTGCGCCCGCCAGTTTGACCCCGCCGCGCGAGACAAAGGGATGCGCGGCTTGCGCCTGCAACACCGCATCGGCGGCGATGCTCTCGGACGGCTTCATGACCTGCTTGTCATTGGCCGTGACGAGTCCCGCTTCGATCGCCGCCTGTGCCCGGGCCCGGCTTTCGAACAGGCCGCGCTCGACCAGCAATGTGTCCGCGCGCTTGCGGGCAGGGGACATGCTCCGCTCGCCCTTTGCCATGTTCAACTTGAAGCACGCGCAGGCGCAGAGGCCATTCGCCCGGCCGCCATGCGCGCGCAACTCTCAAACGCAGTCAAATCGTGCCAGATGTCCGCGGGTGCTTGCCGGGGCGTCACCAGCGCGCAGCCGTGCAGGTCGAGCGCATGGATCATCATCAAATTGTCGGTCAACCCGAAATTCTCGACCGTCAATCCCGACGCATCGACCAGGCGTCCATCGCATGAAATCACCCTGATGAATTCACCTACGCGATCGGCATAGGACGAGGGATCGTTGGAATAGCCCAGGCAAAGCTTGCCGCGTCCCGCCATATAGCCGAGTTCGTAGACGGTCCCGGCATCCGCGCCCGGTCCGCGAAATGGCGTGAGATTGGCGATAATGGCATCGGCCTCGATCATCATGGCTTCGTTACCGCGAAATATCTGCAAGGAGGCGTCGCTGGCCGCGCGGTCGATCGCATTTTCCAGCGGATACAGTCCGATCAGCCCATGCTGCGCGCACAGCGCGACCTTGCGCCGTCCGATATCTGCGGCATCGGGCAGGAAAACGTCGGGGCCGGCGAGATAGACTTTTGTCATTCCGGGATGCGCCAACCGAACTCGGGTTTACCCGAGTTCGGCAATATCATTGTCCAAGTCGGCAACAGCCGACTTGGATGCGCAGGCCCGGAATCCATACTCCCGATGGTGGTTATGGATTCCGGGCTCGCTCGTTTCACTCGCGCCCTCAGCGACAAGCGCTACGCGCTTGCGCGGGGAATGACACAGGGCGGAACGTCAGGCCAGCTTTACCGTCTCGGCCTTGAAATCCTTGCCCAGCGTCTCGAACACCTTGGCAACGATGCCCTTGGCGTCGAGGCCGGCGCGGGCGTACATCGCGTTCGGCGAGTCATGGTCGAGGAACACGTCGGGCAGCACCATCGAGCGCATCCGCACGCCGCCGTCGAGCATGCCGTGCTCCGCCAGCGTCTGCATGACATGGGAGCCGAACCCGCCGATCGCACCTTCCTCGATCGTGAGCAGGATTTCGTGCTCGCGCGCGAGTTTCAGGACCAGCTCGACGTCGAGTGGCTTCATGAAGCGCGCGTCGGCAATTGTCGTGGACAGTCCATGGGCCGCCAGTTCGTCCGCCGCCTTCTCGCATTCCCCAAGACGGGTTCCGAACGACAGCAGCGCGATCTTGCTGCCCTCGCGAATGATGCGCCCTTTGCCGATCTCAAGCGGAATGCCGGCTTCCGGCATCTCGACGCCGCGGCCTTCGCCGCGCGGATAGCGCAGTGCGCTCGGACGGTCGTTGATGGCGACCTGGGTCGCGACCATGTGCACGAGCTCCGCCTCGTCCGACGCCGCCATGATGACGAAGCCGGGCAGGCAGCCGAGATAGGCGTTGTCGAACGAGCCGGCATGGGTCGCACCGTCGGCGCCGACCAGGCCGGCGCGATCGATCGCGAAGCGCACGGGCAGGCCCTGGATCGCTACGTCATGGACGACCTGGTCATAGCCGCGCTGCAGGAAGGTCGAATAGATCGCGCAGAATGGCTTGTAGCCTTCGGTTGCGAGGCCCGCCGCAAACGTCACGGCATGCTGCTCGGCGATGCCGACATCGAAGGTGCGCTCGGGAAACGCCTTGCAGAAAATATCGATGCCGGTGCCCGACGGCATTGCCGCGGTAATGCCGACGATCTTGTCGTCTTTCTGGGCTTCCTTGACGAGGCTCTGGCCGAACACGTTCTGATAGGCGGGAGCGTTCGGCTTGGCCTTGGCCTGCGCACCGGTCGCCACGTCGAACTTGACGACGGCGTGATACTTGTCGGCGGAGGCCTCGGCCGGCGGATAGCCCTTGCCCTTTTGGGTGACGACATGGACCAGGATCGGGCCGTCCTCCATGTCGCGCACGTTCTTCAAGACCGGGAGCAGATGGTCGAGGTTATGGCCGTCGATCGGGCCGACATAATAGAAACCGAGTTCCTCGAACAGCGTGCCGCCGCCGACCATGAAGCCGCGCGAATATTCTTCGACACGGTTGGCGCGGTCGGCCAGCACCTTCGGCAGACGCTTGTTGATCTGTTTTGCGGCCTCGCGCAGCGAACGGTAGGTCCTGCCGGAATACAGCCGCGACAAATACGCCGACATCGCGCCGACCGGCGGCGCAATCGACATGTCGTTGTCGTTGAGAATGACGATCAGCCGGGAATTCATCGCGCCGGCATTGTTCATGGCTTCATAGGCCATGCCCGCGGACATCGCGCCGTCGCCGATCACGGCGATGACATTGTTCTTGCCGCCGGAGAGGTCGCGCGCCACCGCCATGCCGAGCGCCGCGGAGATCGAGGTCGAGGAGTGCGCGGCGCCGAACGGATCGTAATCGCTTTCGGTGCGCTTGGTGAAACCCGACAATCCGCCGCCGGTGCGCAGCGTGCGGATGCGGTCGCGGCGGCCGGTCAGGATCTTGTGCGGATAGGCCTGGTGGCCGACGTCCCAGACCAGGCGATCGCGCGGGGTGTCGAAAATATAGTGCAGGGCTGTCGTCAGTTCGACGACGCCGAGACCGGCGCCGAAATGCCCGCCCGTTACCGAGACGGCATCGATGGTTTCCTGACGGAGTTCATCGGCGACTTGCCGGACCTGATCCACCTTGAGCCGGCGCAGATCGTCGGGGGTGTGGATTGTGTCGAGAAGCGGCGTTTTGCTAAATACGGTCACGGCGATATTCCAATTTTGCAGGTCGGGACGAGCCCCCGACGTGAGATGGGTTGCGCCGCATCAGCGCAACGAAAAACCCAGACGCCGGATGCCACCTGAGCAGGCCGAAGCCTGGTTTTAAGTCTAGATGCGCTCCGGATCGTTCAATGTGATGTGCATCACCTTCGACGGATTTACCCTTCCCAGCGATTTTTGTCAGCCATTTGAAGTGCTTACTGCTGCGAGATAATCCGCGGCAGGCCCCTTTCAACAGCCCATAGCCTTAAAGCCTTACACTAAAGCGACGCTCAAAGCCAACCCGCCATACCCGAGGATTGGGCGGCCGCGAGCCGGCTTTCAACCCCGGCGGCGTGCCGTTGGTTCCAACTCGCCTAAATCGGCGGCATCCCCACAGCCGGGAACCGCGGTTTCGAGCATTTTCCAGGCGCATTCGCGCTCCGCGGCGTTGCCGGTCGCAAACGCCAGCGCCGCCTCGGGCCGAGCCATGCGTTCGCTTAACGGGATCGGCCCGCAAACGATCATGAAAAAATCGTAGGCATGCGGCAGTTCGTTGGCCATGACGAACTGGAAATGCACCCGAAAGAACTTCCAGCGGAACAGCTTGTAATGTCCGGGCTGGATGATTTCCCGGAACCGGACCGGCACGATCGTGGGGTTGCGTCGGGCGGCGCCGACCTCGATGCTGTGTCCGGCGATCGGATCGAACGGAAAGAAGTTCATCACATCCTTGCGCGACTGGCAGTCGATCCAGTCGATCGAAGGTTCAACCGCCAGCAGGCGAAGGTGATCGCGGAAATCCTGTGACGCGGCATGAAATCCGACGATCGGGAAATTGCCGCCGATGGTGAGCAAGACCACCCGCGGGCCATGCTGGCCGAGGTTTGGGTCGAGCTTCAGCGCGCGCGCCATAATCTCGGCCCCCAAAAACGATCCCGAACTGTGGCCGACGACGACGATTTCATCGGCTTCGCCCTCGCGAGCGACGTCGATGAGGTATCGGGCAAAACGGTCGATCCGCTCATCCCATTCCGGCCGCTTGCGGTGCGAGAATTCCCAGGTCCAGATCGTGTCCGCGAGTAGATAGAGCAGGTAAGTCGCGTTCTCGCTGAGCTTCAGCACGGTGCCGAGGATTGCGAGGAACAGGGCCGCCGCGGCGGCCATGCTGAACGGGTCGGGGATGCCCAGCGCTTCCAGACCTCTCGCGAAGGCGAAGGCAATGCCGAGCGCGCACACGGCCTCGATCAGCAGCAGGAAATGCGGGTAGGTGATGAAGGTCGCGAAGCGCCAATTCGCCTTCCAGAATCGCGCGAAGGTACCGCTGAACACTACGCGCCAATAGATCCATATCGCATGGAAAACCGTGCGCCAGATCGGCGCGGCAAGGTCGCGCTGGATCAGGTCTTCCCATCGCAGAAAATCGTAACGGGTACGGGTCTGCCAGTCGGTTGCCTCGGTCTCGATGGTCCAGGATGCGGTCTCGCCGTCGGGCGCAACCTGCGGGCGGCTGACGGTGGCGTCGAGCTGATACAGCCGGCCGAATTTCCGCAGCTCGGTTCGGAACATGCGGTAATATTGCGCCAGACCGCGCGGATCGTATCCCTGCACATAGATGATATGGCGGTGCTGAACGCGCACTTACTGGTGATCCCCGAGCTGGCTCGGGGACTATATCAGGCCATGCGGCGCGCCAAGAGCTATTTCGGCCCTTGCGCGCTCGTGTCGCGTCGATTCACCGATGTTCCCGCCTGTTGCCGGGCGCGCGCCTGCGCACCGGGGCGACACGGTTGTCATTGGACGTCGAGCGGTTCGGTTCCGGTCGGCTGGCCATTGGCGTCGGTGGTGATCTTGTCGACCCGCGCCTCCGCTTGCCGCAGCAGTTCTTCGCATCGCCGTTTCAACGCCTCGCCGCGCTCGTAGATGGCGACGGATTCTTCCAGCGGCACCTTGCCTTCCTCGAGCCGCTTCACGATCGATTCAAGCTCCTCGATCGCGCGCTCGAAGCTCAGCTTCTTGACGTCCATTTGGGTATTTTCGGCCATCTTGCTTCCCGGGTTCGCCCTGTCGCCGGCGCGGACTTAAGCGTATTTGTGCGGGCGTATTGTGGCGGGGATTCACACGCCCATCAATGCCGTGACATGCGCCGCCACCGACTCTTTCAGGCCTTGCAGATCATAGCCGCCTTCGAGAACCGAGACAATTCGCCCGCCGGCGCTTGCATCGGCGACATCCATCAGCTTTTGCGTCACCCAGCCGAAGTCGTCCGCCCTTAGATTGAGCGAGGCCAGCGGATCGCGGTAATGTGCGTCGAAGCCGGCCGAGACGATGATCAGTTCGGGGCTGAATTTCCGCAACTGCGGCAGGATCACGTTTTCGAACGCGGCGCGGAATTGGACGCTGCCGTCTTCCGACGCCAGCGGCGCGTTGACGATGGTGTCGTGCTCGCCGCGCTCGCCGCGCGCGCCGGTGCCAGGAAACAGCGGCATCTGGTGTGTCGAGCAATACATCACCGTCGGATCGGACCAGAAGATATCCTGGGTGCCATTGCCGTGATGGACGTCGAAATCGACTACCGCAGCGCGGGCGATGCCGTATTTGCGCTGCGCGTGGCGCGCCGCGATGGCGGCATGATCGAACAGGCAAAAGCCCATCGGCCTGTTGGTTTCGGCGTGATGGCCTGGAGGCCGCATCGCCACGAAGGCGTTATCATGCGTGCCCGACATCACGGCGTCGGTGGCGGCAACCGCGCCGCCGACGCCGCGCATCGCCGCTTCCCAGGTGCCCGGCGACATCGAGGTGTCGCCATCGAGGTAGATCATGCCGCTCTTGGGCGCGATATGCTGGAGTTGTTCGATATAGTGTTCGTTGTGACAAAGCCTGACCAGATCGAGCGAACCTTCGGGAGCCTGTTCGCGCACCAGCCTGTCAAAGCGGCTTTCCCCCAGAACCTGCTCGATCGCGCGAATCCGGTCGGGACGTTCGGGATGCCCGGGCGGCGTTTGATGGTCGAGGCTTGAGCGATGGCTAACCAGCAGCGTGGTCATGCAGTACCTTGGCGCGCGAAATGCGCGCTTCTTGAGAAGGGGCTAATCTAGGCGGTCATTGACCGCCCGGAAAGAGCCGAAGTTGCGGATATCGCTTTGCCATTCAGTTCAACCGAACGATGCGGTCGGCTGGCTGAGGCGAAATCGGGCTGTTGGCCTGAAAACATCCGTGCAAGGCATCGACGTCGTAGATGCCGAATTGCCGCCCGGTTCCTTCCTTCAGGGCGGTAAAACCGTCGCCGCCGACCGCGAGATAATTGTTCACCGTCACGCGATAGCCCTTCGCGGGATCGATCGGCTGCCCGTTCAACGACATGCGATCGGCGAGCACGCGGTCGCCGTACGGCCTTGCGTTATCCCATGTGTAGTTGAAACCCTTTGAAACCTGCAGGATCCGCGGCCGTTTCGGATCGAGCCATTGCTGCTCGAGCGCGTTCTTGATCTGCGCGCCGGTCAGCGTCAGTGTCACGAGCTGGTTCCGGAACGGCTGGCTGGAAAACACATCGGCGTAGCTCACCGTGCCATCCGCCTTTTTCGGAATGTCGGTGCGGACGCCGCCCGGATTGGTGAAGGCGATCACCGCCCCGCCGTCCTTGTCGGCGCGGGTCGCGGCGAGTTGCGCGTCGGCAATGATATCGCCGAGCGGGCTCTCGCCGGCATCGTTGGGCGCACGCGACAGCGTTTCCGTGATCGATCCCGCCGGGCGGTTGGCGATCGGCGCGGCCACCTTGTCGTAGGACGCGATCAGCGCGGTCTGCTCCGGATCCCGGGCATAGGCGGCCGTGCGCACGATCACATTGTCGGCCCTGGCGCTGATGATGTCGCGCGTTGCAGGATCGAGCCTCACGTCGATCGCGGTGACGAGGGTGCCGTATTTGTCGCCCGAGGTGACGAGCCGGCCGTCGATCTCGCAGACATAGGCCTGATGGGTGTGGCCGCTGATCACCACGTCGACCGCGTGATCGAATTTCCTGACGATGTCGACGATCGGTCCGGATATGCCGGGACACTCATCATAATCGCCGGTCGGAAATCCGCCCTCGTGGATCAGCACGACGATGGCCTCGACGCCGCGCGCCTTCAATTCCGGCACCAGCGCGTTGACGGTGTCGGCCTCGTCCCTGAATTCGAGACCGGCGACGCCGACCGGCGAGACGAGGTTGGGGGTGCCCTTCAGCGTCAGGCCGATGAAGGCGACCGGTATGCCCTCGAATTCCCGGATCGCGTAAGGCGGGAACACGGTCTTGCCCGTGTTTTTCTCGATCGTGCTTGCCGCAAGATAGCGGAATTTCGCGCCGAGGAACGGATGCGGCCCCTGGCATCCGTCGGTCGGATGGCAGCCGCCATTCTGCATCCGTAGCAGCTCTTCCTTGCCCTCATCGAATTCGTGATTGCCGACGGAAGCAACCTCGAGCCCCATCATCGACAGCGATTCGATCGTGGGCTCATCGTGAAACAACGCCGACAGGAACGGGCTGGCGCCGATCAGGTCGCCGGCGGCGACAAAAATCGTGTTGCTGGCGCCCGCGCGGAGCTGCTTGACCAGCGTCGCCATCTGCTCGGCGCCGCCGGCCTCCACCGCGATCTTTTTACTCCTGTCGTTGGGATCGGCGATCCTGATCCCGCCCGGCGGCGGCTGAAGGTAGCCGTGGAAATCGTTGATCGCGAGGATCCTCAACTCGACCGGCGCGGCTTGCGCTTCGGCGCGCGAACAGGGCTCAAGCGCAAACGCCAGCATCAACGCTGCGAGCACCGGGCAAAGCGGATGTCTCATGACTTTACACCGAAGCATTTTCGAGTTCGCTGGCTTCATCCTTCGAGACGCATCGCTTCGCGATGCTCCTCAGGATGAGGTCTCAGACCCTCATGGTGAGGAGCGCGGCAAGGCCGCGCGTCTCGAACCATGAGGCCCGTTGGATGCCTGATGATAGTGCTTCGCCCCAACCGGAAATGCCCAAAAGCTGCTTCTGCTCACGCCTTCTGCCTGCGCGAAAGAAACTCCTTGAAGGCGGCCACTGCCTCGTGGGAGCGCATGCGTTCGCTGAACAGATGGCCCTCCTGGTCGATCCGGCGGGTCAGGTCTTCGGGCGGCGGCCGCAACAGCTTGCGCGCGGTCGCCACCGCCTCCGCCGGCAGCGCACAGATCTCGCGCGCCACCTTGCGCGCCTCGGCCTCGGTATGACCGGGCGACACCACGACGTTGACGAAGCCGGCGATGCGGGCGTCCTCGGCGCTCATCTTGCGTCCCATCACCAGCGTCGCGAACGCGCGCTGATAGCCCATGGTGCGCGGCATCAACAGGCTGGAGGCGGCTTCCGGAACCAGGCCCAGCTGGATGAACGGCGTCGAGAACGTCGCGGTGGTCGAGGCGAGCACAAAGTCGCAATGGAACAGCATGGTGGTGCCGATTCCGATCGCGACGCCATCGACCGCGGCGATGATCGGCTTCACGTTGTGCGCAAGCGAATAAAGAAATTTTGTCATGTTGGAGGCGCGCGGCGTCTCGGCGTTGGCGGTGGCGTCCTTCAGGAAATCGTCGACGTCATTGCCGGCGCTGAACACGCCGGAGCCGCCGGTGATGATCAGGCAGCGGATCGCGGGATTGTTCTGCGCGGTGTCGATCGCGTCGCTCATGCCGCGATACATGTCCAGCGTGATCGCGTTCTTCTTTTCCGGCCGCCGCAGCCTGATCACCCGCATCGCGCCCTCGTCGGCCACAATCAAATGTCCGGTCATGAAGCCGTCCTTCAGACAAGCGGCAAGATCGCCGCTGGCGAGTCTTTGAACCGTATCCTACATCATCTCCACGGCGGCCCAAACCGGCCGCGCTTACTTTTCAACGGCGACGCAATGACGCGAGGGCCACGCAATGCAGTTGACGGGAATTCACCATCTGACCGCGATTTCCGCCAAGCCGCGCGAGAATCTCGCCTTTTACGCCGGCCTGCTCGGCATGCGGCTGGTCAAGAAGACCGTCAACCAGGATGACGTCAGCGCCTACCATCTGTTCTACGCCGACGGGCGCGCCAACCCCGGCACCGATCTCACCTTCTTCGACTTTCCGGCCGCGCCGGAGCGGCGCGGCAGCAACAGCATTTGCGCTACCTCATTGCGCGTCGCCGGCGAGCAAACCCTCGGCTTTTGGCGGGATCGGCTGAAGCAGGCGGGCGGCCACGCCGGCGATATCAGCGAAGTCGACGGCCGGCTGACGCTGCCGTTCGAGGATCCAGAAGGTCAACGCCTGGTGCTGGTCGATGACGGCGGCGTCGGTTCGGCCTCGCCCTGGGAGAAGAGCGCGGTGCCGGCCGAGCACCAGATTCGCGGGCTCGGTCCGATCATGCTTAGCGTGCGCGATCTCGCCCGCACCGAGCAGGTGCTCACTGGTGTCATGAACATGCGAAGCGTGCGCGATTACGCCGCGCCGGATGCGCGCGCGCAGGCTCGGGTGTTCGCGATGGGCGAGGGCGGCCCGGCGGCGGAATTGCACCTGATCGAGCAGAAGGATCTGCCGGAAGCGCGGCAGGGCGCCGGCGGCGTGCATCACGTCGCGTTCCGCACCCCCAACGACGAGCAATACCACGCCTGGGCGCGCCGGCTGAACGAGCTTGGCGTCCGCAATAGCGGCGAGATCGACCGCTTCTATTTTCGCAGTCTTTATTTCCGCGAGCCGAACGGCATCCTGTTCGAGATCGCCACCGACGGCCCAGGCTTCGCCACCGACGAGCCGATGGCAGCGCTCGGCGAGAAACTCTCGCTACCGCCATTCCTCGAGCCGCGCCGCGCCCAGATCGAGGCCGGCCTGAAGCCGCTTGAATAGAACTGCCGGAAATCAAAAATGAGGTCGTCATTCCGGGATGTGCCTCTGGTCGGCAATTGCCGACCTGAGGCGCAGGCCCGGAATCCATACTCCCGATGGTGGTTATGGATTCCGGGCTCGCGCAAGAGCGCGCCCCGGAATGACGACTGTCATTTGTGATCGTACGACGGCCCGGCCTCGCGCGCCGTTGAAATGGCGTGAGCAAATGTTGCCTTTAAATGGGTGATCGCTTCACCATCTCGATCAAGCGAAGCCAAACCTTGTGGCTTTTCATATCCGATGGAGCAATTGAATGACAAAGCTTCGCCTTCTGCCGGCCGCCGTGATCGCCGCCGTCATGCTGACAACCCCTGTGGTGGCCCAGGAGTATCATCCCAACGCGCGGCAGGCCGTAGCAAGCGCCCCTGACCGCGCCGCGCCTGGCGTGCGTTACGTTGACGGGCGCCTCTGCTACCCGGCTCCGCGCGTCGGCGCATTTGCCACCCAGCCCTGGGAGAACGAAACCCCTTGCCAGCCCCTGCCGGTCTATTGATCTGTCCGCGCGGCGAACCGGCGAGTTCGCTAAAGCCTGTTCCGGCTGAGCCGAGTCATGACCGTCTTTCATGGCCGCATGGTTCGAGACGCGCGGCGTTGCCGCGCTCCTCACCATGAGGGTTCAAGACCTCATCCTGAGGAACGCGCTGTTGCGCGCGTCTCGAAGGGATGAAGCCACTTAACGGGAAAATGCCCGGGCAAACCACTCCGGCGCGAGAGTTCAGCACCCCCGGCAGATGCTCAGAATTTTGCGGTCGAGCAGTTTGTCTCGCTCGCTGACGGTTGCCTTGTCCTCGCGCTCCCTGACCGTTTCCTTACCCCCGCGGCGGGATCTGGCTGCCGCATATCGCGTGCGTTTGATCTTCACCCCGCGCTGCACCGGCAAGGTCCGGAAGGCCGTTGGCGGCGACACGGTGGACGGCATCGCCGGACTTATCGACGGCGGCGGGATCGCCGGCACCCTGGCCGCGTTCCCGATGCCGCTTGGATCGTTGACCGAGCCGTTTAATCCGCGCGCATTCGCCGGCCCCGGCGGAATGCCGCTGACGCCGGCATCCTGGGCGGGCGATCTCGCAGGCGCCGCCAGAAGACCGAGTACTGTAACGGCCAGCAACGTCGCTCGGCCGGCGATCCATCCGCGAGACAACATCGAAACAGGCTGCGCGTGGTTCATCAGTGATCCCTTGCCGCTGGTCCATTTCTATTCCACGGGCAGAACTTGGAAAGCGGAGCCAAAGTTCCCATGGCGCGTAGTTGGTTGGCTCACCTTTCAGCGTGCATGAACGGACTTCGTCACAAATTCCCGCGCTGCAGCAATCCGAATGCCTTAGATGCGCCTTCCGGTCGGCGCGAACTGATTGTAGCATCGTACCGAATGACTAAGTGACCTGTTGAGAAACGGTTTTAGGGGCAGCGAAACAACCAACCAAGGGACAATTCAATGGCTATGGCAGTCACGCAAGGGACGTTGTCCGCATCCGATCACAGTGCGCAGCTGCGCAAGGCGGTCATCGCATCGACCATCGGCACCGCGATCGAGTGGTACGACTTTTTCCTTTATGGCACGGCTGCCGGGCTGGTGTTCGGCAAGCTCTACTTTCCCAACGAGGACGCGTTGACGGCGACGCTCGCGGCCTTTGGCACCTATTTCATCGGCTTCGTCGGGCGCCCGATCGGCGCCGCGATATTCGGTCACTACGGCGATCGCATCGGCCGCAAGGCTACCCTCATCGCCACGCTTCTGACCATGGGTATCGCGACCTTCCTGATCGCATTCGTGCCGACCTACGCCTCGATCGGCATCTGGGGCGCGGTCATCCTGACGGTGCTGCGGATGCTTCAGGGTATCGGCGTCGGTGGCGAGTGGGGCGGTTCGGTGCTGCTGGCGATGGAGTGGTCGCGCACCCATGGTCAACGCGGTTTGGTGGCGTCCTGGCCGCAATTCGGAGTGCCGTGCGGGCTGTTTCTGGCAAACCTTGCCATCCTTGCGTTCAGCCAATTGTCGGGCGATCAGTTCCTGACCTGGGGCTGGCGAATTCCTTTCGCGCTCTCGATTATTCTGGTCGGCGTCGGACTATGGATTCGCCTTGGCATCCTCGAGACGCCGGTGTTCCAGCAGCTCTTGGATAACAGGAAGATCGAGAAGGCCCCGATCGTCGAGGTGTTCAGGAAGCATCCGAAGGAGATAATCCTCTCGGCATTGCTGCGGATGGCCGAGCAGGCGCCGTTCTATATCTTCACCGCCTTCATCTTCGCTTACGGCGTCACTACTTTGAAAATGTCGCGCGATTTCATCCTGATCGCGGTGCTGGCTGCCTCTTGCCTCTCGTTCGTCAGCATCCCGCTGTCGGGCCACATCTCCGACCTCATCGGGCGCAGGAAGATGTATCTGATCGGCGCGGCAACCGTCGGCGTGTTCGGCTTCCTGTATTTCGCAATGGTAGACACGGCAATTCCGGCATTGGTGTTCATCGCGATCGTGCTGTCGCTGATCCCGCATGACATGCAATACGGGCCGCAGGCGGCCTTGATAGCCGAGGCCTTTACGCCGCGATTGCGCTACAGCGGTGCTTCGCTGGGCTATCAACTCGCCTCCGTGATCGCCGGCGGTCCGGCGCCCCTGATCGCGACAGCGCTGTTTGCGACTTATCACACGGGTTACGCGATTTCCCTCTATATTGCCGCTTGCGCGGTCGTAAGCCTTGTGGCGGCGTCGTTCATGCCGGACTACACCGGGCGGGACATTTCGATGGAATATGACGACTGACACAAGGCGAGGGTGGCGCAACCCGTAGGGCGGATTAGCGCAGCGTAATCCGCCGTTCGCCGACGACAAGAGGCGGGTTGCGCCGGAGCCTGTCCGGGCCGCGCCTTGCGCGGACCCGTTGGGCTAACCCGCCCTACGGGCTATTCCGTTTTGCACATTATGCGGGCGGCGAGTCGAGGTAGACATAAAGAGCCGCGATCTTGCCGTCCCGTGCGATGATGAAATCCACACCGGTGTACTCAGGCGTTTCGCCTTTCGGCCCCGAGCCCCACGCCAGGCGCCCCGAATTGTGCAGAA
>WNFT01004673.1_pt1 | contig 19805 bp, 13 predicted proteins | sample 5400191 | NCBI WGS metagenome assembly WNFT01 (sample SAMN13153359, study PRJNA577476) | soil metagenome | isolation source: 80 cm saprolite under Madrone tree | place: USA:California | collected 2016-06-14 | reverse complement strand
TTCTCGATGGCACCAGGCTCACGCCAACCAATGCCATTCAAGCGGGCGAGATGCACTATCACGAAGGCGGATCGTCACCCTATCATCGGCACGTCGGCACCAGCGCCAACCCCGGCGGCGCATCCCACTGCTACATCACGTTCAAGGGCCGTGGCGTGGTCCAAGTCGGTGATACGACCCAGGAACTACAACCAGGCACGCTCGTCTATTTCCCCCCGGGCATACCGCATCGGCTTCGTGCCCACGGCGGTCCTCTCGACTACTTCGAGCTCCAGGCTTGGCGGAGTTTCAAGACTGACGTGCTCAGCGAGGAACCGCTGGGGCTCAAGTGGTACTACGACCCTGCGACACCCGGTACCCCGCGGGTGGAGTGGGACCAGAGCTGACGAAACGGTCTCCGAAAATTTCCGGGCAATCGGTTCGATTCTGTCCGGGGGTATACCTCTCCCCGCGTGCGGGGAGAGGTCGATTTGCGAGCGGTTGTTGCGAGCAAATCGCGTGAGGGCGCGCGACCGTAGCCTGGGTGTGAGAAGATGCCCCTCATCCGGCCCGCGGATCGCTCCGCTTGCCATCTGGATCGATGACTATGGATGGGGAAAGTCTGTTGGTCGCATCTATAAGGAACACGGTGAAGCCAGATGGCTTTGTTCGGTGAACACCTCTCCCTTTCCTGCTCCTCCTCCTAACAACGGTCTCGCCAAGTCACTGGAAGAGGCGAAACACCAGTTCAAGCAACGATATGAAGAGATAAAGGCTCAGGGAGTGAGACCCTTTTCCGATAGCTAAAGTGTGGACCATCTACAAATTCGCCTCCAAGCTCACTTGGCTAGGTGTTATCGGGGCCAAGACCGAGGGGGAGGCGATTGAGATTGCCTCGAAGGAGTTCAAGGTTGCTATCGCCTTGACGGCCGCCGCTTCGGGACGGCGATTAACCGCTGCCTAAAACCACATTGGCCCGTAGTAGCTTCGATAGCTGCCGTGCTGACGCGATCGAGGGCTCACAGCGGTTAAGGGCCAAGGGCTGCCCTCGCGACTACGTTGGCTTCATAGCCGTTGTGCCTCAGATAGCTGCCGACTTGCCGCACCGCCCAAGTCGGCAGAGTCGGGCCACAAGCGGCCATTGGAGTGCCTCATTCGAGGTGTGCGATGGCAGACGAAAACGCGATGCTGCTTCTCGGAATCCCGATCCCGTCAACCGACCCGGCCTTCCTTGCAATTGTCGGCATCCATGTCCTGTTCGGCGTTGCGGCGGTGATTACCGGTGCTGTCGCGATGCTCAGCAACAAAGGGCGGGGGCGGCATTCAAGATTCGGGACGGTCTACTTTTGGTGCCTGTTCGGTGTGTTCGCCACCATGAGCGCACTGTCGTTCATCCGGTGGGCGGCGGATTATCACCTGTTCGTTCTAGGGGCGCTTTCATTCGCTGCTGCGATTTTTGGGCGGACGGCTGCAAAGCGGCATTGGCGCCAATGGCCGAGGCTGCATGTCACCGGCATGGGTACGTCCTATATCTTGATGCTGATGGCGTTTTACGTGGACAACGGTCCGAACTTGCCCTTCTGGAGGGAACTGCCGGACCTTGCGTTCTGGGTCCTGCCGGGTGCGGTCGGGGCGCCACTGATCCTCTATTCCCTCTATCGTCATCCTGTGGTGTTGGCATTTGACCATTCACAGGCGGAAATCGTGGTCAGCCGCAAACCTGGCCCCAGATACACCGAATAGCTGCCGACTTGCTCGAGGACCGAGGTCGGCAGGTCGGGCCAAAAGCGGCCTCATGCGCCGCAAAAATGGTCCGGACTGCCGAGAGTGGCAAAAGCCGCATCGCAGAGGCTGGCACTCATTCCGGCGCCGATGATCATGCGAGGAGCAGCACTCCGAAGGACCAGGACAGCATTCTCATAGGCGAACTCCCTTGGTGCAGCGGTCTGATATACCCTACTGGCCCTGGCGCCGCTCACGTCATCGAAGATACGATATCGCCGTCCAGTGCTTGATGTTCGCGTGGCGTTTCCGGTTGGTGACTTGAGTGCAGAGTATAGCCTCTTCTGGTCTGACAGAAAGGAGATCGACATGAGCTCGATTTTCAAGCTTTTCCTCGTGAGCGTGGCGGGTGCGGTGACATTCACGACCGGTGCGCTGGCGCAATGGTCGATCGGCCAACCAGGCACGCGCGAGCCGCCCCAAGGTCAGAACCGCTATGTCTATCTGGTGATGTCCGATCCCCTGCCAGGCAGGGAATTCGATTTCAATGACGGCTACCAGAACATGCACATGGGTGATCTGGTGCAGCTCCCCGGTTGGACCGGAGCACAGCGTTTCCGACTGGTGCCTGACGTCATGCCGCGCAACATCCAACCGGTTTACCGGCACGGCAATCTGATCATCTGGGATCAAGAAGGCACCGATATCGACAAGCTGCGAAGCGACGCCAACGCCGCCATCGCGGGAGGCAAGAGCCGGCTCATTCCTGGATTCGACTACGGGCCTGACGGCGCGGTCCGCGCGACCTATCAGGTTATCGGGGCGCGCATGACTCGCCCCGACGGCAGGAAGCCGTTCATTCCCAACTACGCCGACAACAAGACGCCGCGACCCAACCGCTACATCATGCTGGATTTCATCGAGCCGGTTGCCGGTGTCAGCGACAGCGCTTTCGAAGCGGTGCTTTCGAAGCGCGTCATCGAAGTGCTGGCATTGTCGGGCTGGATGGCGGCACAGCCATTCCATTTCGCGACGCCCCCTCCGAGCGCCCGCCCGACGAGTCTCGCCTTCACCAAATATCTGGTGATCTGGGAAACCGAGGGCAGCCATGCGCAGGAGCTGCAAAACACGCTCATCGCCGCCACAAAGGCAGGCGAGGTCAAGGCGCTGGCCGCCGATCCTGCGACCGCGCAGTCAAGCTGGTGGGTGACGACTTCGCCTTTCATCACCAAGGACGACTTCCAACGATAAGGATCGTGGCGCATTGTACTCCGCAGCCTTGGCACAATCGCTCCGGGTCACTGGCTGCCCTCGCGATGCGTGAGCATCACGACCGGTTCTACCTCGTAGAGCTGCCGACCTGCCGCATCGCGCAAGTCGGCAGGGTTGGGCCATAACCCGACTTGGGCATCCGCTTTGGGCCTCTAGTGCGCGTTGTGTAGGCGAAGTGCGTTAGAAGGACCCGCGCGCGCAGCGACTCGCCGGCTCGTTCGCGAAGCGCGGCGTGGTCCAAGCGACGAGCGGCATCGAGCGGGTGATCGCGATCGGGGTGCGACCGTGTAAACCGCGCCTACACAAATGCGTAACAAAAACGCCACAAACCCGTTACGCCGGACATGCAGGTTTTCCTCCTTGCCATGCCGAATTCGCGCCGGCCTTGAGGCTGCGAGATTTCGTGCAGAAACGCATAGCGCATTTGGGGGAGATGTCATGATTACGAAGCAAGCCGGATTGGCATTTGGACTGGCGTTGTTTACCGGTGTCGCTTGCGCAGCAGAGGGGCCGAAACCGGATGGGGTACCGCGCCTCGAGCACGTGTTCCTGATCATGATGGAGAACCACGGCTTTAGCCAGATCTTCAACAACCCGAACGCCCCGTTCACCAACAGCCTAGCCAAAACGGCCAATCTCGCAACGAACTACTTCGCGGTCGCACATCCAAGCCTGACCAACTATCTCGAAGTCGTCGGCGGCTCTAATTTCGGCGTGCTCAGCGACAACGATCCCGACTGGCACAACGCGGCGTGCAGTCCCAATCTGGCGACAGGCGTCGCGGCGACCGACAATCCGCCGACACCGCCGATCTGCCCCATTGGGGGCGTCGGTACCGATGCCGCCACCCCGCTGTTCGACTTCACGAATGAGACACAAGGGCCGCCCCCCGAGGTCAACATCGACGGCGTCCACGCGTTCGCGGCCGCACCCGAAACGATCGGCAAGACGATCGGCGATCAGCTCGTCGCAAGGGTCAAGAGCTGGAAGAGCTATCAGGAAAGCCTCCCCTTGGCGGGCGCCGACGGGGTGAACTACAGCGACGGGTTCTTCAGCAACAAGACCGATTTCACCAAAATCACGCCGCAGCTCAATCCGCCGCTGACGCAGGGCGATATCGTCAAGCTCTACGCTGCCAAGCACAACCCGTTCGTCTACTTCAAGAGCGTGCAAGAAGGCAGCCATCCAAAGAACAGCCTCAAGAACGTGGTCGGGTTCGATGGTCCCAAGGGCCTCTATGCCGACCTCGCAACCGGCGACGTGCCGAATTTCCTTTTCATCGTGCCGAACCAGTGCAACGATCAGCATGGTCGCGGCAACGCCGGCCCGTTCTGCAACTTCGATCCCAAGTCCGACGGTTCGCAGGCAGGATTGAACCCGGCCCTCATCTACCAGGGTGACGTGACCGTCGAGCGCATCGTTCAGGCGATCCATGCGTCGCCGGCGTGGCGCGACGACGATCGCAGCGCGATCATCGTCATGTGGGACGAGAACGACTACAGCCTTGCACCCAACATCAACAAGGTCATGGTGATCGTCGACACCAATTACGGCGACGACGGCCGCGTCGAAAGCTCCAACTTCTATACTCACTTCTCTCTGCTGAAGTCGCTCGAGGCCGGGTTCGAGTTGCCCTGCCTCAATCATGCCTGCGATCACGACACTCACGTGATGTCGGACCTGTTCCGCCGTTGAAGTACCTGGACTACATGTCCGCGAGCCATCCACAGAGGTCGGTTCTCCCCTCGAGAACCAGCCACCTGGGACGACAATCTCGACTCAGGTGCGCGGGGCACGCGTCCGCGCACCTTGCCTTGGAACCCGTTTTTGCGCCTGGCGGCGCCGGCCCCGGCTTTGCCGGTTCACCGATCATTGTCATCCAGGCCCAATCGCGCTAATGCGCGCCCCTGGGCGCAAGGGAAACATGAAATTCATCTTTTTCCGCCGCGACGATCGCGGCGATACGGTGATCGAATAAACCGCCGTGGTCCGATCTGGGTCATTTTTCACCGTCACCATCCCCCGTTGCCGACGGTCGGTCTACCCCCGGCAGCGGAAAGACAGGGGTCACTTTAGACGGAGTCGGCAGCTTGCCCTCCGATAGCTTCCGTGCCCGCCGAATGCCGGTCACGGAAGGAGCGGCTAAAAGCTTCCGTGACCGCGCTGCATGCCGATCGATAGAGCATTTTGCCCGACCATAGAACATAAGGACTGTCACGCTGCCAAGCTTGTTGTCCTTGGATCCAGACGTCCTCTTCGGCACCAACACCCTAACAACGCTGATGCTCCAGACGAGTTACGACTGCGCCCTCTTGCGCCTGGCGGCCTTGAAGCCCAGGGAGCGCACCAGCTCGTCGAAGCGCGGGTCGTCCCGCATGACGTCGCATCGCGGATCGACGTTGATGTAGGCAAGCCAGCCGGAGCGTTCTTCACGCGCACGGGCGAGTCGCTCGAGTGCAGCGTCGCGCTCGCCCAGCGTTGCGCGGATGCTCGCGCCGTTTCGTAGGAGAACACGCGCATGTCTGCGAGCTTCTCCACCTCCTTGAGAACGGCGCAAGCCTGGCGCCGCTCGCCCGCCGCCGCATAGCAATAGCCGAGCGCCGCGCGCATCACCGGGCTGCCAGATGAGAAGGCGAGCGCCTGGCGTTGCGCGTCAATCGCTACCGCACGCATTCCGAGATGCGAGGCCGCCAGACCACGAAAGAACGGCGGCCAATGATCACACTCGTCGAGCCGGCGCATCCGCTCAGCCTGCTCGAGAGTTCTGAGACAATTATTATTTTTCGATGACATCGGCATAGGTGCGGGCGAATTTGGCCTCTTTGAGCGTAAACGGTTATTATCAGCGATCTCTGACGTAGACCCCGAATATGGGACCGGTTGCCCACGTGCCCGCTGACGCAACAGCAATGACAGCTAAGCGTACTTTCGTTGGTGGGCGACCGGGCGTCGAACCGCCACGGATGATCGCGATGACTTGGCCATGGCCTTCCTGGTTGGTCCTCGACCGGCGGATGGGTCACCCGCAGAGCCTCCGTCAGTTTCGTTAAGATCGGCGACTGTCGAGCGCGACTAGTCACGGTACCGAACGATTGCGTCGCCCAGCGTCTCCCTCAACGGATCGAGCCAGGGATCGTAGTGCCGCCACTGGGAGAGTCCCTCGCGGAAGAGCGGCTGGCGCACCTGTTCCGAGCTGGGGGTGTTTATCGCGCGCCGGCTGCGGTGGAACGCCAGACAAGCCGGGTCGAATTCGAGTCCGCAATGCGCAAGGATCTGGCGCACGCTGGCGCCGAGGTCCTCGACCAGGTCCTCGTAGCTGACCCGAAGCACCCGTCCCGGCAGGACCCGATTCCAATGACGCATCAGCTCCAGATACGTCCGGTAATATCTTGCGATCTCCTCGATTCCGTAGCAGAACTCCTGTCCTCTCGCGAAAAGCTGCTTGAGGTTGCTGACGCAGCAGGCCATCGGCTCGCGCCGGATGTCGATGATCCTCGCATTTGGCAGCATCAGGTGGACCAGGCCTATGTGCCAGAAGTTGTTCGGCATCTTGTCGACGAAACGCGGCCGCCCGCGCCGATAGACACGTGTCTCGTCCAGGTAGCGGCGCCCGAGGGGTTCGAACAGGAGCGGGTCCAGGCCCGGCAGAAGATCCGGGTAGCACGCACCGCCGCGGTTCGGTCCCTGTCCCTGCAATTCCGAGACGATTCGAGGAATGTCTTGCAATTCCTGCGTTCCATCGACGTCTGGGTGTGAGGCCAGGATCTGTTCGAGCAGCGTCGAGCCCGAACGCGGCAGGCCGACAATGTAGATCGGGTCGCGAGCCGCGGCGCCGGCGCCGGTGCGGGCGACGAAGAATTCCTCGCTGCAAATCTCGATCAGGCGGCGGGTGTTGTCCTCTATCGCCTCAGGACGGTAGCCGCTCTTCGCCCGCACCAGCGAATTGCCGCGCTCGTAAAATGCCCAGGACCCGCCATAGTCGGCCCGATCCTCCAACGCCTTCGCCACCGCGAAGCAAAGGTGTGCGCGGTCCGGCAGTCCCGGGCTAGGTAGCGCCTCCAGGCCCCGCATGCGCTCGACCTCGTGGTCGCTGAAGTGATACGTCTTCAGGTTGGCGAGGCTCCAGAACGCGTCGCCGATATCGGCCTCGCCGCTCGTTGCGTCCCGGTAGGCGCGCACGGCCTCGTCGGTCCGGCCGAGCGCTTTCAGCGAATGGCCCAGCACGATGCGCAGGTGATTGCGCTGCGGGGTCTCCGAGAGCAGTTCGCGGAAGATCGGGACCGCGTCGTCGTGGCGTCCGAGGCCCGCGTGTATCGTGGCGCGAAGAAATCGGGCCTCGGGATCGGAAGGCGCGGTCCGCAGCCGCTGGTCGACCTCCTCCAGCGCCGCCGCATACTTCTGGCGCTCAATCAGAACGCGTACGAAATCCAGCCGCGCGGCAGCGTAACCCGGCGCGCTGTCCACCACTTCGCGGAAAAGGCCCTCGGCCCGATCTGCTGCGCCGCGTCGCTGCGCGATCCGCCCGAGCAGGCGCAGCGCCTCAACATGCCTTCCCTCCCTGGCGATGTAGCTCGTCAAAAGGTTTTCTGCTGCCACGTGCTCGCCGTCGCAGAACCAACTGCCCGCTTCGACGATTGCGGGCGGCAGCTCTTTCAGCTTCGAGAGGTGCTGCGATGCAACGCCCGCTCTCTGCGGCTCGCCGGCTGCGCTCAGCAGTCGTTCCAGCATCGCCCAACTCGACGCCAGGGCCGGATTCCGTGCGACCGCACGTTCGAATGACTCGATCGCGCGTGCTGGATCGCCCAGCGCAACATGGCAATGACCGCGCTCCTGGAAAAGGAGGCTGTAGTCCGGGTGCGCTCGCTCAAGGGCATCCAGAGTCTCCAGCGCACTCTTCGACTGACCGAGCAGACGCTGGTTCAGCGCCGATAAGTAAAGCGCGCCCCGCTGCGACGGCGCGCGCCGCAATAGCGCGCGGACCGCCGCCAGCGCCTCGGTGTGCCGACGAGCCCAAGTCAGATCTTGGATGCGGCGCAACTCGCTGACGAAAGCGCCGGCATCGATTTCGCGGTGAAGCCCCGTCACCGTAGCTTCACTGTTGCTTCATCGGTGCGCAACGGTCCGCTCCTAGCATTCCGCGCAAGCCCGATTTCGAGAGCCTGCCAATCGGCCGGCGTCGATCAATCACGCACGCACCGTCTCTTTGGGGGAGGACTCATCCGATGAACAATACGGATCGCCGTCAGTTCATGCAAATGCTGGGCATGGGAGCGATGGCCAGCGCTCTCGGCTCGAGCATCACGAAGGCGCTCGCGATCCCGGCCAACCACCGCACGGGCACGATCAACGATGTCGAGCATATCGTGATCCTGATGCAGGAGAACCGTCCGTTCGACCATCACTTCGGCACGCTGCGCGGCGTCCGCGGCTTCGCCGACCCGCGCGCGGTCAAGATCAATTTCCCACTTCAATCCGGCGAAATCGTCAAGGCGTCGGTGTTCTTGCAGCCGGCCGGTGCGGCCAATATCGCTGCCGGTTTCAGCGTTCCGGCAAACTTTGGCAACCTGGGCGGCCCGGCGAATGGCGTTCCCGTGATCCCGCCGTTCCGCATCGATCCGGCGAAGATCAGCCCCGGGCTCAACAGCCTCGGCCTCAGCTACATCGGCGGAACCGACCACGGCTGGAGCGGTACCCACGCCGCCTGGAATTTAGGGCAGTATGACAGCTGGGCGATCCAGAAGGGCCCGCTGGCTATGTCCTACTTCACGCGCGACGACATTCCCTATCACCTCGCGCTGGCCGACGCCTTCACGGTGTTGGACAATTACTACTGTTCGATCATGGGCCCGACAAATCCGAATCGGTGCTACCTCTGGACCGGTAGCATTGGAAACGTCGATTATCTGGGCGCAGCCGGAACGGATGGCTTCGGATCGGGCCCGATTACCAGCAACGGCCTCAGTCCGCTGGGCCACTACCTGGCCTGGGAGACGCTTCCTGAAGTGCTGGACAAGGCGGGCGTGACCTGGAGAGTCTATCAGGACCTGGCAGGCGCCACGTTCGCGCCGGACTTCGGGGACGGAGGCCCAGCCGACAGTTTCGACGGCAATTTCACCGATAATTCGCTGCTGTACTTTGCCCAGTATGCGGCGTCCAGCCCGGGCAGCTCGCTGTTCGATAATGCCTGCACCGGCACGCAGTTGGCGTCCACCCAGCCTTCGGCCAGCGCCCCGGCCTCGGCCTGGAAGGCCTGGGCCCTGGGCCTGTTCGACCAGTTCGAGGCCGACGTGCAGAACCGTACGTTGCCCCAGGTCTCGTGGGTGGTCGCGCCGGCCGGCTACACCGAGCACTCCTCCTGGCCGGTCAACTATGGCGCCTGGTACATCTCGCAGGTGCTCGACATCCTGGTGTCGAACCCCGAAGTGTTCAGCAAGACTGTGTTCATCATCAACTACGACGAAGCCGACGGCAGCTCCGACCACATCGTTCCGCCCTCGCCGCCGCCCGCCGTGCCGGCCTCGCCCGACACCGGCGCGTCGACGGTTGACTACCACAACGAGATCGTTACGACCTCAACGCCGAACGGTCCGATCGGACTGGGGACCCGAGTGCCGTGCATAGTGATCTCGCCTTGGAGCAAGGGCGGTTACGTGAACTCCCAAGTCTTCGATCACACATCGACGATCCAATTCATCGAGAAGCGCTTCGGAGTTTTCGAGCGCAACATCTCGCCCTGGCGCCGCGCCGTCTGCGGCGACCTGACTTCGGTGTTCAATTTCAAGAACCCGAATGGGGATCGGGACGAAGATCGGGTCAAGCTGCCGTCCACCGACGGCTACCTGCCTCCAGTCGGCGAGCTGTCCGGTGCCGTCAATCCGCCGGACGCCGTGGTCACGAAGGACGGTGCGATCATCGGCGTTCCTGCGCAGGAAAAGGGCGTCCGCCGGGCGCGCGCCCTGCCCTACGAGCTGAATGTCGACAGCATGGTCCACGCCTCCAGCAGCACGGTCGAGTTGCACTTCGTCAACAGCGGCAAGGCTGGCGCGGTGTTCCAAGTCCGCTCGGGCACCACCACCGATCCGGTCCGTAACTACACGGTCGAGGCCGGCAAGACGCTGTCGGGAGTCTGGACGGTCTCCGGCTCGTACGACCTGACTGTCTATGGCCCGAACGGCTTCACGCGCCACTTCAAGGGCAGCATTGGCTCCGGCGCCGCGGTGCTCCACGTCCATTCTGAATATGGAACCGACGACGAAGTCTCAATCTTCCTGTCCGTACGGAATGCCGGCTCGCAGAAAGCCAGCGTGACCGTGCTTGATGCGTACTCTGGCGAGAAGGTCATCCGCGTGCTCGGCCCAGGCGGGCATGCCGAGGGCAAGCTGTCACTCGAACGGTTCCACGGCTGGTACGACTTCGTCGTCACGGTCGCGGAGGATCCGAGCTTCGAGCACCGACTGGCCGGGCACGTCGAGACCGGACGCGACAGCATCTCGGATCCGGCGATGGGCGGCCTGCTGACCCTGAAGGCCTGAGGACAGGCCCTCGCGCAAGTTCCTGGCTTGCCTGGAACGGCCGTGCCTGCGGGTATGGCCGTTCTTCTTGTGCGCCCAGCACGGCGCGATCCTCGGGATGAAGTCCCTCGTCAGGCTGGCCAGAAGATCGGATCGCGGCGACAACGACAAAGACCGGGCTCAAAGGATGATGATGCTGGCGAGGTAGCTTAGAGCAACGAGCGGAAACCATGGAGGGGACGGTGATGCGCAAGATTTTGATCATGGGACTGCCCGGAGCCGGTAAGACGACGCTCGCGCACGCGCTCGCTCCGCTCCTCAATGCCGTCACCTTCAACGCCGATGCAGTGCGCGCGAACCTGTCGCGTGATCTCGGATTCAGTCACGAGGATCGCATCGAACATGCTCGCCGCATGGGATGGCTGTGCGACCGCGTGGTCGAGGCGGGGGGCACCGCGATAGCCGATTTTGTCTGCCCCACGGAGGCAACGCGCGCTGCGTTTGGCGACGCCTTCACTATTTGGGTGGATCGTATCAGCGCGGGCCGGTTTGAGGACACCAACCAGATGTTCGTTTCGCCGGCACGGTTTGATCTACGAGTCAGTGCCGAAGGCGCGCCGCAATATTGGGCCGAGCAGGCGCTGGCGCAGCTGCGCCCGGCATTTGATCCGCAAAAGCCCACAGCCTTGTTCGTCGGGCGCTATCAGCCGTTTCACGCCGGACATCGGCGCCTTATCGAGGAGGGCCTGCGTCGCGTAGGCCAGGCGTGCATCGCCGTGCGCGACACCCATCGCATTGACAAAAAGAATCCGCTGACATTCTTCGCGGTGAAGCAGCGAATCGAGGCCGGTCTGTCAGACTATGCAGGCCGCTTCGTGGTTGTGCCGGTGCCCAATATTACCAACGTGTTTTATGGTCGCGACGTGGGCTACGCCATTGAGCGGATCGTTCTTGACGAGTCGATCGAAGCCATCTCTGCCACGCGCTTGCGCTCTTTGAGTACTATATCGTGATTTCCTCCCCAACTGCTTTGCTCAGCAGCCCAATCCCTCCACTTCTGATAAATCAAGCACTCCACCCGCCAACCGCACAGAACACGGCGAGGGCCTCGCGTGGGGTAATGGGTAGCTTTGACAGCGTCATGCTGGGATTGATCTATGGGTGGCGCCAAGGCAAAAAAGATAAGCCTAGCCGCGCCGAAGCGGTTCGACGAATAGTCGAGGAGGTCGTTGCGCCGCGCCGTGCGCGTTCGATGCGGCCCAAGGTCGACTAGTACCTCGTCACAGTGATTTTGACTCTTTGGTTGAGAGCTTTGGATGGGCGCGGCCCATTTTGGCGCGTGCTTTCTCGGTTGTGAACATCCATTTGATGCGGGCGCGGCCCATTTTGGCGCGTGCTTTCTCGGTTGTGAACATCCATTTGATGCGGGCTCGTGATGTATTGCGCTGCCGTTCCCAGGCAGCGATTTCGGACACGAGGCGCTGTTTGCTGTCGATGCGTCGATCCAGGCATTGGCTGCGCAGCACGCCAATCTCGATCTCGACCATGTTCAACCAGCTGGCGTGCTTGGGAACGTAGTGGAACTCCAGGCGGTGCAGCATGCGTCGGGCTTCGGCAGGCGGGAAGGCTTGATATAGTGCGCCGGCCGTGTGGGTTGACAGATTATCCAGTACGACGCGGATGCGTTCCGCTTTGGGAAAGTGAACGTCCACGAGTTCCCGCATGCAGGCAGCGAAGTCGATGGCGGTGCGGCTATCGGTGACTTTGACCTTGCGCCAAGGCCGATGCACGTCGAGGAAGATGAACAGATTGGCGGTGCCATTGCGCTTATACTCGCAATCGTAGCGCTCCAGCTGCCCCGGCTTGGCCTTGATCGGCTGGCGAACCTCGCCAATGAGCTGGGTCGGGCTTTCGTCGAAACAGACCACCGGGCGCTTCCGATCGGGCTCTTGAGCATAGAGGTCGAGCACATCTTCCATGCGGGCGACGAACTCGCCGTCGACCTGCGGGATGCACCACATGTCCTTGCGCCAGGGCTTGAGCTCGTTTTCCGCCAAGCGCCGGCGCACGGTCTCGCGGGAGATGTTGTCGTGCTCGGTGAGCCTGACCATTTCATCGGCCAAGAGTTCCAGCGTCCAGCGGGCGCGGCCTTCGGGCGGGCTCGAACAGGCCGTCGCGACCAGCAGGGCCTCCTCTTTGCCGGAGAGCTTGCGGTCTGCTCCAGGGCGCGGCTCTTCGCTGAGCGCCGCCTCGAGGTTGCCAAGCACGAAGCGGCGTTTGGTCCGATAGACGGTCGAGCCGCTCACCCCGACGCTCCTCGTGATCTCCTCGTCGCTGGCACCGGCATCAGCAGCCAGTAAAATCTGCGCGCGCTTGAGCTTGCGCGCCGCGTGCTTGCCGCCGCTCAGAAGCGCTTTGAGTTCGCCGCGCTCGGTTTGGCTGAGTTCGACCCGATAGCCTACATTCATCCGTGCCTCCTCGATCGAGGCACAGACGAACAACTGAATCGGATGGCCGGCGTGAGTCCCTCTGCAAAAACCTTCACGCCCAAGCAGGGGCAGTACCTGGCGTATATCCACCTGTACACCCGCCTGCATCGCCGGCCGCCGGCGGAAGCCGACATCCAGCAATATTTTTGCGTCACACCGCCTTCAGTTCACCAAATGGTGTTGACGCTCGAACGTGCAGGCTTCATCACAAGGCAGCCGAGGGTCGCGCGAAGTATCGAAGTCCTCGTCGATCCGAAACTCCTGCCGGAGCTTCTGTGATCTCGGATTCAACATGTCATAATCACTGTGACGAGGTACTAGTTCCAGTACCTCTGCACAGTGATTATGACTGATTGGATCGGGATCAAAGTAGCTCTGGCAAGTGCTTCGGATCGACGAGCAGTTCGATGCTGCGGGCGACCCTTCGTTGCCTTTTGATGAAGCCTTCTCGTTCGAGCGTCAGACCATCTGGTGAACCGATGGTGGGGTGACGCGAAAGTATTGCTGCATATCGGCTTCGGCCGGAGGTCGGCGGTGTAGGCGCGTATAGGCGTAGATGTAGGCCAGATACTGGCCTTGCTTACCCCCGAATGACATCATACGCAAACTTCACGACGACACAGCCGAAGCGCTGATGCACCCACAAGTCAAGCAGCGGGCTGGCCGAAACCGCTACTTTGCCGACACCCTCAAGCACGGTTGAGTTGGCCGCCCTCCTCACGTCGGATTTGGAGCTGGGGACCAATCATTAAAGCGGCGAACATCGGGGGAGACTAGAACCCAGTTTGTGCGATGATGAGGGCTATGGGTCGCGCGCCGTGCGCGCACATCATTGAAGGGTGGGTACAAGTGGTTCATGACAAGCACGCCCACCGTCCCCAGAGGGTCCCTTATCGCCGTCACCAGATTGCGATTCTTGCGCAGGATCGGCAACAAGTCGGGTATGACGACTTCCAGCCAATCAATCTCGCCGTTCTGCAATGCGGCGGCGGCCGTAGCCGGGTCGGGGATTGTTATCCACTCGATGCGGTCTATGACAATGTTCTTGCCGCCGGCGAGCCAGGATGCCGGCTCCTGGCGCGGCGCGTAGCCGGCGAATTTCTCGAACACCGCCTTGGCGCCCGGCACCCATTCGTTGCGCACGAAGCGCATCGGACCGCTGCCGACATATCCGCCGATCTGCCGGAACGGGTCGGTCGCGGCGATCCGCGCCGGCATAATAAAGCAGCACGGCACGAACAGCTGTCCGAGGGCCAGCAGCATCTTCGGATACGGCTTCTTCAAGGCCCAGCGGAACGCGCGGTCATCGATCGCGACCAGCTCGTTCTCGATGGCCTTGATCATCTGCCCCATTTGGTTGCGCGCCGCCCAACGGTTGATGCTCGCCACCGCGTCCGACGCCCGGACCGGCTCGCTGTCGTGAAACTTAAGCCCGGGCCGCAGGCGGAATGTCCAGGTGAGGCCATCCGCCGACACTTCCTCGGCTTCGACCATCTGACGTTGCGGCCGGAGTTTGTTGTCCGCGCCATACAGCATGTCCCAGACGAGCAGCCCGGCGTTGCGGGCGATGTAGGCGGGGCTCCAGATCGGATCGAAATTGGCGAGATCGGTACCCGGCACGAAACGCAGCGCCTGCGCCGCGGCGCGTTGGGAGAAAGCTGGCGTCGCAAGTGTGCCCGAAGCCGCGAGCGCGCCCGCACCGGCCGCCGCCTTCAAGAACGTTCTCCGGTCCATGACTCTCCTCCCGATTGGAACTGCAGCCGATTTTGCCGTAAAAAGGATGCGCAGTCCTGATGGAAACCTTCAGATTTGCTCAAAAAGCGCCAAAACGAGCTGAAATCGTCGCGCCTATGCGACCCGGCCTCAGCGGCGACGAAGACGGCGGCCCAAGAGGTTCCGGTTCGGCGAATACGCACTCGATGTCGTGCGCGGATGTCTGCGCACCGCTGATCGCGACATCGAACTGCGCCCGAAGAGCTTCGAGGTCATCGTTTTCTCCATGGCGAAGTGTCCTTAGCGGACCGAGGTTTGTGCGGTCTTCATATTAGCAGCCTGCATGCGCGAAGCATCGCGGGCGGTGGGACAGCGTCGATCAATGCGGCATAGCAGGTCGCGCAGTTCGGATTCATGAGCGAGGTCCGTGGCGACAATCGGAGCGAACTCCGCGCGGCTCAATTGATCAGCGGAAAATACTGAGATTATGCTGAGGACCGCCGCAGCCACGGCGACCTTGCAAACCGAACCGCTCGTCACCTGCTTTTCGTTGCCGCTGGCCGTTTGGGTGTGCGCGAGAGTGGTCATGATGTCTGCCTCCGCGTTTGGGATGAGTGAGTTGACGCAGCCCCAGGATGCCACAAGGCCGGCAATTGCGCTTTAGGAACGCCCTAAGTTGTACTTAGGAAGGGCTTCATTTTTCCTCGCCTCGTGGTGTGCTAAAAGTGTGGGCGCGACCGAAATGGGCTGCCTTGGAAATCAGCAAATTGCTCTATTTATTCGAAGATTATGCTCTCGACACCGGCCGGCGCGAGCTGCGCCGCGGGGCCGCTCTCGTATCTCTTGAGCCTCAGGTGTTCGATCTTCTGGCCTACTTGATCCAAAACCGCCAACGCGTCGTCAGCAAAGACGATCTCATCGCTTCGATCTGGGACGGCCGCATTGTTTCAGAATCGGCACTCAGCAACCGCATCAATGCGGTCCGATCCGCGATCGGCGACAACGGAGAAGATCAACGGCTCATCCGCACCGTTGTCCGGAAGGGCGTTCGCTTCGTAGGGGACGTGCATGAACGTCAAGAACCGACTCCGGTCGCGGTGGAACAACCGAGACAATATCCGGCCCTCCCCGATAAGCCTTCCATTGCGGTTCTGTCCTTCCAGAGTCTGAGCGGCGACCCGGAGCAGGAGTACTTTGCGGATGGGATCGTGGAGGACATCATCACGGCGCTTTGCCGCTTTTCGAGCCTGTTCGTCATCGCCCGCAATTCGAGCTTCGTCTACAAAGGCCGGGCCGTGGACGTAAAGCAGGTCGGTCGCGAGCTTGGGGTACGTTACGTGCTTGAAGGCAGCGTACGCAAAGCCAGGAACCAGGTGCGCATCACCGGTCAGCTCATCGATGCCTCTAGCGGTGCGCATTTATGGGCGGAGAGCTTCGATGGCAGTCTCGAGAATATCTTCGATTTGCAGGACCAGGTCACCTCGAGTGTAGTGGGCGCGATTGCACCGAAGTTGGAGCAGGCTGAGATTGAGCGTGCAAAGTACAAGCCGACCGAGAGTCTCGATGCATACGAATGCTTTCTGCGTGGCATGGCGAGCCATTATTTGCAAACCCGTGACGCCAACAAGGAGGCGCTGCGGCTGTTTTACAAGGCAATCGAGCTCGATCCTGAGTTCGCATCGGCGTACGGCATGGCCGCATGGTGCTACGGCTGGCGCAAGCAGCAGGGCTGGATGACCGACCAGGTCACGGAGGCCGCCGAGACTGCACGGCTGGCGCGGAGGGCGGCTGAGTTGGGCCCCGAAGACGCGGTCGCGCTGTCTCGGGGCGCCCACGCGCTCTTGGTTGTTGGTGACCCGGAAGCCGCCACCATCTTCGTCGATCGGGCCGTTGTGCTCAATCCGAATCTGTTGGGCGCGTGGAACGCGAGCGGCTGGGTGCGGGTCTATCGCGGCGAGCCAGAGGCGGCGATCGAGCATTTCGCGCGCGCCATGCGCCTCAGCCCGCTCAACCCGCGCATCTACGGCCTACAGGCCGGAACCGCATTTGCTCACTTTCTGGCCGGCCGCTACGACGCGGCGGCGTCCTGGGCAGAAAAAGCGATGCGGGCACAAACAAATTACCCGACTCCCATTCGCATCGCCGCGGCGAGCCACGCGCTCGCAGGCCGGCTCGCGGAGGCGCGGCAGGCACTGGCTCGCTTGCGAGAGCTCGATCCCGCGGCGCGCGTTGCAAATGTCAAGAAATGGCATCTACTTCGCCGGCCGGAAGACGTCGCGAGACTTGAGGACGGCCTGCGAAAAGCCGGTCTGCCGGAGACGTGATTGATTCACCTCTGGAACAGGCCGAACCACCGTCATCCGAGATGCTTGCGACCGCATGGCGCCCCCTACATTGAGACGTGTATCGAAGCGTTCGGGGCGGACCGCTCGATGTTCGAAAGCAAGCGCGATTCTACCACCTCAACGCAATGGGTTGAAAGGCATATCAATACAACGAGAGCGTATCAGCTGAAGGTTGCGGTGCGTGCCGACCCGTAAGCTGCGACAGCGGGAGTTCATGACTCCCGTTGGACCACCGCCCGAGTGCCGGCCAAGCATCTCCGCCGGCCGATGTCCAATCCTTTTCCGTCGCCTCAACCAAGCCTCTCGATGCTATACTGCGCGAAATGAAGGTCGAAGAAACGCCGAAGCTGTTGCCAAGCTGCCGCCTGATCAACTCGCCCGTTTCCGCCGGTGGTTCACCGCATTCGAGGCGGGCCGCACTGATCACGCCGAGGAGCTCGACTCCGTTGCGACTAAACTCGGTCGCCTCGCCGGCCGCGCGTTTGCTGATTTGAAAAGGCGCGCGAAGGAACCGTGACCCGGGCAAGACTGCCTGAGGAGCTACGACACCAATGTGGCGGATATGTTTCGTCCGGTCGGTACACATACGCGGTCAAATTTTCAAGGGCGCCAAGCCGGCCGACCCTCCGGTAGGTGCAGGCCAGCGATTCCAGTTCGCCATCAATCGAGCGCTCGGCATCGAGGTGCCGCGGGATTGATCGCGAATGCCGACGAGGTGATCGAATGAGCACTTGAGTTGAGGCCCGGACGCTTGCAACTTGGCCCCTAGCCGCATGTCGGCTCGGGGTCACTTTGAGACCAAATCGGAGGCTGCATCGTTGCGCGTCTGTTGGTCTGGTCCTCCTACATGAGCTGACGTTCTGCATCTTGCGCCCTGTGAGCCAGGCAGGCGGCTTGTAGAGCCCGGTGAGCACTGGGCATCGGTGCCGAGCCGGGGCACAGCGAACAGCGCAGCCCGAGCGCCAGGCTTCCCACTGACGCGAGCGGATGGCGGTCAACGGTACGGATGTCGATCGCGCGGCTGCTCCGATGGACAATGAGCTACCGGATGCAGTGGCGTCGCGCTCAGCCAACGCGCGCGCGCCAGCGCTCCAGCAGATCAGCCTCCCGCTCCGGGGTCAGTGCAGTGGGCCGGCGAACGCGGCCACCCGCGTCGATCTGGTCGACAGTGCCGCCGAGCGACTCTGCCCAGACCCTTGTGTCACGAAGCGTTTCGTCCACGCCACGGTGGCGCAGGCCAGCGCCGAGCGCCCGCTCGATCGGCATGTTGAGGTTGCCCATCGACGCCGGCAACCAGAGCGGCATCTCGGCGTAGGGCTGGACCCCCTCGTCCAGCAGGAACTGGTCGGGCACCCACGTGACCGGGCCCGGGCAGCGGCTCAGCAGCTCCGCGAACGTGAACGGCCGGGCGGGGCCTGCGACGTTGAACGTGCCGCCCCGGCGGGCCTCAGCCATGTCCAGGATCCAGGCGGCTTGGTCGCGAGCGTCGATGAACTGCACATGGCGCTCGGGAGCCCCCGGCCCCAGCACCTGTCCGCTCCGGCCCAGCCGGAGTGCCCAGTAGGTGAAGCGGCCGGTCGGGTCGAGCGGGCCGACAATCAGGCCCGAGCGAACCACCAGTGTTCGCTCGCCAAGCGTGTCGATGACCACCTCCTCGCACAGCGCCTTGAGCGGGCCGTAGTGCGCCTGGACGTCCTCGCTGGAAGGGTCGTCCATCCGGTCCAGTGGTCCGTTCTCGGAGCGGTCCTGGCTGCGGAGCGGGTAGACTGAGCCGCTGGAGACGAACACATACGCGCCCGAGTCGCGCAGCAGCTCAGCTGTCTGGCGCACGACGCGGGGCACGTAGCCTGACGTATCGACGACCGCGTCCCAGCGCCGTCCGCGCAACGGCTCCAAGCCGCCGTCACGGTCGCCGGTCAGCCGCTCAACGCCCGGGAACAGGCGCGCGTTGGTCCGGCCACGGTTGAACAGCGTGACCTCGTGGCCGCGGCCCAGGGCCGCCTCGACGAGGTGGCGGTCCAGGAAGGCGGTGCCGCCGAGCATGAGGAGCTTCATACCAGCCGCCAGATCGATGCGATGCCCTGGCCGACTACTTAGCAGCCAGTCCGCAATAACGCACTCCCTGGCGCCGCCAAGCCGAAGCCGCTGATTTCGGGCAGCCGACTGCGGCAACGACGCGCTGGCGCATCATGACGCTGCCGTCCACACCGCGTGTGATGTGCAGGGTCGTCTGGCTCTACCTTCCGAACTGGCCCACCGACCGACTCCTGCCGCGCGGGCACGTCGGGCGGGACGCCGCTTGCCTTTGATCCTCTAGGCGTTATGCATCCTCACGCGCCATCGGTTGACCGCTACGGCTGTTCATACGAACTCGACTAAGCCGAACGGCCACGCACCCTGTAAGAAACCACAAGCCGATCCTAGCGCGCACGCCCCAGCAAACGCCAAGCTGTACCACGGACTGCGATCCTCCAAACCGTAGAAGATGAGCATGGCGGCCACCGCCCCTAAACCGAATAGGCTCAAGGCATCCATGGTCTAGGGGAGGCATGACGGCGATTGCCGGTCAAGCTTGGAAAAATTTAACCCGAGACACTACCGAATCGGCTTGGAACGGTGGGGCGTTTCGGCCTCAGCGATTCGTCCAGGCTTCCGGCTCTTGAGAATTTCCACCATGGTGGAAAAGGACTGGGCCGACCTTCTCTTTGCCGATGGCGCTGGCGGCTTCTTGGCGGGCGTTCCGTTTTGCTGCTTGGGCATGGGGGGACCGGGAT